>AXCI01003357.1_pt1 | contig 13153 bp, 16 predicted proteins | sample 182571 | NCBI WGS metagenome assembly AXCI01 (sample SAMN02359225, study PRJNA218796) | groundwater metagenome | isolation source: Mt. Simon Sandstone pore water sample D5872 at 1.8km depth, Illinois-Basin... | place: USA: Decatur, Illinois | collected 2009-05 | reverse complement strand
GGCCCCCAAGTAGGCGCCTTGGCTCGCAGTGAACCAATCCTCTTGAATAATCGCAGGCAATAGCGGCGTATAGGCGAAGCGTGCGATGCCAATCGCCGCCAGGGTCGCCATTATGCCTGTCATCAGGGCGGGCAGATCGTGGGTAGTGAGTGTTCGCTTCATCACGCCAATTCCTGTTTGTGTCACCCCTTGGTGGGGTGGGCAGCACGTTGGTACACCGCCAGACTACGCGCGAGAAATTATTTTTAGAAACGATTAGTTTTGATCGCTACTATCTTGTTTATAGATAACCTGACAGGGAGACGGCGCGTGCAACTTAAATCGCTGCGACTGCTCGTGGCCGTGGCCGACACCGGCAGCTTTGGGGCGGCGGCCAAACGGCTGCACACGGTGCAATCCAATGTGACCACCCACATTAAAAAGCTCGAGGAGGAGTTAGGCGTACAGCTGATTCACCGTGCGGGGCGGGTTCGCCCTACGAGTGCCGGGTTGGCGCTGGTGGAGTACGCCGAGCGCATGCTGACGGCCCATGATGAAGCGGTGTCGCTGTTCAAAGGCCAGGAGAAGGCGTGTGGGCGGCTGCGCATTGGCGCCATGGAGACCACAACGGCGTTGCGCCTTCCGACGATACTGGCGGCGTACCACGCAGCGCAGCCTGACGTTGATATCCAGATCAAGACTGGGCCCACGGCTGAGTTGGTCGAGTTGTTGCTTAACGGGCAGGTGGACTGCGTTTTCGTGGCCGGGCGGCTCGAACATGGCCGCTACCACTCGCTCAAAGCGTTTAGCGAGCAGCTTGTCTTAGTCGGCTCAACGCCGATGACGAAGATGCCCTCTTCACAAGAATTGCTAACGTCCGCTTTCTTGGGGTTTCGCCAAGGGTGCAGCTACCGCCAGCGTATCGAGCTGCTGCTGGCCTCCCAGGGTGTCAATGCAGGCAGGATCTTCGAGTTCGGTTCGCTGGACGCGATGCTTGGCTGCGTTGCTGCCGGGATGGGTTACACGGTGCTCCCGCGTGGGACGGTTGACGCCCACCAGCACCGGTTCGGGACTCATACGCTGGAACTGCCCACGTCCATCGCCAATATCGATACCTATTTTGTCGCCCCCGAACCAGAAACCTGGACACCCGCCCTGGCGAGCTTCGCTGAGATGTTGCGTGGCGCGGTGGTGGTGAATGAGCCTCAGTTGACTGATCAGTGAAGTTGACCAAAGACTTCCGGGCGTTGTTCAGCAATACGCAAAAGAGCAATGGCTGGTCCCTGTGGCTCTCTGCGGCCTTGTTCCCAGTCCTGAAGGGTACGTATGCTTACTCCCAAAAGTCCCGCGAAGGCCGATTGAGATAAATTCAGTTTCAAACGAATCATTTTGGGTGGCGAGGGCTCTGCTAACTCGTTAGTTCGCAGCACTCCCCTGCCGTTCTTGAACTGTTTTATCTCATTAATGCCGTCGAGTATCTCTGCTCCAAGATTTCTTTTAACCATTTTTGATTGCCTCCGCTATCTGCTTGAGCATGTGCCCAGGAATACTGGCGCGCTCCGTTTTACTGTACAGCGTGAGCATCCATATCTCATGATCAGGGGTTAACTCACTGCTCAAATACTCAATACCTATAACTGCCACTATCTCAACAATTGCTACCGATGCCTGCTGATTCCCTCAGGCCTTTTTCACAAAATGGGCAGTCACCATCATGTCGCCGACGCCGTCGACCTTGCAGTCCAGTTGATGATCCTTACTGTCCATTAATCGCTTGATAACGGCTTTGGTGCCCACCTTGAGTACCAGTGAGCTGCCTTTGACCTTAAGGTCTTTGATCATCGTTACCTTGTCGTCTTCCGCTAGCAGCGTGCCGTGGGCATCTTTTACTATGACGGCGTTTTCCGCCTCAGCCTCAGCAGGGTTCCATTCGTGGGCGCATTCGGGGCAGATGAACAGGCTTTGGTCCTGATAGACGAATTCGGATTGGCAATGGGGGCAAGGAGGGCACGACATGAATGATGACTTCTGTGGTTTGGTTTAGGCTGCTTATGATACTGAGCCTGTGTACCCTTGGCGAATGCCTCATGCTTGCTTTGGAAAGGAGAGGCGAAGATTAGCAGCTCGGTTGAAGCGCCCCGGCTGGGGCGCTTCTCATGACGGCTGCTGACTGCATAAGGCGGTTAGAACGATGCCCACTCCTCGCTCTCTTTTTTACCACCAATCACATGGGTCGACAGGCCTTTATTGGCCCGAGGCAGGCTCTCACGGGGTTTCGGCGTCGCGGGTAGCGCGCGCTGGTTTTGGCCGATAGTGATTCCTCCGGTAGTAGTTCCCTGGAAGAACGAAACCTCTTTTAGCAACGCTTCTGCTTGGGTTTGTAGTGAACGCCCTGCTGCACTGGATTCGTCTACCAGGCTCGAGTTCTGTTGGGTGACACTGTCCATCTGCGAGACGGCCGTGTTGACTTGCTCAATGCCTTGAGACTGCTCTCGGCTTGCAGTGGCGATCTCGCCCATCAACACCGTGACACGCTGAACGCCAGTGGCGATATCCTCAAGCGACTTGCCTGCTTTATTAACTAGGCTTGAGCCGGTGTCGACTTGGTCGATACTCTCTTCCACCAGCTTTTTGATCTCTTTGGCGGCATCGGCACTGCGCCCAGCCAGGTTGCGTACTTCGTTGGCTACCACGGCAAAGCCTCGGCCTTGCTCGCCCGCGCGAGCGGCTTCCACCGAGGCATTCAGCGCCAGCAAATTGGTCTGAAAGGCGATTTGATCGATCAAGCCCACGATACCGGCAATCTTGCGGCTTGAGATATTGATGTCTTCCATCGCTTTGACGGCTTGCCCTGCGATTTGGCCACCGGCGTTGGCTTGTTGGCTAACGCCATGTACGAGCTTGTCGGCTTCGGCCGCATTGTCTGCGTTCTGGCGTACAGTGGAGGTGATTTCGTCCATCGATGCTGCCGTCTGCTCGATGTTAGCGGCCTGCTCCTGTGTCCGACGGCTTAGGTCATCAGTCCCCAGAACGATTTCATCAGCAGCAACATTCACGGATTCCGCGTTACTACGAACAGACATCACCACCTGCGAGAATTTGGTTTCCATGGCCTTTAACGCCCGGAGCATCACACCAAACTCATCTTTAGCGCTAGCGTCGATGTTATTATTCAGCCTTCCTTCCGCCATGGCATTGGCGAGTGCTTGCGCCTTGCCCAGCGGTGTCATGATGCCGCGGATCAACCATATCGCAAGCAGAATACCGAAGATGACAGCCGCCGCCATTACGCCGATAACGACGTTACGCGTCCAAATATAGTCGTTTGAGGATTGTTGGTTATTTGCGGCGGCTTGGGCGCTGTTACGGTCGATGAGTTCCTGGAGCGCCGTTAGCACCTTGGGGTACTCAGCACGTAGTGTGGTGGTGGCGATCTCTCTTGCGCCATCGTAATCATTGCCGATCATGGCGGCGTTAATCTCGTCTATTCCGGCGCGCAAACTGGCCAACGATGTAATAAAGCCTTCGGCTATTGCGCGCTCATTAGCATCGGACACGCGGGCAGGAAAGTAATCACTCCAGGCGGCGTCGATAATGGCATCGTTCTCAGTGACCTCCTGCTGCGTGGTGACGGCTGATGCCGGGTTTCGGTCACGCTGTTCGGCCGTTACTTTTACCCGGTTACCGAGCAGGGCTTGGTTAACCTGACTCAGATTACCCAATGTGAGCACGTTGCCTTCGTAGGTTCTGGTGAGGGCATCGTTGGTTTTGCTGAGGTTGTAGAGCCCGATAGTACCAACGGCGATCAACATTAGTATGCAGGCGCCTAAACTCACGGCCAGCCGCAGTTTAACGCTTCGATTCAGAAGTAGCATGGGAATATCTCGTGGAAGCCCGCAGCGCTCTGCATTGGGTAGATGGAAGCAATTTCGGTAAGCGCAAGCGCTCAGGCAGAGCGCATCTTGCTACCAACCATTAAGGGTTATCGGCCCACGCACCGAAACATTGAGTGTTTAACGTATAAATCGCCAATGTATTTTGTGAACACAGCCCAGCCGCACCGGCTCAGGCTTAAAGCCATCAACCTACTTTCCAGATAGACGCTCACTTAATGCGACGAGATCCTCAGCCACCACATCCCATGCTTGCTCTGCTTCTAAATCTTTGCGCTGCTCAGGGCCATACTCTGTACGACGGGGGATAAACGCCGTTTTCATCCCCAATGCACGGGCAGCCCCCAGGTCGTAATTGTGCGCCGCGCATAGCATCACTTCTTCAGGCGGCAGGCGAAGCAGGCGGCAAGCCCCTAAATAAACCTCTGGGTCGGGCTTATAGTGTTGGAATAACTCGGCACAAAACACCATATCCCAGGGCAGTTTGGCATAGCGGGCAACGTCCACCATCAGTGATAGATTACCGTTGGTCAGGGTTGCGATGATGTAGTGCTCTTTCAATTGCTGAAGACCACGCTGAACATCCGGCCATGGGTCTAATTGGTGCCAAAAGTGATTGACGCGATTAATGGTCGTTTCGTCAAGCGTCACCCCATGTTGATCGAGTAGTTTAACTAAACTTTCCCGGTGAAGATCATCCAACCCTGTCCACGGAATTTCGCCTTTGCGCACCCGATCCATCGAAGGGGCATAGTGCTGACGCCATTGATCCGTCAACTCTTCACTGGGCAGCTCAATCCCCAACTCCTGCTCTAACGCCTTGAACTGATGAATCAAACTGGAGCGCCAATCGACAATAGTACCGAATACATCAAATACGATGGCTTTCATTAACTTCTCCTTTACGTTGGATGGTCTCATTGAGGCGAAGCTTGATTAAAGCGCGATTAATATCGTGTTTAGCCAGCTTGGCTAAACGTTGTGGTTATCCCCATTCACAAACGAGTAGAGCAGAATATCGGATCGGTATGCCCAGCCCTGGTTTGCCCAGAATTTCTGGGCGGCTTCGTTCTCGGGAAGAATCATCAGGTGCGATTTTAGGATGCCTTCGTTTTTGAGCGCTTCCAAGCAAAGGTTTACCAGTTGGGTCGCAATGCCTGCTCGGCGCTGGGAACCCGCCACGGATAAGTGCTGAATATAGCCGCGCTTGCCATCGTGGCCCGCCATGATCGTTCCCACTAGCTCACCTTCCACTTCTGCTACAAAGCTTAAACCAGGGTTACGAAGCAGGTACTTCTCGATGCCCTCGCGGGAATCAGCATCGCGCAATCGCACGCCTTCGCTTTCGCTCCACAAGGCAATGGCGGCTTCATAGTCGTTGATAGTCATGGTGCGGTAGTGCATTAATGGGTTCTCATTGGGTAGCGGCATTGTCTTGATCGTTTAACTGGGCTGGGTTGCTAAAGCTGTCCTTCCGCTCTGCCCATTTCAGCAAGGCATCCAGCGCGGGGCAGAGCGTTTGCCCCCATTCGGTAAGGCGATACTCCACTTTCGGCGGCACCTGGGGGTAGACTTTTCGGGCCACGATGCCATCCGCTTCCAGTTGGCGTAGCTGTTGGGCGAGCATTTTCTGGGAGATATCGGGGATGAGCTTTTCGAAATCGGAGTAGCGCTGCACTTTTCCATCAAAGAGATGAAAGAGAATAATGAGCTTCCAGCGCCCCTCCAGCATTTTTAATACATTTTCCACATCGCTTGCGGCGGTAGCGGGCGTATAAATCTTTCTCATGGGTGAGCCACTTACCTTTTTGTGCGTTCTTGATAACGCGTAAGTCTAGGCAGAAGATTCTCGCATATTAACCCTTACGAGAGATGACCATCATGAGTTTGTCACTGCCAGACGCGATCACCACTTACTTCCGCATCAGCAACGGGGCAGATGTTAGCCACCTTGACGAATGCTTTACTCACGATGCCTGCGTGTTTGACGAAGGCGAGACGCACCGCGGGCGACCCGCTATTCAAGCTTGGATGCGCGCCACTCGCGACAAGATTGAGTATAGCGTCGAGCCGGTCAGTGTTTCCCAACAAGGCAACACGATGGTGGTTACCGCCACAGTATCCGGCAACTTCCCCGGCAGCCCGGTGCAACTCGACCACGCTTTTCAGCTTGCCGAGTCGCAAATCCATTCACTGGAGGTCCACTAATGAGTATGGGCCTGCAGTTGAAGGGGCGTCATGTATTGATCACCGGTGGAAGAAAAGGGGTGGGCGCCGTGCCTTCAACTTAACGAAAGCGCTTCAATAATAGCCTCCACTCTTTTGCGCGCATCGCCTTGCAGTGTTTTTAGCGGCTGCGGCAAACAGGGCTGGCTGACTTTCCCGGTGAGTTCCGCGATGGTGGCCGCTACCCGCAGACTGCCGGCGTGTTCACGGTAAAGCGCCCACAGCGGCTCAAGCGCGACAGATAGCGCGTTGGCTTGTTGCACATCGCCTGCTTGGGCAGCGCGAGTAAGTGCGAGCGCGGTTTCAGGGTAGAGCCCACCGATGACCGAGTACCAGGCATTACAACCAGCAAGTAGCCCAGTGGCGGCGGCAGGGTCGCCGCTAATGCCGATAGTAACGTCGTTGGGGATTAACACTCGCAGCCGTGCCACGCGCTCTTTAGCCACGGCAATATCGTCCTGCACTGGAGGGATTTTAATGGAGCGAACCTGAGGCAACTGGGCGATACGCCCATGCAGTTCATCGCTAAACTCAAAGTGGGTGGTGCCTGGGTTGTCATACACGCATAACGGCACACTTAGCGAACTGCAGACCGTTTCATAAAGAGAATAAACCTCATCATCGGTCAGCTTTTGATAAGACACCGGCGCCAGCAGCACACCATTCGCCCCAGCTTGCTGGGCATTTTCAGCATTAACCAGCACATCCCGCGTGCGCAGCGCACCGATTCCTACCACCACCGGCACAGGGCCTGCATGCTCAACGCATAGCTTGGCCACGCGCGCACGCTCCTCCGCATTTAAATAGGCGTAATTGCCGGTTGAGCCCAGCACGCCAATGGAGTCCACACGTGCTTCCGCTAGACCCGTTACTAAACGGGAAAACTCATTCTCGTGAATGCCCTGCTCGTTCATGGGAGTTAGCGGAAATGCGCTTAGGCCGGTAAACATGGTGATTGATCCTTTTAAGGTGGTGAACAGCTTTTAAAATACTTGATGATAAGGATATCTCACAGTCGATTAGCAATTATGTACAAGCATTCATGAGCGGTGCTGGCATAAGCTAGTGTTGTGACCAATCAGGAGGGGCGGCATGAGTAACGCAAGCCGGTTTCAATTCATTAAAAGCCAGCATGTGCCAACGCTGACGGTGCTTCATGCGGCCATTGAGGATTTCAGCTACGACCGTCATGCCCACGAGGAGTATGCCTTCGGGGTAACGTTGGCGGGGCGCCAGGATTTCTTCAGTGGTGGGCGGTATCACCGTAGCCCTCCGGGCAACGTTATTCTGTTTAATCCAGAGGAGGTTCACGACGGCCAATCGGGCGGCGAGCATGCGCTGGATTACCTCATGGTATATGCGCACCCCGAACAGGTTAACGCTCTGTTTGCGGATGCCCTTGGTCGCGACAACACCGCTGACTTTCGCTCAAACAGCACGCTTATTCTGGATGTTCAGTTACGCAACGCTATTTTGGAGCTGGCGCGCTTAGTCACTGCTCACGCAGGTAGCTGTATTGACCAGGAGAATGCGCTTTATCAGGTGATTGGACGGACCGTGCAACTTGGCGGTGTTTCTCAACACCACCAAATAACCACTCGTCCCGATGCGCTGTTGGGCTTGGCGAAAGAGTATATCCACGCCCATTTGGACTCAGATATTTCTCTTGATGACATCAGCCAAGCGGCGCATCTATCGAAGTACCATTTCTTGCGTCTGTTTCGTCAGCATTATGGCATCACGCCACATCAGTACGTGATTAATTGCCGGATCAACGCGGTCCGCTCCGCACTAGACCTCGGCGCTTCCCTGACGGAAGTCGCTTTACGCTATGGGTTTTCCGACCTCAGCCATTTTAATCGCCGCTTTAAGCGCATTTATGGCATGACACCCCATCAGTACCAACGCGATATCGCGCGTTAACCCCCTACCCTCCGAAATGTAAGAACAGACATTATTAAAGAGGCTTCACCATGCTAGGAATTGTCGCCTATGCCCTGGGCGCGATGTATTCGCCTGGGCCTGTGAATTTGCTTGGTTTGAACGTTGGCATTAATGGCCAAGCCAAAAAGTCGGTTGGTTTTTGCCTGGGTGTGGGCACCGCGATGCTGGCGTATTTGTTGCTTTTAGGCTGGGCGGGCGCTGCATGGATCAACGATGAAACACTGGTCGTGGTAAGCGCTTTGGGCTGTGGCTATATTATTTATCTGGCGAGCAAAATCGCCCGTTCAAGCACGGATTTAAGCACTAATTTAAACACTGATGTTAACAAACACGATAACACCCCTCGGCTATTAAATTTCCGAAATGGGTTGGTAATGCAACTGCTTAATCCCAAAGCCATGGTGGCGACCTTGCCCATTACCACACTGCAATTTCCTGCTGCTGGCATTCAAGGGTTTAGCATGGTGGTATGGGCGTTAGGGCTGGCGATGTTAGCCGCTGGCGCACCCGGAAGCTATATCGCGATCGGCAGTTTGATAGGCAGCCGCATTAAAAGCCCCAGAATCGTTCAGGGCTTTAATTGGTTGATGGCGGGGTTGTTACTTGCCGTAGCGTTATCGATTGGTATCGAGCATGTGTGGGTACCGCTCACTGCCCAAAGCTAATGCCCAAACGTAGTGCTTGTAGGCCATCAAATTCGACCGTTACTTCATCGGAAAACAAAGGGTGTCCCTGCACTGCCAAATCCAGCGTTGCTTGGGAGCCGCGATAAGTGACAGTGACGGCGATATCCGCAGAGGTGCTAACCGGCGCCAGCACATCATATTCAACGTTATCGATGCTAACAGCGGAGAGTCCACGATCATCCAACTGTTCTTGGATTTCCCGCTCAACGACAACGCCGTAATAGAAGTAAATGCCCGCGTAGCCAAGCGCTACTATTACGATTAGTGAAAAGAACTTTCCCATTGTTTCTCTCAGTTTTATTGAGTCTTGAAGGGTGACAGCGGATTGCTGGGCTGAAACCGATGGCGGCGCCTCGCTGTGCGAGCATCGCCCATCAGCGACTCTGGGAGATTATCATCATCCGGGTTAAAACTGGTGGTCTTCACTCACCTCCCTACACGCCCTTACGCTTTCGGCCAACTCACTCACCAGGCCATGCACACGCTCAACAGCTTCATCAGGCGTATTGGCATGCTCTATACAGTCAACTAGCGCGGAGCCTACGACGACCGCATCGCTATATCGGCCGATGGTAGCCGCTTGCTCGGCGGTGCGAATACCGAAGCCCACGGCAATAGGCAGGTCGGTATGTTCCCGCAGTTGGTTAACGGCGCTTTCCAGTCGTTCTGGCGTGGGGGCGCTGCCACCCGTGACGCCCGCCACGGAGACGTAATAAATAAACCCAGAGGCATTCGCCAGCACTTTGGGCAGTCGCTTGGCGTCGGTAGTCGGTGTCGCTAGGCGGATAAAATCGATACCGTGCTGGGCCGCTGGTGTGCAGAGCTCTTCGTCATGCTCTGGGGGTAGATCCACCACGATCAGGCCATCAACGCCAGCGTGCGCGGCGTCGGTTAGAAAACGCTCAACGCCATAGCAGAATATGGGGTTGTAGTAGCCCATCAGTACAATCGGCGTAGTACTGTTTTCTTCGCGGAAGTGACGCACCATTTCCAGCGTTTTGGCTTGGGTTTGGCCATTTTCCAGGGCACGCAGCGCAGCTTTTTGAATCGCGGGACCATCAGCCATCGGGTCGCTGAACGGCATGCCGAGCTCGATGACATCCACCCCCGCTTTTGGCAACCCGTGCAACAGGCGACGGGAGATCTCGCCGTCCGGATCGCCAGCGGTTAGGTAGCTGACCAGCGCCGGGCGGTTTTGCTGCTTGAGTTCGGCAAAGCAGCTTTCAAGACGAGAAGTTTTTTTAACACCATCGTTCATATCGTTGTGCTGAAACGTACTCATACGTTTTTCACTCCGAATTTATCGCCAAGATGATGGGCCACACTCATCATGTCTTTATCGCCACGGCCACTTAAGTTGACCACCATTAAGTGCTCGCGGGGCAGCGTGGGCGCGCGCTTGGCGACTTCGGCTAGGGCGTGAGCGGTTTCCAGGGCAGGAATGATGCCTTCCTGACGGCAGCAGACCTGGAAAGCTTCCAGTGCTTCGTCATCGGTGGCGGAAACGTACTCAACCCGCCCCTGCTCATGGAGCCATGCGTGCTCAGGCCCAATGCCGGGGTAATCTAGCCCTGCAGAAATGGAATGGGCGTCGATAATTTGACCATCTTCATTTTGCAGTAGGTAGGTGCGATTACCGTGTAGTACACCCGGCGTACCGCCGTTTAGGCTAGCCGCGTGCAGGCCGCTTCTCACGCCCTTGCCGCCCGCCTCTACGCCGATCATCTTCACATCAACGTCATCAAGAAACGGGTGAAATAGCCCCATGGCGTTTGATCCACCACCTATACAGGCCACTAGCGAATCCGGTAAGCGCCCCTGCTTTTCGAGCATTTGTGAGCGAGTTTCGTGGCCAATGACTGCTTGGAAGTCGCGCACCATGGCAGGGTAAGGATGCGGCCCAGCCACGGTGCCTATGATGTAGAAGGTATCATCAACGTTAGTCACCCAGTCGCGCAGCGCTTCGTTCATGGCGTCTTTAAGCGTGCCTGTACCTGAAGTAACGGGGATCACTTCCGCGCCCAGCAGCTTCATGCGGAATACGTTGGGCTGCTGACGCTCAATGTCGGTTGCGCCCATATAGATGACACAAGGCAAACCAAAGCGCGCCGCAACGGTAGCGGTAGCAACGCCGTGCATGCCCGCACCGGTTTCCGCGATGATGCGCTTTTTGCCCATCTGCTTGGCCAGCAATACCTGACCGATGCAGTTGTTGATCTTGTGCGCGCCGGTGTGGTTGAGCTCTTCACGCTTTAAATAGATGCTGGCCCCACCAAAATGCTCGGTCAGCCGTTCGGCAAAGTAGAGCGGGCTGGGCCGCCCGACGTAGTCACCTTGAAAATAGGCCAGCTGGCGCTGGAATTCGGGATCGTTTTTGGCTGTGGCGTATTCCTCTTGCAGCTCTAAAATCAGCGGCATCAAAGTTTCGGCGACAAAGCGGCCACCAAAGCTGCCAAACAAGCCGTTGGCATCGGGCAGGCTCTTGGATAAGTCTACAGGTTGATTCATCACGACCTCTGAATGCGTTATCAAACAATGCAGTGACATTAGCGCAAGCAGGCCGAGAGAAAAATCGATAAGATGTCATCAACATGTGAGCTGGGGTCACGTATTAATGCAGAACAGCATGCCACCGCTTAGCGCATTGCGCGCCTTTGAAGCTACCGCTCGGTTGGGTAGCGTCACCGCCGCTTCGGAAGAGCTTAGCGTGACCCACGGTGCCGTGAGCCGACAACTTAAAAGCCTGGATGATCACTTTGGCATTCCACTTTTCGCTAAAGCTGGGCGCGGACTGGTGCTTACGCCACATGGAGAGCAGCTGCAAAGTGGCTTAAGCGAGGCGTTTACCAAACTTCGCGATAGTTGCGCAGCGCTCAAGCGTGATGTAGAGGAAGCACCCTTTACCCTCGCCTGCCCTGGCAGCTTATTGGCGCGCTGGCTGATTCCCCGTCTTGACCGCCTGAACCGCGAACTGCCAGCGCTAAAACTGAAAGTTGTGGTGAGCGAAACCGAGCAGCCCGGCATTCAGAGTGACGCCAGTGCGACATTGGCGTTTGCCGAGCCCCCTTGGCCAGCAGAGGTAGAGGTATTCGAGCTACTGCCGGAACAGATCTGCGCAGTAGTAAGCCCCCAACTGATGGCCCACATCGACGCCACCAAGCCACAAACACTTTTTGCCAACAAGCTACTGTACACCGCTTCCCGCCCCCAGGCGTGGCCGCAGTGGGCCAGTGCCCAGGGTCTTGAAACGGCACAGCTGGAACAGGCGCTAAATGAGGGCCAAGGATTCGATCATCTTTATTACTTGATGGAGGCTGCAGTGGCGGGGTTGGGTGTGGCGATAGCACCCCGGCTACTTGTGGAAGATGACCTGAAGAGCGGGCGGCTTGTCGCGCCCTGGGGAAGTATCGAAACTCCCGCTAGGCTCTGCCTATGGCTACCCGCCCGAACCAACATTCTGGCTCAACCCCGCCGCAGCGAGCCGCTGGCGGAGTGGCTTAAGCGGGAGCTGGGGAGATAAATGTGAAAAAATTAGTGAGGCTGGTTGTTATCCGGAATCTTGTGAATCGCTTCGGCTTTCAACCGCTCAACCAGCCAGACCTTGATGATTGATTGCCGTGTAACACCGATACGGGCTGCCTCACGATCCAGGGAATCAACCACCCAAGCAGGGAAGTCGACATTGATACGCCTAGGATCCTGGTTAACACGGTGTGCAGTGGATAACTTAAGATCATCAACGATATCTTCGCTATCCTGGTCAAATTTTTGATCAAAGTCGTTAGCTTTCATAGAGCTCCACCTCTCTTTTACGCGAACGCCTTACCGAAATGAGTCGGATTTTTTCATTTCGGTAGGTGATGACGGCAGACCAGTGTTTATCACCAATCAGCCCTATCATCAGAAAACGCGGCTCATCATCAGATTTGGCTTGGATTTCCAGCAAATCAGGATCATTTCAAAGCGATTGAGCATCTAGAAAGTCAATTCCATGCTTTGCCCGATTGGCTAAGCTTTTGACATTATCATACTCAAAGTCGCTCATGAGTATAAATTATTCCTTTTCTACTCAAACCCAAGACGGCCAAATACCCCCATGCTGCTAAACAAGCGTGCCGAGACTACTTTATCCCGCCTTTTTACCTCTACTCACCCACTCAAGCGCTCACGGTTACTGGTCACCAGTTCAGTCAGAAAGTCCGCCACGGCCCGGGTACGGCCTGATTGGGTGAGATCCGTCTGAATAACGAGATAGATGGGCTGATCCACGCCAATATCCGCAGCGACACACACCAGTCCAGCCTCCAACGCCAGAAAATGCGGCAACACCGCTATCCCCAGCCCCGCTTTCGCCGCCGCTAGCTGGGTCGCCAGCGAGGTGGTAGTTAGCGCAGGTTCCTGCCCTTGTAGAATCCGCTCAACCCA
>AXCI01003235.1_pt1 | contig 13306 bp, 10 predicted proteins | sample 182571 | NCBI WGS metagenome assembly AXCI01 (sample SAMN02359225, study PRJNA218796) | groundwater metagenome | isolation source: Mt. Simon Sandstone pore water sample D5872 at 1.8km depth, Illinois-Basin... | place: USA: Decatur, Illinois | collected 2009-05 | reverse complement strand
GGCAACATAGCACGGGCGGGCGAGAGCGCCTGCTGGGGATCAGTAAACGTGGCAATAGTTACTTGCGAAAGCTGCTGGTCCATGGCGCACGAGCGGTGCTGCGTTTTGCCGTCAGGCAAGACGACGGGCTTAGTCAGTGGATCAAGCACCTTGCGGTGCGCAAACATCGCAACGTGGCCATCGTGGCGCTGGCCAACAAGACAGCGCGTATGGCATGGGCTGTCACGCGTTACGAAGTGCCGTATAACCCTGCGTTGGCCGCCGCTGCGTAAGCGGCGACGTGACTAGAAATATTTAACCGTTAACCAGTGTTCCCACCCCCCCGATTGCAACACCACAAGAGAGATGGCGAACAGGTCGAACCGACGCCGGGCCATACCGTGTAGCGCGTAGAGCATAAAAGCTCGTTTACCCTGTGGGTACCCGGCGTGCGAATAGCCCATTAAGGTCCGATGCCCACACGTTAGGCATCCTTGACGAGACCGGATATACGCTAGCAGTCGATAGTGCCGCCATGACCTTTTGTGCTTGCAAGCGAGGAGGAGTCCATATACGCGCTACAAATGTGGCTGTATTGAGTTCTATGCTAGCCGTTCTTTATCGGAGTAATTGTTGTGTGCTGTATAGCGGGTTTGGCGGCGTTGGTCTGGCATCGCTGCGCGATGCTTTCGCGGGTGCCTTATTTGCTCGTTCCTCGCAAAGCCGTTACCACGCGCTACAAATGTGGCTGTACTGGGTTCCATGTAATCGTACTTTTTCGGTGTAATTGTTGTTTGCTGTATAGCGGGTTTGGTGGCGTTGGCTTGGCATCGCTGCGCGATGCTCCCGCGGGTGCCTTATTTTCTCGTTCCTCGCAAAGTTGTTACCACGCGCTACGGAATGTGGCTATGCATGTATTAGTGCCAATCTAGGGCACTGCATCGCTCGTTACCATGCGCGACATAAAGCCCCTCCCCCATACTCTTAGCTTACTGCTGGCCTTCCTTTGCAAATCCGATTAGCCTGCTAATTCACTATTAAGGGTTTGGCATGCAAGAGACGACTCCTCGGCAGCGCTTGGCGGGCGTGCTGATTTTGCTTGGTTTGATCGCACAAATTATTGGCTTTACTGGCTGGTTGAGCACTGCCCATGCGGTGAGCTATTCGCTGTGGGCGGCGGTTGTGTTGCTGTGGAGGGATATCCCCAAGCGCTCACGGATTCAGGCGGGCGTATTGATTGCGCTGGGCGTGGGCATGCTGCTGGTGGCGCGGTTTGTGTATGGTGCGGATGTCGATTGGCCCGCGATGTTGCAGGGCAATTCGTTTGTGGCGGCTATGCTGGTGGGCGTTAGTTTTATCTCGCTGATTGGTAAGCAAGGCAACAAGGGTGCGACAGGCAGCCGAGTGACTGGGGCGGGTGGCGTGCTGCGTACTTGGCTGGGCGTTCACTTCTTGGGTACGATTTTAAATCTCTCTACCGTGTTTATGGTGGGCGATAAACTGGCCCGGCGTGGCCCGCTGACGACGCCGCAGCTTTTGGCGCTTAACCGTGGGCTGAGCAGCGCAGCGCTATGGTCGCCGTTTTTTGCCTCTATGGGCGTGGTGATCGCGCTGGTACCCGACGTTGAGTACGCGCAAATTGCCGTGGTGGGCTTTCCCATGGCGATGCTGTCGGGGCTGTTAACCACGCTGGAACTACGGCGACGGTTTGATCTCCGAGAAGTGGATGGCTACTCACTGGCGCCCCGTAGCTTGTTGATGCCAGTGGGCATGGCGGCGTTGGTAATGCTGTTTCACTTTGTGCTCACCCCTGCCCTGACCATTGTCAGTATTATCACTTTTTTGCTACCTAGCGTTGCGCTGCTAAGCAACCTGCCCCATGGGCCCAAATTTACTATGCGGCGAATTCGTCAGCACACCACCACGCGGTTACCCGCAATGCGCGGGGAGATTTCGCTGTTTTTGGCGGCGGGGTTATTAACCATTGGCCTTTCGACACTGGTAACCGCCGCGGCTGGCAGCGACTGGACATTGTTCACCCGCTTTGGTGCGCCCCAGGCGATGCTTAGCTTTGCGGGGATCACGTTGAGCGCCCTGGCAGGCTTACATCCCATTATTGGCGTATCAGTGCTGGCGTCGATCCTCAATTTGCAGGGCGGCGAACAGACCGTGTTTGCGTTTGTGGCGTTAACCTCGTGGGCGGTGGGCACCAGCGTGGGCCCACTTTCGGGGATCAACCTGTCACTGCAGGGTCGCTACGGGGTGAGCGGTTATCGCATGATGAAGAATAACCTGCTGTATGCGGCGGTGATGAGCCTGCTTTCGCTGGGGGCGATCGCAGGCGTCAGCTTACTGGTTAGCTAGTGAATCAAGTCTCAATGATTTTGCTGGGAAAACGGTAGAAGTAGCGATGGCCGCACTCATGGCAAGGCTCCAGGCGCGCAACGGTAGGGAGCATTACCTGGGCATCGCAGTGGGTGCAGGCCATTAAACCGGGCGCGGCCATTTCACCTTCGCAGTAGTCAGCGCGGGCGGCTTCAAGGTCTTCTTCAAAGCGTTCGCGCTCCACCACGCTCCGGTCGGCAATCGAAAGCAGCGACTCCGCCACGCGGCGGGAAAGTGCGTCAATATCGATGCCCAACCAACTGGCCACCTGCTTGCCGGTGTCGGCCATAAAGTAACGCATATCTTTAAGGTCGCGCTCTACCCAGGCGCGCAGCAGGGCTAGCTCGTCTTTGGTGTACTCTTCCAACTCTGATTCAAACTCAACCGCCTCGTCCAGATCCTTCTGTAAATTTTCCCAGGTTAACTCGTTAGCGCCGCCCTGCATGCGCTCTAGCAGTCGTTCATAGCCTTCGCGTAGGCGGTTATCATTCTGTTGTTCACTCATGGTGCCTCTCCTTTTGTCGACGCATGCGGTTTCCTATCATCGGCTTACCGTTCAAGGATACACCCGCATAGGATACAATCGACCTCACTTATCTGACAGATGTCATCTAACATTCACTTTGCGCCCCTTTTGGGCGAATACGCCAAGGCATTAATAAACCGATGGACGCACACTACAGCCCTCGTGATATCGAACGCGACGCCCAGCAGTACTGGGACAAACATCAGTGCTTTAAAGCCGTAGAGGACGCGAACCGCGAGAAGTTTTACTGCCTCTCCATGTTCCCCTACCCCAGCGGTAAGCTGCACATGGGCCACGTGCGTAATTACACTATCGGTGACGTGGTGTCGCGTTACCAGCGCATGCAAGGGAAAAACGTTATGCAACCCATGGGCTGGGATGCGTTTGGCATGCCTGCGGAAAACGCCGCCATTCAGAACCAGGTGCCGCCCGCCAAGTGGACCTACCAAAACATCGACTACATGCGCAATCAGTTGAAGGCACTTGGCTTTGCCTACGACTGGAGCCGTGAATTCGCCACCTGCGATACCAGCTACTACCGCTGGGAGCAGTGGTTCTTCACCAAGCTGGTGGAAAAAGGCTTGGTGTATAAGAAAATGTCGACGGTCAACTGGGATCCGGTTGACCAAACCGTGCTCGCTAATGAACAGGTCATTGATGGACGTGGCTGGCGTTCCGGCGCGCTGGTTGAGCGTAAAGAGATCCCGCTGTGGTTCTTGAAGATTACCGATTACGCCGATGAGTTGCTGGCGGATCTGGATAAGGTCGAGTGGCCGGAGCAGGTCAAAACCATGCAGCGTAACTGGATTGGCAAATCCCGTGGCGTTGAGCTGACGTTTGATATTAAGGCTGAAGACGGTAGCACCTGTGACCCATTGGCGGTTTACACCACTCGTCCAGATACGCTGTTAGGTGTGACCTATGTGGCGGTTGCCGCAGGGCATCCGCTGGCCAAGCAAGCGGCTGAGCAAAACGCTGAGCTGGCGGCCTTCTGCGATGAGTGTGCCAAGGGTGGCACCTCAGAAGCCGAAATGGCCACCAAAGAGAAAAAAGGCATGCTCACTGGTCATAAGGCGGTTCACCCGCTGACGGGCGATGAAGTGCCGGTTTACGTGGCTAATTTCGTGTTGATGGAATTTGGTACCGGTGCGGTAATGGCGGTGCCCGGCCACGACCAGCGCGACTGGGAGTTTGCCACTAAGTACGGCATTGCGATCAAACCGGTTATCGCCGATGAAAGCGGCCAGCCCGCTGACGTTTCTGAAGCGGCCTTCGCCGAATACGGCACTGTAGTGAATTCGGGCGAGTTTGATGGGCTCGGCTTTGAACAGGCCTTTGATGCCATCGCCGCTAAATTGGCCGAACTTGGCCGTGGTGAAGTCAAAACCAACTACCGCCTGCGCGATTGGGGCGTTGCCCGTCAGCGCTACTGGGGCGCGCCGATTCCGGTCAAATACGGACCGGAAGGTCAAACCGTACCGTTAACCGACGATGAACTGCCAGTATCGCTGCCCATGGAAGTTACCGTGGATGCATCCGGTTCGCCGCTGAAAAAGATGCCTGCGTTCTCAGACCTGGGCGACGGCTGGACCCGCGAAACCGACACCTTCGACACCTTTATGGAGTCCTCCTGGTACTACGCGCGCTTCTGCTGTGCCGATAACACTGAAGCGATGCTGGACGAGCGCGCCAATTATTGGCTACCAGTGGATCTTTACATTGGTGGCATCGAACACGCCATCCTGCACCTGCTTTACGCGCGCTTCTTCCACAAGCTAATGCGTGATTTTGGTTTGGTCGATTCCGACGAGCCGTTCCAGCAGTTGCTGACCCAAGGCATGGTGATCGCGGAAACTTTCTACCGCCCTACCGATAACGGCGGCAAGCAGTGGTTTAACCCTGCCGATGTGGAAGTGAAGCGCGACGAGAAAGGTCGCCCGCTGAGCGCTATATTAATGAGCGACGGCGAGCCGGTTGAAATGGGTGGCATCGAGAAGATGTCCAAGTCGAAAAACAACGGTGTTGATCCGCAGTCGATGATCGACAAGTTCGGTGCCGATACCGTGCGCCTGTTTATGATGTTTGCCGCCCCGCCGGAGCAGTCGTTGGAGTGGTCGGATTCCGGCGTTGAGGGTGCACACCGCTTCTTGAAACGTCTATGGCGTCAGGTGAATGAACACTTGGCCGCGGGCACACCTGGCACGCTGGACGTCAGCGCACTCAACGACGATCAAAAGGCACTGCGCCGGAAAACCCACGAGACCATCAAGAAAGCCAGCGATGACATTGGCCGCCGCACCACCTTCAATACTGCAATTGCAGCGGTGATGGAGCTTTCCAACGCCATCGGCAAGTTCGAAGACACTTCAGAGCTGGGCTTAGCCGTTAGCCGTGAAGCGTTGGAAGCTGGTGTATTGCTGCTCTCGCCGATTACCCCGCATATCTGCCACAGCCTGTGGGAAGCACTCGGCCACACAGGCCCGGCCATTGAAGCGACTTGGCCTGCCCTGGATGAAACAGCGCTTACCCGCGATAGCATCGAGCTGGTGGTGCAAGTCAACGGCAAACTGCGTGCACGGCTTGAAGTACCCGCCAGTTCCGATAAAGCGTCTATCGAAAAACTCGCCATGGAGCACGAAAACGTTCAGCGTTTCCTTGAAGGCAACACCGTGCGTAAAGTGATCGTGGTGCCCGGCAAACTGGTTAACATTGTGGTGAGCGGATGAATCGTCGCAAGTTTCTTACCTTAAGTATTGCCGCTTCGGCGGCGTTACTGCTCAGCGGCTGCGGGTTTCGGTTGCGAGGCTCTGAATCGCTGCCTACGCTGCCCCCGCTTGCCTTAGAAGGCGACACCAATAGCGCTGTCGCTCAGCAGGTCGCTACGCGCCTTCAGCAGTTGGGTGCTCAGGTAACGGCTGAGGCGCCATGGCGGGTCACATTGGGCACACCCGCCTTAATTGAGCGCCGTTTGGGTGGCGATGGTCGCGGTAGCCGCGAGCATGAACTAACCCTGAGTACGTCATTGTCGGTTCAAGAGCGTGCGTCGAATGCTTACCATATTAACAATGCTACGCTTTCGACCAGCACGCGGATTCGCGTCAGTGATGACGACCTGCTTAACCGTGAAACACTGATGATGGAAGCGGAACAGTCCCTTTCACGCCAACTGGCTCAGCGTATTATTGAGCGTCTTATCTACATTGAGGGTATGCAGTGAAGGTATTTGCTGATCAGCTCCCCGCTGCGTTGGCAAAAAAGCTTCCCCGGGTAGTCATCGTGGCGGGGGATGAACCCTTACAGCATCGCGACGCCTGCGACGCTGTCAGGAGAGCGGCGCGCCAAGCAGGCGTTGAAGAGCGGGAAGTGCTGGATGTAGAGCCTAATTTTGCTTGGGGTCGCTTGATGGAGATCTCTAGCAACCTCTCGCTGTTCGCGACCAGTAAGCTGATGGAACTGCGCTTGGGAAATCACAAGCTAGGGCAAGAGGGCAGTAAAGCGCTAGCTCAGTACGCTGAGACCCTGGATAACAGCTATGACGTTTTGCTCATCAGTATGGGTAAGCTAGACGCCAAACAGCAAAAAAGCGCTTGGTTCAAAACGCTGGATAAACACGGATTATTTGTACCAGTCTGGCCCGTGGATGTATCCCGGTTGGGTTATTGGCTGCGGGATCGCGCTTCACTGCACGGCTTACAAATTGACCTTGAAGCGGCTCGCCTGCTGGGTGAGCGCACCGAGGGCAACCTGCTAGCGGCCGACCAGGAGCTGCAGAAACTATCTCTGATTCACCCCCAGGGCACCCGCTTGAACGTCGCAAGCATTGCCCAGGGCGTTGAAGATAGCACCCGCTTTGATGTCTTCAATTTGGCCGATGCCTGCTTAAAAGGCGAACCTAGCCGCGCATCGCGTATCGTAAATGGCTTACGTAGTGAAGGGGTCGAGGCCCCAATCGTGCTATGGGCACTTACCCGGGAGCTGCGCACCCTACTCTCGTTGCATCAACACCTTGATCAAGGGCAAAGCTTTGAGCATGCCTGCAAAAGCCAAAAGCCGATGATTTTTGATAAGCGACGCCCGGCCTACCAAAAGGCGATTGGCCGCTTACCGATGAAACGGCTGCATAAATTGCTGTTAATGGCGCAGCGACTCGATTTAGCCGTTAAAGGTGCCGCGGCGGTGCCTCTTTGGCCTGGCTTACACGATCTCGCCATGACCATGGCTGGAGGTAGAGGATTACTTTCTGAAACTGCATGGACTTATCGCATTAGTGCAAATAATTAGCACTTTGCACATTAGACTTAAAAATTGAGTCATTTGTTTCTATACTACTGATTCAAGACAAAATAGTTCAGGCCACTAAAAAGCTTGTCCCACCCCGACTAGTCTATAAGGAAGAAGACGATGAAAACATTGCGTGCTTACCTCTCAACCCTGCTTATCACGGCGCTCATCATTACCAGCTTGCCTGTTGCCGCCGCGCCTGCTGCACCTCAATCCATGGATTTAGTCTCTACCCAATCTGTTTTGTCAGCTGATCGTGCGGGCGCTGACCGTGAGCGTATTAACGAAATTCTGGCTCGTGCCGACGTGCAAGATCAGCTGCTAAAACAGGGTGTTGACCTTGACGAAGTAGATGCTCGTGTTGCTGCCTTAAGCGATTCTGAAGCAAAGCAAATGGCTGATCAGCTCGAGATGATGCCTGCCGGTGCCGGTGGTGGCGTTATCGGAGCACTCTTTGCCGTCTTTATCATTCTGTTGATTACCGATATTCTCGGCCTGACTGACGTTTATCCGTTTACGCGTTGATAGGCAGCTGATGACCACTAAGTCTACGAATGTGCTTTCTAACGCCCGCTTCGCGGGCGTTTTTATTATTCTGCTATTGCTGAGCGGCTGCGCACGAAACCCGCTACTGCTACAAAGTACCTATCAAGCGCTACCGCCCCATGCAGAAATCACCAGCGTGCCGTTTTACGCCCAAACGGAGTTTCAGTGCGGCCCTGCCACCCTGGCGATGGTGCTTAATCATCAGGACGTCGATACCGACGTTGAGCAACTAATCCCCCAAGTGTTCTTACCTGAACGCGATGGCAGCGTACAGCCAGAAATGCTGGCGACTGTGCGACGTTATGGTCAACTCGCTTATCCCATTCGTGGCACCATGGATGCGTTGTTAGGCCATTTGGCCGCTGGCGATCCGGTGGTAGTGATGCAGAATTTATCACTCCCTATCTACCCAATGTGGCACTACGCTGTCGCCATTGGCTACGACCTGCCCAGTGAGACGCTTATTCTGCGCAGTGGCGAAATTGAACGCCATACAATGTCGTTTAGCCGTTTCAATGCCACCTGGGCGCGCACTGAGCGCTGGGGATTTGTGGTTGCCGAGCTAGGCACGCTACCCTCGGGCATAACCGCCCGTAATGCCCTTGAAGCAATCAGTGCCTACGAAGAAACTAACGGCCCTCGTGCTGCGCTATCAAGCTGGCAATCATTTACCCAGCAGCATCCCACCAATGCTATTGGGCAATTCGCACTGGGTAACGCGCTTTACGCTGATGAGCAACCCGATAAGGCACGCCATGCGTTTGAGCGTGCAACAAAACTTGATGAAGAGATGGGCGCTGCCTGGCTGAACCTAGGCCTTTTACTGCTCCAAAACGATGAACCTGAGGCGGCTCGTGAAGCTTTAATCCAGGCCGCATCTCTTGAAGGAAGTTGGCAAGCAAAAGCACAATCATACCTGGTTGAGTTAGACGTAACTCATGAATAAATGACAAGAAAATAGCGCAAGGAAGCACAAGTCTAATCCTTGGATTAGTAAAGATGATGGATAGTAGAAGCACCCTCTCAATGCTTAAGTAATAAAGGCCGTAGCCAATTATTCGACCATGGGTTTATCAACCATCTGTGGTAGCAATAATATGCAGCTTCGGCCTTTTCAACTGAAAAGACATTCTTGTTATGCAGATAAAATTGCTGACAAAATCCGTCACGCACTATTTTTAAGAGGTGAATTGCATGGATAGCAACCTAAAAAATAGCGCTAATTTTAAAATGAAGCCCAAATACCAATGGCACCTTACTCGCTGGAAATTAGCGTCCCTTTTCATGGTTGTTTTTTCATAACATCCTTATTAATGGCTATCTATTTAGCTACTTCGCGTCAGCAGATCAGCACTAATTATACGACATTGGTTGATGAAATTGTGCGCGCACAGCTTGCTGCGCCCAACCTAAGACTCGCCATTGAAGAGAATAATGGCCAGAGAAAAACACACGACATTAGCCACCTTAAAAACATTGCGACCCTTTCTACACTGCATTTAAATAGAATTCAACTCAAGCTATTTAACAAACAACAATTAAGCAATGACATTATTCATATGCAAGATAATTTTAGCAATTTAAATGAAAACCTAGCTAGCTTACAACAGCAATTAGAGACAGCTGAAGAGACGCAATTCATCCCTGCATCGTTGTATAACAATGCGGTCGATATTGAAGAAAACCTTAAGTGGATATATAGCACTTTAATTGATGAAGTTCATAATGCATCTAATCAGCAACGTTTATTAATGCAACGCCTCTCAATTGCAGTTAGTGTTTTGCTTATATTAGTCATAAGCGCAGCTGTAACTTTATGCATAGCAGTAATTCATCTTCAGCGCCAAAGAAACCAAATGCAAAAATTAATGCTAACAGACGAACTGACCGGGCTCTATAACAGACGCCATCTAGTAAATGTTGCTTTTGCAGCATTAACTCAAGCGAAGCGTGAAAAAACCTCTATTAGTATATTGCTTTTAGATCTTGATTTTTTCAAACGAGTAAACGATACCTATGGGCATCCGATAGGAGATGAGGTATTAAGACAAGTTAGCGAACGTTTACGTCAATGTAGTAGACCTACTGACACTCTCGGCAGGATCGGCGGAGAGGAGTTTTGCCTATTAATGCCAGCGACGCACACTCATGATGCACTTCAAGTAGCTGAGCGCCTACGCCGAGAAATCGAAAGCATAGTACTAAAAGGCCTAGAGCTTAACGCTACACCAACCGTGAGCATTGGGGTCACAACAAGTAATGGGGGATCACTTACATTTGATGAGCTTTACTCATTCGCTGACAAAGCACTTTACCAAGCTAAAGAACTGGGGCGTAACCGCGTTGAAAGCGTGTTACCCCCCAAAACATCAAATTTGGACAACATTGAGGGGGCTTATACCCACTCAGTTATCCACTAAACTCAGCTTCGTTGAAATTCACAACGCTAAAAAACTCGATTTAAGCCATTCTGCGCTGCCACACGATAGGCTTCTGCCATTGTTGGGTAGTTAAACGTCGTATTAACAAAATACTTAAGCGTATTCGCTTCGCCCTTTTGCTGCATAATCGCTTGACCGATATGCAAAATTTCAGAGGCTTGGTCACCAAAACAGTGAATTCCAAGTATCTCTAGAGTGTCTTGATGGAAGAGTATTTTTAGCATCCCCACGGTATCGCCGGTGATCTGAGCGCGGGCGGTGTCTTTGAAGAAGGCTTTGCCCACTTCGTAAGGCACTTTTGCCTCTGTTAACTCACGCTCGTTTGGACCGAAAGAGCTAATTTCGGGGATGGTATAAATCCCGGTGGGCACATCACTGACAAAGCGATACTCTTTATCCAGCAACTCATTACATGAGTTCAAGCCTTGATCGTAGGCGGCGCTGGCTAAACTTGGCCAACCGATCACGTCGCCCGCAGCATAGACGTGGGGCACTTCGGTGCGGTAGTGCTCATCAACACTGAGCTGACCCCGCCCATTAGCGCTCAAGCCAATATTTTCAAGACCCAGGCTATCGGTATTACCCGTCCGACCGTTGGCCCACAAGAACGCATCAGCGCGAATCTTCTTACCCGACTTTAGCCTTACGACAACGCCAGACTCATCGCCTTCAACACTCTCGTACTCTTCATTATGACGAACCAATACACCGTGTTTACGCAGGTGGTAAGAGAGCGCATCGCTGATTTCATCATCCAAGAATGACAGCAAGCTGTCACGGTTATTGATTAAATCAACTTTGACGCCCAGACCCGAAAATATCGACGCGTATTCACAGCCAATCACACCCGCTCCAAAAATCACCAGGGTGCGCGGTGTATGGGAAAGACTCAAAATGGTGTCGGAGCAGTAAATACGCGGATGCCGGAAATTAATATTCGCCGGACGATAGGGGCGTGAACCGGTAGCAATAACGATTTTTTTAGCGACCAGTTCCTCCATCCCTTCCTGACGGTCACGTACTACCAGGGTGTGCTCATCCTTAAAACGGGCGACGCCATGAAATAGGTCGATACGGTTACGCGCATAAAACGTAGTGCGCATTTCAACTTGCTTATCGATGGTGCCGCGGGAGCGCTCCATCACTTTGGGAAAGGAGAACCAGCGTGGTTCACCAATATCGCGGAACATACGGTTAGTGTTGAACGCCATGATCTGTTTGACCTGATGACGCAACGCTTTGGAAGGAATCGTACCCCAATGGGTACAGTTACCACCTACCTGTGCCTGCTTCTCAATAATCGCTACGCGCTTGCCATGCTTAGCAGCGTTGATAGCGGCGCTTTCACCCGCAGGCCCCGTACCGATCACCACAACATCGTAATTGTGAACCGCCATACCCTCTGCGTCTCCTGTTCCCGTTTATTTAGCGCCCTGCTAACTGAATGTCATTTTATTAGCGACGAGATGCGTCGTAGCCTAAATCAGCACCACGGCTTTCATCGCTACGGCGGCGTACGCTACCACGCTTGCGATTCTCTTCTTCGCAGACTTCGTCTTTACCACCACAAATGTCGCAGCCGTCTTTCATGCCTATTTGATTCAAGCCCCCACAAGAGCCTGCAATCGGCTTACGACCCATAATGACGCCAACGGCCATAACACCCATAATCAGTGCCATAAAGCCGAATACCAGTAGCCAAATCGCCATATCAACCTCCCAGCGTTTCATTGCCTAGCTTTAAATTATTTGCCTCACCTGCCGACAACAGTCGTTTAGATAAGTGCCTCACGGTCTTTATTCATTTCCCCCTATTATACCTCAGCAGCGCTATGCAAATCAGTGCTCTTCATATCAGCTCTTGGCCGCGCCTTAACCATACTGACTCATAAACAAACGGGGCCAGCCTAAAAGGCCAGCCCCGCTTATCGCTACAATCGACATTACACCGATTGGTTAGCCACCGAAATCATCCAGAAGGATATTTTCGGGCTCAACGCCCATATCAAGCAGCAGCTTGATAACCGAGGCGTTCATCATAGGCGGCCCGCACATGTAGTACTCGCAATCTTCCGGCGCAGGGTGGTCCTTCAGATAGTTTTCGTACAGCACGTTGTGGATAAAGCCCGTTGGGCCGTCCCAGTTATCCTCTTCCTGCGGATCAGAAAGCGCTAAGTGCCACTCAAAGTTGGGGAACTCTTCAGCTAACTGGTCGTACTCTTCGTTATAGAAGGTTTCACGCCAGGAGCGTGCGCCATACCAGAAACTAATCTTGCGGTCAGACTTCAAACGCTTCAGCTGGTCGAAGATATGGCTGCGCATCGGCGCCATACCAGCACCACCGCCGATAAAGATCATCTCAGCTTCAGTATCACGGGCAAAGAACTCACCGAACGGCCCCATTACCGTCACTTTGTCGCCTTCTTTTAAATTGAAGACGTAAGTCGACATCAGGCCCGGGGGGTGATTTGTGCCAGGAGGCGGTGTCGCGATACGGATGTTGAACTTGAGGATACCCTTCTCGTCCGGGTAGTTCGCCATGGAGTAAGCGCGAATCACTTCCTCGTTGTTCTTATGGGAAATTTTGAACATATCAAACTTTTCCCAATCACCCCGGTACTCCTCCTCGATATCAAAATCTGAGAATTTGACATCATAAGGCGGTGCGACAAGCTGTACATAACCACCGGCGCGGAAGGCTACTTCTTCGCCTTCAGGCAGCTTCAGGTTCAGCTCTTTGATAAAGGTGGCAACGTTGGGGTTAGCGATAACCTCACATTCCCACTTTTTCACACCAAAGACTTCTTCAGGCACTTCGACTTTCATGTCCTGCTTAACAGGGACCTGACAAGAGAGGCGCCAGCCCTCTTTCTTCTCACGCATGGTGAAGTGCGACTCTTCTGTCGGCAGAATAGAGCCACCGCCCTCTTCTACACGGCACTTACACTGAGCACAAGAACCACCGCCGCCACAGGCGGAAGAGAGAAAAATGCCGTTAGCAGCAAGCGTATTTAGCAGCTTGCCACCTGCCTGGGTCTGCAACGTATGCTCAGGGTCGCCATTGACCTCAATGGTCACGTCCCCGCTACTCACAAGCTTGCTGCGCGCTGCCAGAATGATCGCCGTTAAACTAATAACGATGATCGTG
>AXCI01000409.1_pt1 | contig 13331 bp, 14 predicted proteins | sample 182571 | NCBI WGS metagenome assembly AXCI01 (sample SAMN02359225, study PRJNA218796) | groundwater metagenome | isolation source: Mt. Simon Sandstone pore water sample D5872 at 1.8km depth, Illinois-Basin... | place: USA: Decatur, Illinois | collected 2009-05 | reverse complement strand
AATGCTAGGCGGCGGCTTTGGCCACTTTTACGCCTACGCGCCAGAAAAGTATCAGTACCCGATTGACCGCTACACCATGGAAGTGAAACGTCAGTTGGACGTGCTTGACCGCCACTTGGCGAATAATCGCTTTATGGCGGGCGATGAGTACACCATTGCCGATATGGCGATTCACCCATGGTACGGCGCGCTGGTGAAAACCGCGTTTACGAAGCGGCGGAGTTTTGGAGGCACACACCTACAAGAACGTTCTACGCTGGACCGAAGAGATCGATGAGCGCCCCGCCGTTAAACGTGGTCGCATGGTTAACCGCTCCTTTGGCGAGCCACACGAGCAGTTGCACGAGCGTCATGACGCCAGCGACTTTGAGCTTCGCACTCAGGATAAAATTGGCTAACCACAAGCAGTAGCCACAAAAAAGGGCCTGCGCTTGCTCTCAGCGTAGGCCCCATGACTATCATGCTTACTGACTAAAACTACTCAATCCGGGAGTTATTTAAGGCGTAATTCCATACCCGATAGAAGTAGAAAATATATCCTAGTCCAAAGGTAACCAGCGAAATCAACATCCATAGAATAATGTGGCCTATATTGCTGAACAGGTTGATATCGCAAACCATTTTGCGCTCAACGCCAGCAGGATCTACGACGGAGGTACGGTTAATAACAAACCGAGAAAACGAATAGGGAAAGAAAATAGCGCTATACCAAACGTGATAATGATCAATACCACCCAGACAATCAGATGGCCGATGATATCTAGAATAGAGAGGTCCGCTTTGATTTTCACAAATTGCCCTTAGTTTGCTTGGAAAGCGGCTGAGAGTATCACCGTACGTAACCAGCGGGAATGGATGGGTTAAAATAAATTAGGAAGCACTCAAGCAATAGTTACCAGTAGGCATGCTGCTTTATAAGAGCATTTAACGAAAAATTTTGCGGTAACCACCTGCAGATAGCGCGGCGATATCCGCCATCACCATCGGCAGCCCGAGCTTGCCTGGGTAGGCTAGGTAGCGCGCCTGCCAAACCGGGTGAAACTTGCTTTTATAGGCACGTAACCCTTCAAAGTTATACAGTGTCTCGCCATGCTTATAGACGAAGCCCGCCACTTTTGCCCACAGCGGAGCAGTAGGTCCTTTCTCCAGCCCTGAGAGTGGAGACATTCCCAAATTGAAACACTGATAGTGATTGTCGCGTCCCCACATCATCAGGTGGATAAACAAGCTATCCATAGCACTTGTCGGCGCCGCTGAAGAGTAGCGCATAAGGTCCACCGAAAGCTCCTCTCCCGCCGCCCCACTCCACACATTTGCAAAGGCCACAATGCTGCCCTCTTTTTCCAGCACGGCAACCGGAAATCGCGCGATATAGTCAGCATCAAAACAGCCTAACGAAAAATGCTTTTCACTGACCGACTTGGTGCTTAGCCAGTCATCAGAGACAACTTTCAGTTGTGCCATTACGGCACCTACTTGCTCGGCAGGAATAATCCGGAACGTTACGTTTTCTCGCTCTAGCTTATTAATTAATGTGCGGAAATTTTTATTGGCTTTTCCCTCAAGTGAAAAGCCGGGCAGCGCAACCCTCGCCTCCTCTCCGAGCTTTATAAAGCTCATGCCCAAGTCCGCATATAAATGAAGTGTATTGTGACGCACCTGATAGAAGATCGGCATACCACCATAATCATTCGCCTGTTCGATAAACTCACGAATCAAGCCGGGAGCAACCTCCTCAGGGCCAACCGGATCGCCCATTGCCACCCAGGTACGACCATTGACGCCATACATAATAAAACCTGTCCGGGCATCATTAAACAACAGTGCTTTATCTTTTAACCAAGCTAGGTAAGGCAGGGTCTCTTTCTGGTCGTTAATGATAGCCAGCGTTTGACTAATCTCCGCTTCACCAGGCACCTGAATGAGTTTTTGAAGGGGACGCATCAAATGCCATGCACTAAAGGCAAGCAACATGACCGCTGAACCTAACGAGGCTCGTAAAAAGCGAGGAGCATCTTGATTTAGCCCAACCTGCCACCAAAGGGCATTGGCATACTCAACGTGACGAAACGCAAACATTCCTAGCCATATCGAAGCACCCAGCGCCACTAAAATAGCGGCTATCCATTGCGGCGAGAAGCGCGTTTCAAACAGCGCCGCTTGTCGATCAAAGAAGTGTCGGGCGGGGATAAAGGCGAGTATTAAAAATACCAACAGTATGGCCTCTTCCCAGTCTGCTGCCTTTAGCAGTGACGTCGCAACACCGGCAGCCAACCCAGCCATCACCAAGTAATAGGCAACTTCGATACGCCTTGAGACTGCCTGAGCCAGTATTAACAACCCCACGCCTATCAAGCTGTTAAGAAAATGCGTGGTTTCAAACAAGCTGGTGGGTAATGTGCTTGCCAACCAGTGAAGCCTCTCATGCTCAGCTGGCGTAGCGCCTGAAAAAAGCAACACTACCCCTGCTATAAAAGTGAACAATGACAATACTTTAGGGGCTAGATGCACCGAATAATAGCTGACCGAGTGACTCAACCTGGACAGCTGCGCCTGGCGATTTTTAGTTCGTCTCCCACCAGCGCAACTAAAGCGATAACCAATGGAATAATATAGTAAATAATTCGATAGAGAATGAGCACAGCCAGGATCTGTTCGAGGGGTAAATACGGCCCAAGCAACACAACCATTACGCTGTCGAACACACCCACGCCCCCAGGCACATGGCTTAATACACCCAGTAACTGAGCTGCCAAAAAAAGCGCTAAGCAGAATGCCATAGCTGGGGCCCGTATCAGGCAATAACACATAGAGAACCGTCGCGGCCAAAAAACCAGTCGACGACGGAAACAAACAGTTGCCCACAGGCGGTAGGTAAGGTTGCTAACCGCACTGTAAAACCGCGTACCCGCATGGGGGCACGCCGAAACACCGACAACGCCAGATAGCCCACAACGATTAAACAACATAGGATACCAAGCCCTACTGCCGTGTGGTTCGCGATGCCCCCTTGAAGGAACATGCCAGGATGAAAGGCCAGGCTCCAGCCAGCCAACGCGAACAATCCCAGCCAATAGGTAGCTGAGTTGAATACGACTATACGAGATAAATCGCTCGTTGTTACTCCCCAGCGTGAATAGAAACGATGGCGTACCGCAGTACCCGACAGCAAGGTAAATCCAACGCTATTGCTGACGGCATAACTCAATATTGCTGTGGCGGCTATTCTGACTCGCCATACGGTTTTGCCAATGTGCCTAAAAGCAAGCAGGTCATAACAACTTGAGACCAGAAAATTAGCGACCGTAAAAAGCAACGCCAAGCCAACATGAACTAACGTTAACTCTCTGAGTGCTTGACGAACATCATGGTAATCAATGACATGTAGCTCTTTATAGAGTACCCAGGCTGCCGCCAGCAGTAACGAAACCATCACTATTATCGGCAAAAAGGTACGAACTTTACTGGGACTCATACTCATACGCTAATGGCCTCTAGCTAATCATCATTAACGCGAGTACTGAACAACCGCGTAGTTGAACCACCCATCTTTCCTTTAAGTGCACTGGCATCATCGTGCCCGCTATAGGCGTTCAAGCAAGCGGCTGCCCTTGAACCAACCGTCAGGCTTTAAATGCCGATAATATTAGCAAAAATGGAACCTATTTAGGTTCCATTTTCGCTACTCACCAACGTTAGAACTGATAGCGAACATTCGCTGTCACGTTGCGACGACTGCCGTAGCCACAATCACCGCCTTCATAGCGGCACCAGGAAATAGTCTCATCGTCGGTTAGGTTTTTAACATCCACCGAGAAATCCCATTCGCCCATGGTGTAACCCACCATAGCGTCGTATAGAGTGCTGGAGGGAACCACCGGTGAGCCACCGAAGCCCACGTTATCACCCACATAGCGTACGCCTGCCCCCACCCGCCAGTTATTACCTACATAGAGCCGGTTCCACCAGGAAGCCTGCTCTTCTGCCACAGCGGATAGGCGCTCACCGGAACTATCATCGGTGGCATTCATATTGGTGTAAGCCAGTTGAGTCTCAAAGTTCTGCCAGCGCTTATTCACTTGTAACTCCCAGCCGTCAACCACTGCACCAGTTTGCTCGACACCACCTGGCGTTACACCATCACTAACGCGATTCTGCTGGGTGATATCAAAGTAGGCCGCACTGATGGCTAATGATTTATCGGGTGATAGGTATTTGATCCCCGCCTCTTGCTGGTCTCCCGTAGTGGGGTCAAGCGCATTCGCTGCCGCCGTGCCATCCGTCCCCAAATTCATGGTGAAGGCTTCGGAATAGCTGATATAGGGAGAAACGCCATTATCAAAGCGATACATGAACCCTAAACGCCCGGTCGTCGCTTCTTGGTCACTGACGGTATCAGGCCCTGCAAGCGCAAGGGTGCGATTTTCTGCCCAGTCGTGACGTAGCCCAGCAGACACGACCACTCGGCCCAGCTCGATATGGTCGCTCAGGTAAACACCTACCTGTTCAATTTCATTATCTGGCCGGTCAGTGGGGTTCAACGCATCTAGCTGCAAATTACCGTACTGGGGATTGTAGATATCGATAGTGCCGCCTAAACCAGCACCCGAGAAGTAGTTGTCCTGCTCCCAGCGAGCATCCTGCCGGTCAAGCCCGACGACCATCGTGTGCTTAGTCGCGCCGAGCTCAAACTCCCCTTCCATACGCGCATCTAAGTTGAGAATTTGGGTGGCGGCATCGGCAGTAAAAATCGTCCGCGACACGTTACCGTCGGCATCAGGCACACTGGGAATATCGACCCAATGCTCGCGGGTTTCCGTACTCGAGTCGGTATAGCGGGCGGTGGCTGCAAACGCCCAGTTATCATTTAACTGATGATCAAAAAACAGCGTGGTTTCAGTTTTCTCACCATCATAACGATCCCAACCCGGCTCGCCGACAAATCGCTCAGAACCGATAAAACCCTGGGAACCTGGCTGTAATGTACCCGCCTGAGGTAAAAACTGAGCAGAGACTTGGCTGTCACTCTCCTGCCGATTAACCAGTAGCGTAATGCTGGTGTCATCACTGGGGCGCCAGGTCAATGACGGGGCTATGAAGTAGCTGTCATCTTCAACGTGATCAACCTGGGTATCGCTATCGCGCTGCAACCCCACCAGACGGTAAAGCAGCTTACCCTCTTCATCGGCGGCACCGGTAAAATCAAACCCCAACTGCTTACGATTGTGAGAGCCGTACTGCGCCCAGATTTCACCGCTACGCTGCTCCTCAGGCAGTTTGGAAACCCCGTTAATCACCCCACCTAAATCTGCCTGTCCATAAAGCATTGAAGATGGGCCACGTAGCACTTCTACACTTTCCAGCGCGTACACATCACTACGTACACTATTGTAAGAGCCATAAATCTGGCGCAGACCATCTAAGTAGCGGCCAGCTTCAAGGCCACGCACTGTCGCGCTATCAATTCGGGTATCAAAACCGTAGTTGCCCGCGTTAACGCCGGGCGTGTACAGCAGCGCTTCTTGGATATTTTTAGCACCACTGTCCTGGATAAATTCTTCATCAACCACCGACATTGAAAAAGGCTGCTCATTGATCGGCACATTAATTTTGCCGACGCTGGGCGCCTCTTCCATCTCGATATAGCCAAATTGGCCCGCTGATGCTGCCGTTACCTCGACAGTATCTAGCTCAACAGCGGGAGCGGTTGATCCTTCTTGAGCGACCGCATAGGCGGAAGCACCGAATATAGAGGCGAGCGCTATGGCGCTTCTCAGCTTGCTCAAACGAAAGCATGGTGTGTGCATGTAGATCCCAAGGCAAATACTAACATGAATGATAGTGATTTTTATTTGCGCAAATATAAGGATCTCATTACATTGTGTCAACTGACTGCTTGGTTATGCAGCTTGGCCTAACTATTGACCACGAACACCTTCTAAGCTGGATTGGCCGCTCTCTGCATGACGCTTAACAACGCTTAACGAGCCGTCTGTTTCTAATACGACGGCTTCTACGGCGGTTACATCACTAAGGCCACTACTACGGATGGCAGAAAGCACTTCGTCTTGGGTTACCCGCGCTTTTCGCAGTGAAGTTAATAGAAACTCGCCCTGATAGAGCAGCATCAGTGGCTCGCCGGTCACTAATCGGCGCACCCACCGAAACCGCACACTGGTCCATGTAATTATAAATTGAAGTGAAATCAGCAACGCTAACGCGACAGCTCCATCCGCTAAGGCCACATCTTTAGATAGCAATACTGTCGCCAGCGTGGAACCTAGTGCGACCGTTACAATTAAGTCGAAGGCGTTCATTTTCGAAAGCGTGCGGTTGCCTGAAAGGCGTAGGAAGAGAATCAGCGTGGCGTACGCCAATAAACCAATAACCAGAATACGTAACAGGCTGCCCCAGCCATTAAAAATACCATTTCCATATGCAATTTCTCCTTGAACACTTAGCGATAGGCAAAAAGTTTGCTCACCACAGCCTAGGCTAACAGCCCCAGGCCTATTGTGTACGCTAGCAGCCTGTCGGACTTAACACTGATCTACTGCGAACCCCGGTATTTTGGCCAATTTTATTCGATCGATTTCGTTAAATAGCGCGCTATTCGCCTCAATCGATCGATAAATTTGGCTCAAAACCCGTGCTTCTCGCGACGATCGGTCAAGCCCAACAGGCTGCTAGAAAGATTTAGTTTTGGCTCTCCCACCACTTGGCATAGGAACTATTATGGGGCACAAAGCCCCCTTCATCAGGGGCATCATCATCCCACCACACAGGGCCACGCTCACCTAATGCTTCTTTAGCAGCTTGAACCGCTTCACGGGCTTGGCGCAGCGCATCGTCATCTTCTTGCTGTTGGGCCGTTCTGACGGCCCGGCGGGCTTTCATCAACGCTTTGATATGGATACGCTTTTTCTCTTCATCCAGGCGCGGGTCAGTGCAGCGCCACAGGCGATTTTTGGCCACAAAGTAGCGGCCATCAGGCGTGTGAGGGTATTTATTAGCCATAAGTGAGAACCTACGGAGAGCTATGTAAGTAGCGAATTACCTTACAAGGATTACCTGCCGCAAATACATCTGCGGGAATATCCTTGGTCACGACACTGCCAGCGCCAATCACACTGCGCTCGCCCACCGTAATACCAGGATTAATAATTACGCTACCGCCAATCCAACAGTCATTGCCGATAGTGATGGGATGACCAGCTTCTAAACCGCTGCGACGCAGTTGTGCATCCAATGGATGCGTGGCGGTGTACAGTTGAACATTAGGACCAAACAAGACATTGTTGCCGATCGTCACCCAGGCAACATCGAGCACCACACAGTTAAAATTGAAGAAAACGTTATTACCTAATGCGATGTGTTCCCCATAGTCGCAGTAGAAAGGGGGCTCAATCCATAATTTGCTGCCCGCATTAGGCAACAGCTGCTGCAAGAGCGATGTACGTTCAGCGCAATCGTCATCACGGGTAGCGTTAAGTGCTTGCATGGTTAGCCGCGCCTTTCGGCGCAGCATTAGCAACTCTTCGTCCTGGGCGTTGTACCACTCCCCCGCCAGCATTTTTTCACGCTCAGTCATGGTGGAGCCTTTCGTAACTGTGTCTAAAAACGCCGGGATAGCGTGATGGCCCCAAACTTGTCCTGTTCTTCCTGGCCATCGAACTCACGAGAACGTTGAATCGCCGCGTAGGTTACTTGCCAGTCTTCCCAAGCCAGCGCCAAGCCTGCAGAGATGTCACCTACCCACTCTTTACGTTCAACCGAGTGGCTGTCTCTGAACGTATTGCCATCCAGTGTCAGATTTTGCGCCATGTAATAGCCGTCTACGCTGGCAAACAGATACCACTGCCAACCCTCTTTACCCGTCATATGGTAACGGCTACCAGGGTTTGGCGTGAGCGTAGGAATACCAGGCGCCTCGTCGCCCCAGCGCACGCTGTAGCCAGCGCCTGCATAGGTGTAAAGATTACCCAAAGCGGCGCTTACACTAGGTCCGTGAGCAAACTGCTTACCAATAAACGGGGAGCTATGCCACCACTGACGACGCATAGCAATGTTCACAATGGCTTCATCGCCAAGCTGATTATTCCAACCGCTTGGACGATCACTTTCAGTGACACGGTGAACTTCTCGCTGAATACTATCGGCCAGTGAGGAAGGCCCTACCAAACCAATATCCAGATGCAGATCAGTCGCTTGGCGCCAATTGCCCATCGGCACGTCTTCATAAAGCGAAATCCCACCGTAAACGAGACCAGCATAGGGGCGATCATCTTCAATCAACCGACGTTCTTCAATATTATTCGGCGTATAGATCTGATGCACCAAACGATAAGCGGCCATATCGGCGCTGCCGATCAAGCTATCGGGAAGCGCCGTCGCTAAGCGCTGCATCCAGTTTTCTTCACTGGGCTCAAAGGTCCAGTTAAGCTCAAAGCCGCTGGTAAAATGGCCATCATCACTGCTGGCCATGCCATCATTTTCGTGCTTGACCGAAAAGACGCTATCGTCTGCCTGGGCAAGCATCGGTAGCAGGCTCATGGCAGCTACTAACGGGAGTAACTGCCAATGAGAAGGGGAATTTACTTTCATTGCTCGTTCCTTGAGATTAACCGGAAGGCTTTTTTTGAGACTGGTTTTCGAGACTGCTTTTTTAAGAACAGCAACAAACATTGTTGATTGTATGTAATTGTGCAAAAAGATAGCAAGCACACTTTTAAAAAAATAAGGGATGACCTTTGAGTCATCCCTTTCTTGATTAAGCGCTTCGATTTAAAATTCGATTCTATATCTTAGTAGAATAGACGAAAGTCTGATATTTGCTAGCGATCGCGCAGCAGCCACTGCGGGGTAATCTCATGCTGCCCCTGCTCATCGGTAATAAATAGCGATCCTTCGCTAATCATCACCGCCCAATTAATCGCTCTGGGCAGATCTTTAGCAATGGTCGCAAGCGCTTCTTGTGGCAGCCACGCTACATGCACGTTTTTCAGCGATGCCACGCTGGGCAACACTTTGCTCTCCCACATATCTACCCGACCATAGGCGAGCAGCGATACCCGCTCTGCCCGGCGCGAGCACCAGGTAATCCGTTCAGCATCTGGCAGGCCAACTTCAATCCAGTGCAGCAAGCGGCCATCAAGACTCTTTTCCCATAGGGCCGGTTCATCCACGTCAGAAAGCCCCCGTCCAAAGGCGAGGGTCTCGCTGTACCAAAGCACATAGGCGAGTAAGCGCGCGGTCATGCGCTCTTCGGTCTCTGATGGGTGACGAGCCACGGTAAAGCGCAGCGTTTCATACACCCCGTGATCCAGGTCGGTCAGATTAATATCAACTTTATAGGGCGTTGCACTGAGAGCCATTGCAGTTTCCAAACGGAATTTTGCACCAGTGTACCTGATGCAGCGTATCACCGGTGAATTGCCAAGCAGGTTAAGCCTTCCGGTAATCGGCCTTAAGGGTGCCATTTTTTAGCGTTTCAGCTTCGTGCATAGGTTCGCGCCATGTCTCTTCTAGCGCGGATTGATACCACGCCTGCATAGCAGAGAGCGCTAGCAAGCGATCAACATATGCCCGGGAGGCGACACTGACCGGTAGGTTAAATGTCTGTACACGAAAGGCCACTGGGGCATAAAAAGCATCCACTGCAGTGAAGTACTCACCCGCTAAAAAAGGCCCACCAAAGCGCTCAAGCCCCTGTTGCCATAGTGTATCCAGGCGAGCCACATCGGTCTTGAGATTAGCCGATAACTCATTTAACTCAACCCGTACGCCGCAGTTCATTGAACAATCATCGCGCAGGGCACCGAAGCCGCTGTGCATTTCGGCAGTGGCAGAGCGCGCCCAGGCGCGGGCTGTTTTATCAATCGGCCATACGTCGGCGTGTTGCTCGGCCAAATACTCAACAATCGCCAGCGAATCCCACACCGCCAGATCACTATCCACTAAACAAGGCACCAAGCCCGATGGCGAAAAGCGGGTATAAACGTCATGGCTAGCACCAAAGCCGCCTTCAAACGGCATGAGGTGTTCGTTAAACGGAATCTCCAGCGCTTTCAGCAGCACCCAAGGGCGCAGCGACCAAGAGGAGTAGTTCTTGTTAGCGATATAGAGATCAAACATACAGCGCTCCTTGTGTGTGAAATTGAGTAGCCGATCAATGTTAACGTGCTGCCTGAGCTAGAGTATTGCCACCTAATCCCATTAATACGCCGCCCCCAATGCGCTGAATGAGCCGAGAGGTGCCGTGGGATTTTTGTAGCCATTCGCGAAGAGGACTCGCAAGTAGCACCACCATGACATCCGCAGATGAGAACAGCACATTGGTGGCGATACCTAGCCAGAGCAGTTGCCAAGCTACCGGCATTGCGCTCTCGGGTTGCACAAACTGAGGCAGAAACGCGACAAAGAAAAGCGCGGTTTTAGGGTTGAGCATCTCCACCAGAAAGCTGTCGCGCAGCACGCGTTTCGTGGTTGCCAGCGGCACCTCTTCGCCGTGAGCGCGAATGCCCTGCTGCCATAGCCGCAGCCCCATCCAGAGCAGGTAGAGCCCACCGATGATTTTCATGGCGATGTAGGCAGGGGGAATCGCCGCAAACAGCAGCGCTAATCCTAGCGCGGCGGCCACCACATGAACGTAGCAGCCCATATGCACACCAATGACCGCTAACCATCCTGCTCGTCGGCCGCGCCCCAGCGTTTGCGCTGCGGTATATAGCATTGCAGGTCCAGGTAAATAAGCGAAACCAAGCGCAGCGAGGATAAATGCGGCCCATTGCATAGTGGCGATTCTCTTAAAGGTAACGGTTAGACTTCGAGAATAAAACGGGGGGTGGCGCAAGCGCCACCCCCTAAATAAGTAAAACTGTCATTAATCAAACCTTAGAAGTTCGGTTTGCGCTTCTCGACAAATGCCGCCATGCCCTCTTTCTGCTCATCACCGGCAAAGCAGAAGGCGAACAGGCTGGTTTCCAGTGCCAGTGCGCTGTCCAAGTCTTGATCCATGCCGTCGTGAACGGCCTGCTTGGCGCCGCGCACTGACTGTGGGCCGTTGCCTTTAAGTTGCTTGGTGAGCTCTTCAACGTAGCTCTCCAGCTCCGCTTGCGGCATTACGCGGTTCACTAAGCCAATACGCAGCGCTTCTTGGGCATCGATTTTGCGCCCGGTAGTGACCAAGTCAATCGCCATTGCAGGGCCCACCCGACGTGGCAGGCGCTGGGTGCCGCCAAAGCCGGGGATGACGCCTAGCAATACTTCCGGCTGGCCGAATACGGCGTTGTCGCTGGCTACTGCCCAGTCGCAGGCCAGCGCCAGTTCGCAGCCGCCGCCAAGGCAAAACCCGTTCACAAGCGCGACCACCGGCACGGGCAGCGTCTCTAGGCGTTTAATGGTACGCAGCGCTTGGCTGGCAAAGGCCCGCGCCTCTTCGGGTGTTTTAGCGCGCATTTCGGTGATATCAGCACCAGCCACAAAGGACTTCTCGCCCGCGCCGGTAATCACTACACCACGCAGAGTGGGGTAAGACTCAAGTTCTACTAAGTGCGCTTCCAGCGCGGCGAGCACTTCACTGTTCAGGGCATTCAGCGCTTTAGGGCGATTGATGGTCAGACGCACCATCCCATCGTTATCAACCTTTTCGATCACTGCTTCGCTCATGGCGGGCTCCTTATTCGATTTGTTATTGCACATTAAAATGGTTACCACCCACCCTAGCGAACGCTTGGTTGAGTGGCAATGACTCCTTTATGCCGTGCTCTTCTGTTCAGTGCAAGCTAGTCGTAGTGATAAAAACCTCGCCCGGTTTTACGGCCAAGATAGCCCGCTGCGACCATACGCTTAAGCAGTGGGCAGGGGCGATATTTAGGATCACCAAAGCCCTCCTGAAGCACTTCCATAATCGCCAGACAGACATCCAGGCCGATCAAATCCCCCAACGCCAACGGCCCCATGGGGTGAGCCGCCCCAAGCTTCATGGCTTCATCAACCGCCTCAGGGGTCGCGGTTCCCTCTTGAACGATAAACGCCGCTTCGTTGATCATCGGCACCAGCAGGCGATTCACAGCAAAGCCTGGCGCATCACCTACCGGCACGGCGGTTTTGCCCAGCGCCTTTGCGAGCGTTTCAATCTCGGCCACGGTAGCGTCCGAGGTTTGCTCGGCGCGAATCACTTCCACCAGTTTGAGCACTGGCACTGGATTAAAGAAGTGCATGCCCACCACGCGCTCAGGGTGCTCGCACACCGCCGCCAGTCGAGTGAGCGACAGCGACGAGGTGTTGGAGGCTAAAATAGCCGTGCTGCTCAATTGGCTAAGATCGCGAAACAGCTTCTCTTTGAGTTCGGGCTGTTCGGGGGCGGCCTCGATAATGACCGCGCAGTCGCTGAGAGCATTAAGTGAGGTGGTGGTCGATAGACGGGCGAGAGCGGCACTTTTATCCGCCTCGCTGAGCTTCTCTTTAGTGACCAATTTACCCAAGCCTTTATCGATATTCGCCTTAGCGCGGCCAAGCTGCTCTTCGGCCACATCGAAAAGGCGCACGTTAAAGCCACTGGCAGCCGCCACCTGGGCAATCCCCTGCCCCATGGTACCGGCGCCCACCACACCAATTTGTTGGTCACTCATGCACGATCTCCTCTATTGTTTATCATTACTAGCGGTTATCACTACTGGCGGTTATCACCGCTAGTGCTTATTACTATTAGGGCTTGTTAATGATTTTTAGCTTCTTCACGCAAGACGAATTTTTGTATTTTGCCCGTTGATGTCTTCGGCAGTTCGCTGAAAATGACTGTTTTAGGGACTTTGTAACTCGCCAGATGTTCACGGCAGTGGGCGATAATATCGGCCTCGGTGACTTCGCCGTAGCCCACTTTGAGCTTCACAAACGCACAGGGCGTTTCACCCCACTTCTCGTCAGGCTTGGCGACCACTGCGGCCTCTTCAACGGCGGGGTGGCCGTAAATGGCGTCTTCCACTTCGATGGTGGAGATGTTCTCTCCACCGGAAATAATGATGTCTTTCGAGCGGTCTTTGATCTCGATATAGCCATCCGGATGCCAAACCGCCAAGTCGCCGGTGTGGTACCAGCCACCCTCCAGCGCCTGCTCAGTGGCCTCAGGATTCTTTAAGTACCCTTTCATAACGTTATTGCCGCGCATCAGTATCTCACCCATGGTTTTGCCATCCTTGGGGACTGGCTCCATGGTCAGCGGGTCGGCGACACACAGCGCTTCGAGCATATGGTAGCGCACACCCTGGCGGGCTTTGATTTTGGCCCGTGCTTCCAGCGGCAATTCATCCCACGCTTCCCGCCAGGCACAG
>AXCI01004585.1_pt1 | contig 13336 bp, 13 predicted proteins | sample 182571 | NCBI WGS metagenome assembly AXCI01 (sample SAMN02359225, study PRJNA218796) | groundwater metagenome | isolation source: Mt. Simon Sandstone pore water sample D5872 at 1.8km depth, Illinois-Basin... | place: USA: Decatur, Illinois | collected 2009-05 | reverse complement strand
GAGCAGGAGCTGGTGATGATCGCTTCGTCGAGGTTTTCTGCCAGTAGGCGCACGCCGTAAGCGTCCTCATCCAGGCCCTCACCAAAGCCCTGATAGGCAAAATCGATCAGCGGCAGTAGCTTGCGCTCGCGGACAATGCCCAACACTTCCTGCCACTGGTCGTGGGAAAGGTCAAATCCGGTCGGGTTGTGGCAGCAAGCGTGGAGTACGACGACATCGCCTTCTGGAATGCTGTTTAGCGCGGCACGCATACCGTCAAAGTCGAGACGGTTGTCGGGATCAACGTACGGATATTTGTGTAGCGCAATACCCGCAGCGGTAAAAATACCGTGGTGGTTGGGCCACGTTGGATCACTGACCCAGATACCTCTGCCCGGCAGCTGAGTGGAAATGAAGTCGGCTGCCAAGCGCAAGGCGCCGGTGCCGCCAGGTGACTGCGTTGCGCTGGCACGGTTGGCTGTCAGTACCGGTGATTCAGCGCCAAATACCATGGGCAGTACTACGTCGCCGTAGCTGGGCGCGCCGTGTGAACCGATATAGGTTTTCGTCGTTTCATTCTTGAGCAGGCGAGCTTCTGCTTCCTTAACGGCGCGCATTACCGGCGTATTGCCTTGGGTATCGCGGTAAACACCAACACCTAAATCCACCTTTTGTGGATTGGTGTCTTTTTTGAAAGCTTCGATCAGCCCGAGAATGGCGTCTCCTGGGACTCGCTCAATATGCTCAAACATTTATTCGGCTACCTCGTCGGTTCTGGCGGCAAGAATGAAGTCATTTAGATGCAGGCCTTTAATAGCATGAGTCCACCATGTGACGGTGGCCTTGCCCCACTCGGTCACAATAACGGGATGGTGGCCCGCCTGCTCTGCAATATCGCCAACACGCTGGGTAAACGCCAAGGCGCTGGCAAAGTCACGGAATTTAAAACGTCGCGACAGCTTCATGATGCCATCGTGCTCGACAATCTGCCACTGGCTGAGGCTTTTTAGCTGCTCGTTGGCCTCTTTCTGGCTAAGCGGCTGAGCATTTTGACTGCAGGGTTCGCAGACCTGTTCGGCGAGCGTGGCCATCGGTATTCTCCTGCTAGCGAAGTGTTATCTCTAGCGTAGAAAGCAAACGCAGTCACGGCCATCGTCCTTGGCACTATAAAGCGCCTGGTCGGCCCGATCGATGACGCTTGTGAGGGGTTCGCCACAGCGGTATTCGGCAATCCCGATGCTCAGCGTCACCTGGCCCGGCCCCATGCCGAAGTCGCGTACACTGATGGCCTGGCGTAATCGGTCGGCAAGCGTATGGCATTGCTGAAGCGGTGTGAGCGGCAGCACTACCATAAACTCCTCTCCTCCCAATCGGGCGATCATATCTTCACAGCGCAGCAGCGCTTGAGCCTGTGTGGCGAGTTGTTTGAGCACCTCATCTCCGTGCAGGTGGCCCCAGCGGTCATTCAGGCGCTTAAAGTGATCGATATCGATCATCATAATAGAGAGGGGGGTGCCGTGACGCGTGCTGAGAGAAGTGACATTCGTCAGGTGTACCATCAGTTTGCGCCGATTGGGTAACCCGGTGAGGTGGTCTGTATCACACAGTTTACGAAGGCGCTGCTCTTCGCAGACCTGATCGCTGATGTCCATCATTATACCGTTCCACTGGACGCCGTCATGCACCGGCTCCGGCTTAGCACTGACGGCAATCCAGCGAGGCTTTCCTGTGGGGAATGATAGCCTAAAGCGGGTGGTAAGCGGCAGCATCCCGTGTGCTGACTGTTCAATCGCCGACATGATTTTAGGATGATCGTTGCCCGTTAGCTGCTCAACGAGTTGACCTGCATCCTGAGCGAGAAGATCTCGATCAATATGTTTGAGAGCCACGCCGCCGCCCTCTAGATAGGGAAAGCGCATATGGCCGTTACGACCACGATGAAACTGAAAGATAACGCCAGGAATGTGGGGCACTAAAGTATCTGCACTGACTCGCTGGGGTGTCGCCATATCATTCACGTACATGCGTGAATCTCCAAACAAATGCCAATTTAAATTTGACCGTGAAGGTTAGCCTTAAATGCGTAAGCAGGATGTAAGCCATTGCAGACAATAAGCGCATTTTTTATATTTTTTAAGAATATGGTTATTACTATTATTTTTGCGCATTTAATTGAATTCTAAGCAATAGATCAGGCGTGGCTAGCATTTGATGATAAAATTAATTACTTTTTTGCATATTAAAATTTTTTTTTATTCCTGAGGTGGTTTCTTGGACGAAGGACGAGAGCAAGCGTCTCAGCCCTACGGTTTGGTCAGTTTAGTGGGGGCAGGGCCGGGTGATCCCGAGCTATTAACGCTCAAAGCATACAAGCGCCTGCAGTCTGCGGAAGTCGTGCTGTATGACCGTTTGGTTAGCGATGAAATTGTCGCGTTCATTCCCCCCCAGGCGCAGCGTTTCTATGTGGGCAAAGCCCGCTCGCAGCACAGCGTTCCTCAGGGAGGCATCAATCAGGCACTGGTAAAATGGGCGCTGCAAGGTAAACGCGTTGTACGCCTTAAGGGCGGCGATCCGTTTATTTTTGGCCGCGGTGGGGAGGAACTTGAAGCGCTGGTGGCAGCCCACGTCAGTGTCGAAGTGATACCGGGCGTGACGGCGGCCTCCGGCTGTGCGGCGTATGCAGGGGATACCACTGACGCATCGCGATCATGCCCAGTCGGTGCGGTTTGTGACCGGCCATTTACAAAACGGGGAGTGTGACCTTGATTGGGATGCCCTTGCGCGGCCGGGGCAAACGCTAGTGTTTTATATGGGCTTAGGAAGCGTTAGCGTCATCAGCCAGACGCTCATGAAGCATGGGTTGGCACCGCAAACACCGCTTGCTCTGATCGAGCAAGGAACGACGCGCCAGCAGCGTACACACGTGGGGAGTTTGGCGGTATTACCCGATAGTTTCTTGGCGGGGGAGATTAAACCGCCTACGCTGCTAATAGTCGGCAGCGTCGTTACGCTGCACACGTCGCTCAGTTGGTTTGATGCTCACAAAGGGGAAGCCTCGGGTTTTCATGAGGGTAAGCATCCTCCTTCAACCTAGCGCGATAAGTAATTTCAGGCTTGCACGGTAACGCACAGCAACATTTATATACAAATTCACTAACAAACTGGCTAGATACAGTGAGCTGTGTATGCTGAAAGGGAGTTTATTCATGGCTGGCGAATTATAACGGCAGTTGAGCAGCGCTAGCTTGGGCAAACAATAGCTTAGACCATTGAGGAGCATGTAATGTCGGAAACAAATCATTCGGATCACCCATCACCTGCAAACCAGCCAGCACCGGCTAAAAAAGCGGATATGAAAACCCTCTTTCAAGATAATCGGGTGAAGGCCATCGCCGGTATTGCCGCGATCGCAGTGATTTGGGCCATTATGGCGCAGTCCAACGCAGGCTCTCGCCAAGAGCAAGTCGATCGCTTGGAGGAGCAGCTCGCCAGCGCTGAGCAGGAAAATAGCCAAATGAGCCAGCGCATTCGCGAAATTGAAGAAGCTGAAACCAATTTAGCTGCGCTGCAAGAGGAGATGGCGGCCCTTGAGTCTCAGCAGCAAGAGGCCAGCTCTTCGCTTGAGACGGCCCAAGGCGAAGTCAGCGATGTGCAGTCGCGTTTAGAAGCGCTTGAATCCGAGCGCACCGCCCTGGAAGAGGAGGTTGCCTCTCTCAACGAGCAAGTAGAGAGCGCCGAAAGCAATATGACGGCGCTGCGTGAAGAGCGCGAAGAGATAATGGCGACTCGGGACGAGGCTGAAAGTACTCTCCAGGAAGTCGAAGAAGCGCGCCAGAGCGCTGAAGAGGCTCGTCAGGAAGCTGAAGCCGCCCGTCAGGACGCTGAGCAGCAGCGACAGGAAGCGGTTGAAGAGCTAAGCGCCACAGAAGAAGAGGTGTCTGGTTTAGAAGATGAAATTAGCCAGGCCAACGAACAGCTCAGTGGTATTGAAGAAGAGATATCGACGGCTCAAAGCGAGCTTGACGAGCTTAAGAGCGAGCGAGACTCGTTAACCAGTGAGCGCGATGAGCTGCAAAGTGAAGTTGAATCACTGACTGAGCAGCGCGACGAAGAGGAGCAAAGCCTGAGTCAAGTGCGTACTGAATTAGATGACGTCACGGTCGCACTGGAGATGGGGCGTGAAGAAGTAGCTAACGTTGAAGACAATATTGAGGCGCGTGAAAGTCAGCTTGAGCGTCTTGAAAGCCAGCTTGGCGAATGGCGCGATGAACTCTCCAGCCTTGACAGCCGTTTGGCAGAGGCGGAAGCGTCGGCCGGTGACGCCGCTTCATCATCACAAGGCAGTTCGTCACAACAGAGCTCGTCTGACGAAAGCGCGTCAGACGAAGCGTCTGGTAATGATAGCTCGTCCGATGAGGGGGCTAACGACGAAAGTGCCAACGACAGCGATGGCGGCAGTGAAGAGCCACAGCAAAATGCTGGCTGAAGGCAGCTAAACGCGATTGCTGCTAGGTGAGTTGAACCAGTCAATCGGTTAGAGCGGATGTCGGGCAACCGGCCTCCGCTTTTTTGTTTGCTGGTTTATGATTGGGCTCACGGAGAGTATCATCCACCCAACGTTAATTAAGTCACTATTCGGGAGTGCCATTCAATGGATGGGGTTAAACATATTATTGCCGTGGCATCGGGCAAGGGTGGCGTAGGCAAATCCACTGTGACTGTCAATCTGGCGCTAGCCTTGGCAGCACAAGGCTATCGTGTGGGGGTTCTGGATGCCGATATCTATGGACCCAGTCAGGCGCAGATGTTGGGGGTTGAGGAGGGTGTGCGGCCTCAATCGGCCGGCAATGATAAATTTCTGCCGCTGGAAGCACACGGCCTTCAGGCAATGTCGATGGCCTTTATGGTCAACACCCGCGAGCCAATGGTTTGGCGTGGCCCCATGGTCGTCGGTGCCTTTCAGCAGATGCTGACGCAAACCCAGTGGGATAACCTCGACTTTTTGCTAATCGATATGCCGCCGGGGACAGGTGATATTCAGCTGACCCTGGCCCAGAAAGTCCCGGTGGCCGGGGCTGTCATCGTCACCACGCCACAGGATATTGCGCTGCTCGATGCCCGTAAGGGGATTGAGATGTTCCGCAAGGTCAACGTACCGGTGCTCGGCGTGGTCGAAAACATGAGCCTTTACCACTGTGAGAATTGCGGCCACGAGGCGGCTATTTTTGGTACCGGCGGTGGCGATAGCATCGCCGAGGAGTACCATACTCAAGTACTTGGACGCCTGCCGCTAACGCTCTCGATCCGCGAGTTGACGGACTCCGGGCGACCGAGTGTCATTTCTGAACCTGAGGGAGCGGTCAGTCAGACCTTTGCCGCTATCGCCCAAAAAGTAGCCGAAGCAGTTAATGCCCACCATGGCGATGGCCCGACAATTTCCTTTAGCGAGTGATGACGTAAAGCATGAGTATCAAATCTGATAATTGGATTCGTCGCATGGCCAAAAGTGACGCGATGATTGAGCCTTTTGAGGCCGAGCAGGTGCGCTATGTGAACGAACAGCGCGTCATCTCCTACGGCACCTCAAGCTACGGTTACGATGTACGCTGCTCTGACGAGTTTAAAGTCTTTACCAATATTCACTCAGCAATTGTTGATCCAAAAGCGTTCGACGCGAAGAGCTTTGTCGATATCAAAAGCGACGTCTGCATTATTCCGCCGAACTCATTCGCCCTGGCGCGCACGGTGGAGTACTTCCGAATTCCCCGTAACGTGCTGACTATTTGTCTGGGAAAATCCACCTATGCGCGCTGTGGCATTATTGTCAACGTGACGCCGCTGGAGCCCGAGTGGGAGGGTCACGTTACCCTGGAGTTCTCTAACACGACCAATCTGCCGGCGAAAATCTATGCCCACGAGGGTGTTGCCCAGATGCTGTTCTTAGAGTCCGACGAGGTCTGTGAAACCTCCTATAAAGATCGTGGTGGAAAGTATATGGGCCAGCGTGGGGTTACGCTGCCGCGTACCTAGTTCTGCAAAATGTATTGCCAAAAAAGCGCCTTACGGTTTTGCCGTAAGGCGCTTTTTCTGCTTGCTGCGACGATATCAACCCGGTTTTAAGACTCTTCGTCGAACTCCTCATCAAGCTCTTCAGCCGCATCAGCATGGGAGAGGCGCATGCCGTGTTCTGGCAGTAGGTGGCCATCCATTTTGGCACCATCTGGACTGAACTGTAGCCTGCCTTCTAAAAACCATTGCACGGCTATGGGATAAAGCAGGTGCTCCCGAGAGCGCACCTTTTCCTGCAACGTTTCCATTGTGTCGTCAGCGCTGACCTGAAGCTCGGCTTGGAGTACCACGGGCCCCCCGTCTAGCTCTTCGGTGACGAAATGAACGCTACACCCATGGCTTGCAACGCCGTCTGCCAGAGCGCGGGCATGGGTGTTTAGGCCTTGGTAAGCAGGGAGCAGTGACGGGTGGATATTGAGCATACGACCCAAAAAACGTTGTACAAAGCGAGGTGTCAATATACGCATGAACCCCGCCAGAACGATAAGGTCCGGCTCGTGACGCTCAATTACCTTGATCAGGGCGCCGTCGTAGGCTTCACGGCTATCATACTCGCGATGGGGCAGGGCCACCGCTTCAATACCTGCTTCATGGGCACGCTTTAAACCATAGGCATCAGCGATATTGGAGATCACGGCAACAATCTCGCCACCGCCTAGACGGTCATGGGACTGGGCATCAATCAACGCCTGCAGATTACTGCCATTGCCTGAAACCAGCACCACGATGCGACGCGCGCCGAGGTGGTCTGGGACCACATCTCTAATGGTATCACTCTGGTAATCCGTATTGGTCATTCCGAGAGGTTCTCCAGGATAACGGCTTCCTCTTGACGCTCAACGATCTCTCCTAGGCGGTAAACAGTTTCGCCTTCGGCCTGTAGATGAGCCACTGCCTGCTCTGCTTGATGCTGGGGCACCACAACGACCATGCCAATACCGCAATTGAGCACGCGGTGCATTTCAGTTTCATTGACATTGCCCTGTACCTGTAGCCAATCAAACACGGCCGGGCGTTGCCAACTGGCAATATCAATATGCGCCGCGAGGTTGTCCGGCAGAACGCGGGGGATGTTTTCAAGTAAACCGCCACCGGTAATGTGCGATAACGCATGCACCGCAATTTCGCTGCCGCGCATCAAGGAGAGCAGTGATTTAACGTAGATGCGGGTGGGTGCCATTAGCGCCTCACCAAGGGTTTTACCGTCGATGTCGGTCTCTAGCGAAGCGTCGCTGACCTCAAGGATTTTGCGAATCAATGAGTAGCCGTTGGAGTGAGGGCCTGATGAGGCCAGCCCCAGAATAACGTCGCCTTCGGCCACTTTGCTGCCATCCAAAATAGCCGCTTTTTCAACCACCCCCACGCAAAAGCCTGCTAAATCGTAGTCGCTGCCTTCATACATACCCGGCATTTCAGCGGTTTCACCGCCTACCAACGCGCACCCTGCCAGCTCGCAGCCAGCACCAATGCCGGTGACAACATCAGCAGCAATATCCACGTCGAGCTTGCCCGTGGCATAGTAGTCAAGAAACAGTAGCGGTTCAGCGCCAGCCACGATCAAATCGTTGACGCACATAGCGACTAAATCGATCCCAATCGTATCGTGTTTGCCAAGATCCATCGCTAGGCGCAGTTTCGTACCGACGCCATCGGTGCCCGAGACAAGCACGGGTTGCCGATAGCCCGCTGGAATTTCACATAGCGCGCCAAAACCACCCAGTCCGCCCATAACTTCTGGACGTGTAGTGCGTTTAGCCACGTGTTTGATGCGGTCAACCAGGGCATTTCCGGCATCAATATCGACGCCTGCGTCCTTATAGCTGAGGGAAGGAGTAGCCGAAGAAGAGGAGGTCTCGGTCATGACAGATCCTGTGAAGCAATTAGCGGTGCTATTAGTGCTGGCGATAAGGCCAGTGCTGGGCTTAACTTGGGCGGATTGTAACACTCAGCGGCCCAGGTCGCACCGCTGTCACACATGTTGAAAAGCATACGAGCAGCTTTTGCTCATATGCGGCATAGTAGTGATACGAAAAAAGCGACCGTTGATGAAAAAGTGAGATTATATTCACGCTTGAGAGGGAACTATGCGGAATTCTTGGTGGGGTGTCCTGTTTTTAGTGGTCATCGGCTTTTCAATTTATTTATTAGACGCCGTGCTGATGCCTTTTATCGCGGGGATGATTCTTGCTTACTTGGCTGATCCATTAGCGAATCACTTCCAGCGTTGGGGTATGAACCGGCCACTGGCAGTGAGTAGTGTGTTTTTGGTGTTGCTCATTATTCTGGTGATAAGTTTGCTGATATTGATTCCCCTAATAGTGCAGCAGCTTAAGCAGCTTGGAGAGGCGATTCCGAGTATCTTCAACTGGGTAGAAAATATACTTGCTCCCCAGGTTCAGGAGTGGACGGGCTACGATTTAACGGCAGAGTTAACCAATGCGCGGGAAACGTTAGTCGAAAACTGGCGTGATGCTGGGGGATATTTAGCGCAGGCATTAGGCCAAATTGGCCGCTCCGGTATGGCCTTTGTCTCCTGGATTACCTATGTGGCGCTGATCCCTGTGGTGACCTTTTATTTACTTCTCGATTGGAATCGGCTGCTTGATAATATTGCCAACCTGATTCCGCGTCATTGGGCCGATGATACGTTTCGCCTGGCGCGCCGCTGCGATGAGGTGCTGTCATCGTTCCTGCGCGGACAGCTTTTGGTCATGCTGTGTTTGGGGATCATATATGCGCTTGGCTTGACGTTGATGGGGCTGAATTTTGGTCTCTTGATTGGCTTTGTCTCGGGGCTGGTGAGTATCGTGCCGTTCTTGGGCTTTATCGTCGGGCTGGTCATCGCCCTCATCGTGGCGCTTTTTCAATTCGCCACTTGGTGGGCGGTACTGGGCGTCATCCTGGTCTTTAGTATTGGTCAAATGGCTGAGAGCGTCGTTCTGCAACCTAAGCTATTGGGGGATAAAATTGGCCTACACCCGGTCGCGGTTATATTCGCCGTGTTGGCAGGGGGGAGTCTGTTCGGCTTGACCGGTGTTCTGTTAGCACTACCGGTCGCAGCAGTTATTCTGGTGCTGCTTAAAGAGGTGAAAACTCGCTATCAGGATAGTGAACTTTACGATGAAAATAACACTGACACACACGCCCGCATTATTGAGGTTAGCTCTTCCTACCATGAGTCGTCAGAACGTGATGATCAGCGGCGTAGCGATTTAGGGGAGTCACCATGAGCCGAGTGCCGGCACAGCTTCCGTTGGGAATTGGGCTGCGTGACGACGCGACGTTCGATAACTATTATGCGGCACGCACAAACGCACCGCTGGTAGAGCACCTGACTCAGCAGTTAACCGCCACGGGTGAGCCGTTCGTTTACCTTTGGGGCGCACCGGGCGTCGGCCGTAGCCACCTACTCCAGGCCGCCTGCCATGCTGCTTCGGATGCTGATAAGCGCGCTCTTTATTTACCCTTGGCTGATCTGGGCCACTTTCCGCCCTTGATGCTCGAAGATATTGAGCGCTTGGATCTCGTCGCAATTGATGACCTGGAGTGCGTGATAGGACGTAAACGCTGGGAGGAGGCCCTGTTTCACGCCTTTAACCGGCTGCGTGATGCGGGTAAAAAATTGCTGATTGCGGCGAGCGCGTCTCCACGCCAGCTCAATGTGGTACTGCCTGATTTAGCGTCACGTTTGACGTGGGGCGTTACCTTTCATGTCCATCCGTTAGATGACGACGAGGAGCGCTTAGCGGCTCTGAAGTTGCGTGCCAGTGTAAGGGGGATGCAACTGCCCGACGATGTAGGGCGCTATATTTTGCACCGCGGCCCACGTGAGCTGGGAGAGTTATGTCGGGCGGTGGAAACACTTGATAAAGCGTCTTTATCTGCCAAGCGTAAGCTGACCATTCCTTTTGTGAAATCCGCACTCAACTGGTGAAGCCGTTAGTAGAACATTGGTTTTAATGCGGAAACCAAAACGCCACCGCCGGCTTGACCGGCGATGGCGTTGGTTATCGCTGTGCTTAAACGCGCAGGCGATCCACGTTAACCCGTTCGGTTTAGGCGGTTTTGGTCATTTTGCTAGCGGCAGTTTGCGCTTGCTTAACGTTATCTTCAGTGATTTTCTGGCTTTTCTGAATAAAGTCTTGCTGCAGTGAGACGACTTTATCTGCGTCACCTTTAGCGCGCTCAGCTAGGTCTTTAGCGACTTTTTGCTGGCTTTCCATATAGCTGCGCAGCCCTTCAGCATCTTTTACATCCATCATTTGGCGCATCTGGGCAATGCCGGTATCAAAATAGGCTTTGCTGGCGTCCATCTGTGCATTGACCATTTTTTCGGAGTAATCAATGCTCAGCGCCATGTAGGCACGAGCAGGCGCCATGAACATATTGTCGAACTGCTGAGTCATTTCGTTAGTATTTAATGTGCGCATCGTCATACCCTCCAGGGTTTATGTTGCCAGCAGCAGCTGTCCAGAGGTTGGCGCTGCTTGTTGGATAGTTAGTTTGAAAGCGCTTTGCTTTCCCACTCATCTTGCAGTGCAGCATAGCAACTCTATTTGTGCAGTGCAACATGCAGTGTTTACGTTTCTTTAGGTGTCGAGTGAATCTGGGCGTTGAGCTGGGGGACTTGCAGGCCGAAGGATCGTACCCATCTATTTACCCCGCTGCGCTAAGCAGCTAGCTTGAAAGTGACAGTGTTGCCGACAGCGAACGATACGGCGGCGATACGCTCATAGGATCAGCACTACTCATCTCAATGACAGGAGGCAAGCGCAATGGCAACACGGATGGAGCGGGACAGCATGGGCGAACTGGAAGTACCTGCCGATGCCCTTTACGGCGCGCAGACGCAGCGTGCCATCAATAATTTTCCTGTGTCCCACACGCCGATGCCGACCGCCTTGATTCATGCCGTCGCACGCATAAAGCTCGCGGCCGCACGCGCCAATCAAACCCTGGGCGGGCTGGATAGTGAGCGTAGCGAAGCAATCCAAAAAGCGGCTCGGGAAGTGTTAACGGGCAAACATGATCAGCACTTCCCCATTGACGTTTTTCAAACCGGCTCAGGCACCTCAACCAATATGAACGTCAATGAGGTATTGGCGACCTTGGCAAGTCGTGAAGGCGTTGAGGTAACCCCCAACGATCACGTCAATATGGGGCAGTCGAGTAATGACGTCATCCCAACGGCTATCCATCTGTCGGCGGCGATCGAGGTGCACGAATCGCTGCGCCCAGCCTTGGTTCATCTGCGCGATACCATTGATCAGCGGGCCAGTGAACTCAGTCACATTGTTAAAACGGGGCGGACGCATTTGATGGATGCCATGCCGCTGCGCATGGATCAAGAGCTGGGCGGCTGGTCTAGTCAGCTAAATCAAGCCATTGAACGCTTTGATAGCGCTATGAAAAGGCTTTGTCGACTGGCGCAGGGCGGAACCGCTGTGGGCACCGGGGTCAATGCCCCAACCGGTTTTGCTGAGCAGGTTGCCCAGGAACTTAGCGAGCAGACGGGCTTAATGTTCACGCCCAACGACAGCTTCTTTGCCAGCCTATCGTCTCAGGACGCGGCAGTAGAGCTGTCAGGTCAGCTAAAGGGGTTGGCCTGTGTGATTATGAAGATTGCCAATGACCTGCGCTGGATGAACTCTGGCCCGTTGGCCGGGCTGGGCGAAATTGAGCTTGAAGCACTGCAGCCCGGTAGCTCCATTATGCCGGGCAAAGTCAATCCTGTGATTCCAGAGTCAGCGGCACAGGCGGCTGCCCACGTTATTGGCTTGGATACCGCTATTACGGTTGCCGGCCAAAGCGGCAACTTTCAATTGAACGTGATGCTACCCCTAGTGGCTTCCAACCTGCTTGCCTCCATTAGTTTGATGAGCAATACCGCTCGGCTATTGGCAGATAGCGCCATTGCGACCTTTAAGGTTCGCGAAGAGAGTGTCAAAGGCCCGTTAGCGAAGAACCCTATTTTGGTCACGGCCCTCAATGGGGTGATTGGTTATAACGCTGCCGCCGCCATTGCAAAAGAGGCATACCAAGAGGGAAGGGCTATTATTGATGTCGCCGAGGAGCGCACCGATCTGGATCGCGAAACGTTGGAGCGGCTGCTGGATCCAGCCGTGTTAACCCGGGGGGGGATCCCTGAGTAACACGGCACGGCTTGGCTCGTTCGGGGCGCAAGATATCAGGTCTCTTGTTCTTCCGTCTTGCCTTCCTGAATGGTCTCACTGGCTTCGCTACGCTCTTCTGCGCTTGCTTCTGGCGTCTCGGCTTCGTCGCTGCGCGAAGGGCGATAGCAAAAAGTGGCCAGCATAGGGAAGTGATCGGAGCCGAAGTACTCCAGTCGCTTCATGCCGACAAGCGTGAAGTGCTCTGTGACGAAAATATGATCCAGGGGCCACCGTAACATGCGGTATTTAGCATGGAAGGTGCTGAATAGGCCGCGTCCTCGGCGTGGGTCAAGCATGCCTGCAATACGGCAAAAAAGCCGCGTGGTGCGTGACCAAGCAACGTCATTCAGATCCCCGGCCACGAGGGTGGGCTGGGGATCTTCATGAATCTTTTTTCCGACCAGTAGCAGTTCAGCGTCGCGCCAAAGCGACTTTTCACTCTCGCTAGGCGCTGGGGGGCGAGGGTGTAGCGCAAATAGGCGGATGGAATCGCCGTTGGCCAGCGTCACTCGGGTGTGGATCGATGGAATGTCATCTTGAATGAGCCACTCAACCGAGGTGTTAGTAAGTTCAAGGTGCGAGTAAATGTGCATACCGTAAAGATTATCTAGGGGGATCTTGACGCTATTGGGCCACCGCTCTGAAAGGGCGGGGTCTAACTGATCTTGCCACCACTGGTCTGACTCAAGGGTCAGTACAATATCAGGCTGATGCTTTTTGATCATTTCAATCAGCGGTTGAGCTTGGCGGTTAGGGGTCAGTACGTTCGCGATTAGCAGTGTGATGGTTTTATCACTGTCGTTGCTCTGTGCCGTTTTAACCTGAATTGGCCAAAGACGCGTAAACGGCATGATGTAGTAGCCTTGAATCAAGAAGGCGCTGGCTGAGGCAAGCAGGGTGACCCACTGCCATGTACCCCCTTCCAGCAGGACAGCGGCGAGTAGGCCAGTGATTAACGCCAGGCAAGCAATCTGTAAGCGTGGAAATTCAAAGCTGCGGATCCACCACCAGTGCAATTCGATTCGCGCAATCAGCGTTGACAATAATAGCGCGATGGCTATGCATCCCAGCAAAATACCCAGCATGGTTTATCTCCTTATAGTTAACACCGAGAA
>AXCI01000707.1_pt1 | contig 13419 bp, 14 predicted proteins | sample 182571 | NCBI WGS metagenome assembly AXCI01 (sample SAMN02359225, study PRJNA218796) | groundwater metagenome | isolation source: Mt. Simon Sandstone pore water sample D5872 at 1.8km depth, Illinois-Basin... | place: USA: Decatur, Illinois | collected 2009-05 | reverse complement strand
GGGATGCGGTGAGATTGGAATGAATCTAACGCTGTACGGCTATGATGATCACTGGATTGCCGTCGACTGTGGCATGATGATTCGCCAGGACCTTCCCAACTCACCGCTCCAAGTCCCTAACCTTGATACACCGAAAGCATTAGGGATCGTACCCAAAGCGCTATACATCACCCACGGCCATGAAGACCATATTGGTGCCGTCGCGTGGCTATGGCCGATGTGGAACTGCCCTATTTATGCCACCCCATTGGCAGCGGGATTGCTGCGACTAAAATTTGCTGAGCACCAGCTTAGCAGCGCTGCCATTCATATCATTGAACCAGGCGAGGCGCTGGAAAGCGGGCCATTTACGTTACGCTATCTTCCTTTGACGCACTCAATTCCCGAAAGCTGTGCCTTGATTGTGATGGCCGGTGGCTACCGCGTGTTACACACCGGTGATTGGAAACTCGATCCTGAACCGCTCATTGGTACGCCGATGAGCGCAACACAGTTTAGAGCGCTAGCGCCGGTCGATTTAGTCGTGGGTGATTCGACCAACGCCCCAATGCCGGGGCACTCTGGCAGCGAAGGTGATGTAGCCAGAGCGTTGGCAAAAACCCTCAGCAATTGCCAGGGCCGTGTCGTTGTCTCTTGCTTCGCCAGCAACCTAGCAAGGGTATTAGCCATAGGACGCGCGGCGCACCAGTGTGGCCGCCGTATCAGTTTAATGGGGCGTTCCATGGAGCGCATGGTTAGCGTTGCGCGTGGGCTCGGCTATATGGACGATTTACCGCCGCTGGTGCCCAACCACGACCTGGGCTACCTACCCCCGGATGAAGTACTCATTATCGCCACTGGCAGTCAGGGCGAGCCCCGCGCTGCCCTCCAGCGCCTCGCTCAGAGCAGGCACCCGTTTGTTGATCTTCAGCCCGGCGACAATGTCATTTTCTCGGCTAAAACCATTCCGGGCAATGAACGCCCCATTGAACAGCTCAAAAAACGTTTAGAGCACTTAGGTGTGCGCATATTCGATGAAGTTAATCATCCCGAATTACATGCCACCGGGCACCCTGCTCAGGATGAATTAATCAAACTCTACCAATGGGTCAAACCGACATACCTGCTGCCCGTCCATGGCGAAGCGCGGCATCAGCAAGCCCATCAGGCGATTGCCAGTCAGTTAGGCATTAGCGCGCCTCTGACGCCGATTAATGGCGATTTAATCTGCTTTGATAATCATGGATTGCGCTGCGAGGCGCGTTACCCACAGCCACCCTGCATTGTCAGCCAAAATAGCGTAGTGCCTCACCCAGGCTTAGAGGTGCACGATGCCAACAAGGCTCGTCGCGGCAGTCTTTACCTAGCACTGCCGGTAACGGCGACGGATACTGGATGGGCTCGCATTGGCCGTCTAATGCTAGACGCTTCAGGGGCCAGCCCGCTGGATGAGGATAGCTTTAGCGATTGGTTGGATGAACAGCTTGAAGAGATTGCCGCAGAGACGTTGGCTGACTTACGACAGGCGTTACAACCTCGCCTGATTCACTGGCTGGCCGATCATATGCAGCATCTACCCGATGTGCACCTACAGATTATGGCCGCCGAATTCCCCGAGACCATCACCCTAGACAATGCTGCCAATCGCTAAGCGACCTGCTTAGACTCGATCAGCGCTAACGCCACCGCGCGGCATCTTGTTGATCGGAGTGACGCTCTTTAACCCAATACTCACCCTGGGTAGAGTGCTCTTTCTTCCAGAATGGCGCCTGAGTTTTTAAAAAGTCCATAATAAAATCGCAGGCTTCAAACGCTTCACGGCGATGCGCGCTGGCGACTAGCACACGAACGATGGGGTCGCCTGGCCACAAATAGCCCACCCGATGAATAATCCTCACCGCCTGGAGCGACCAGCGCTGCCAAGCCTGCTCACCAATCTCCGTCAGCGTGCGTTCTGTCATACCCGGGTAGTGCTCTAACGTTAACCCCGTGACGTCAGGCGTTTCATTAAAATCACGCACCAGCCCGGTAAAACTCACTACCGCACCAATATCACTTCGACCTGCTAATGCATCGCCATACCCATAATCCATCGAGAAAGGCGCTGCTTGAATTGCCACGTTAATATCCAGCTTAGTATCCACTTTAGCCCCCCGTGACCGGTGGGAAAAAAGCCACTTCGTCATCATCGGTCACTAACGCATCATCGTTGGCCATTACTTGATTGATTGCACACAGCGTACGCTGGTCAGTGAGCTGCTTAAAGCGACTATCGCGCTCAGCCAGTGCAGCTTTCAACCCACTAATATCCCGGCTAGCCAGTTGTTCAAGGCTCACCACCGCCTCACTTTCACCCACCCGCTCGCGCAGCTCGGCTAAAAATTTAACCCGCACACAGGGCGATGGACAACGCTCACCTAAACTTACCTCTCCAGGCTCGCCATCACCTGTCACGATTGGCACCTGGGAACTGATACGCTGGTAATCTCCACGCTGACCGCCCTGCTTACTATCCAACTGAATAGCTTCGATACGCATATCTTTATCAACCGCTTTGCACATATCGTAAAGCGTCAAACAGGCTACCGAGACGGCGGTAAGCGCTTCCATTTCAACGCCGGTGCGGCCATTCAAGCGACAAAGAGACGTCACGTGAACGCAGGATTCGGCAACATCAACCTCAAACTCAACCGACACTTTGGAGAGCGCTAGGGCGTGGCAGAGTGGAATCAGTTCATGGGTGCGTTTAGCTGCCTGAATTCCAGCGATACGGGCAGTAGCGAGCACGTCACCCTTGGGTAACTCACCGTCGCTTAGCAATTTCAGCGTTTCAGGCCGCATCATAATGCGCCCCGATGCAACGGCTTCTCGGCGGGTTTCTTGCTTATCGCCGACATCTACCATATTGGCTTCGCCACGGGTGTTAAGGTGGGTTAGCTGCATGTTGTCACCGTTCCTTTTTTGAATCCGAAGCATTTGGAAGCGAAGCATTTGAAAACGAAGCATTTGAAAACATAGCGTCATTTTTCATGCTTACCCAACTCACTATCCAGCGCGCTATTGCGTGGCTATCGTCTAGATTTAACTGGGTCACTGAAGCGGCTAAATCAATAGGCGGTGGCGCATTCACTGCCACCGCCTCAACCCAAGGACCGGTTAAAATACCAGCATCCCCCACCCCTGCTCGATAAAGCACCAGCTTAGGAATCGGCCAGGCTTTAAAGCCTTCCACAATTACTAAATCGGGATGGTGCGGAACCATCATGGCAATCAATTCGGCTAAATCGGGCTCGTCCTGGCCGGGCGTCTCCTGCATCAGCGCAAACCGCTGACGGGAGGCCACCAACACAGGCGCGGCACCCGCACTACGAAGTTTATAGCTATCTTTACCCGGCTGGTCGACATCAAACGAGTGGTGTGCGTGTTTGATCACGGCTACTTTCAAGCCATAATCAGCTAACCGTGGCAGCAACTTCTCTAACAGCGTCGTTTTTCCAGTGCCGCTCCAGGCAGCAATTCCTAAAATGGGAAAGGATGCCGTTAGTTCGTTTTCCATGCGCCGAAACTCCTGATGACCACTAAACGCACTGTTATAGGCAACGCCATTTATACGATGCACGCGGCGTTAATGGACGATTAGCTTACTCGCCCTCTTGCTCACGAGGTAACAACCAGTTCAACGCAATGCCCACCAAGGCCGCTAAGCTAACGCCCTGCAGCGTAAATTGACCACCGCCAAACTGCATGCCACCAATCCCGAATACCAAAATCAGCGAGACCACGACTAAATTACGTGGCGCCGTTAATGACTGCCCTGCCCGCACCAAGGTGTTCATGCCGACCACCGCAATAGAACCAAATAGCAGCGTCATAATTCCGCCCATTACCGGGCCAGGAATGGTTTGCAGCAGCGCGCCAAGCTTTGACACAAAGGCCAGCACAATGGCGAGAATCGCAGCAACGATCATGTACTTGGGGTTAAACGCCCGCGTCAGCGTAACCGCACCGGTCACTTCTGAGTAAGTCGTATTCGGCGGGCCACCAAAAAGTGCAGCCACACTGGTCGCCAACCCATCGCCTAACAGGGTGCGATGCAGGCCGGGTTTCTCCAGGTAGTTTTTGCGGGTTACTGAGCCAATCGCGACCATATCACCAATGTGCTCTACTGCCGGGGCAATAGCGACTGGGATCATAAAAAGAATAGCGGCCCAGTGAAAACTGGGTGCCGTAAAACTGGGCACCGATAACCATGCGGCCTCACGAACCGGCGTAAAGTCCACGACCCCCAAGAACAGTGCTAATAAATAGCCCGTCACAATGCCGCCAATAATGGGCACTAGGCGCAGCAGGCCCCGACCAAACACCGCAAGCAGTAACGTTACCAGTAGGCTGGTCATGGACAAGAAAATCGCTACGCCATAGCCGATGTTGTCGCTGGTTTCACCAGTGGCCATACTCACGGCCACCGGCGCAAGCGCCAGGCCAATCACCATAATCACCGGGCCCACTACCACGGCGGGCAGTAAACGGTGCAACCACTCAGTCCCTTTTAACCGAACAGCTTGGGAGATAGCGACATATACAAGCCCCGCCGCCATCAACCCACCCATCGTGGCCGGTATGCCAAAGCTGGCCACAGAGCCTTGAATAGGCGCTATAAAAGCAAACGATGAAGCTAAAAAAACCGGCACACTCTGGCCAGTCACGGCATGAAATATCAGTGTGCCAGCCCCAGCAGTAAATAGCGCAACACTAGGATCAAGCCCGGTTAACAACGGCACTAATACCAAGGCACCAAAAGCGACAAATAACATCTGTGCGCCGGTTAAAAGTACTTTTGGCCACGACTCAGCTTGGCTGGTAGCTTCATGCATTGGAGAATCCCTAGTAATTATTAGAAACTAGCTGTGCAAAAAAATGCCCCTAACGCAAAGCGTAAGGGGCAATATGATGAAGGAGACTTAGCGCGTACCGAAAATCTTATCGCCAGCGTCACCTAATCCGGGGACGATATAGCCATTTTCATCAAGTCGATCATCGACCGATGCCGTGTATATTTCGACATCGGGATAAGCTTCCTGAACCCGCTTTATTCCCTCAGGCGCCGCCACCAGCACGATGACTTTCATATGCTCACAGCCGCGTTCACGCAGCATGTCCAACGTGGCGACCATCGAACCACCGGTGGCGAGCATTGGATCAATGACGATCGCCATGCGCTCTTCGATATCATTGGCAAATTTGGCGAAATAAGGCACCGGCTGCAGGGTCTCTTCATCTCGGTACAAACCGACAACACTGACTCGTGCGCTGGGGATCAAATCTGTCACGCCGTCCAGCATACCCAAGCCCGCACGCAGAATCGGCACAACGGTGACCTTTTTCCCCTTCAACCGCCGCGTCGCGATTGGCTCGCCGTTCCATCCCTGGATTTCATGATCTTCCAGCTCCAGACCTTTCGTTGCTTCATAGGTCAGTAGCTTGGCTACTTCACCTGCCAGCTCACGAAAGCTCTTGGTGCTCAGATCAACTTCGCGCATCAGTCCCAGCTTATGTTGAACAAGCGGATGGTTAATGGCGTAAACACTCATGGGACTTCCTCACAGCAGGGGATTCAGAATGGCAACCTGGCGCCTATCACTAGGCGCAAAATTGTGCACATTCTACCCGTAACCAGCTAAGAGGTTAAGGGGTTTGCGGCAATTGCCACTCGATCGGCGCTCGCCCTTGGGCTTGCAAGAATTGATTTGCTTGGGAAAAATGCCGAGTACCAAAAAAGCCCCGGTGCGCGGAGAGCGGCGAAGGGTGCGGGGCTTCGAGTATTAAGTGACGCCCCTGATCGATTAACGCCTTCTTTTGGCGCGCATGACTTCCCCATAACAGAAACACACATGGTGGAGCATGCTGGCTGACGGTTTCAATCGCACGATCGGTAAACGGCTCCCACCCCTTACCGCGATGAGAAGCCGCATTACCCTGCTCTACGGTCAGTGATGTGTTGAGCAATAACACGCCTTGCTTAGCCCACGCTTCAAGATGGCCATGACGCACAGGTGTAAAACCGACATCGCTAGCCAGCTCTTTATAGATGTTGACCAGCGATGGCGGCACCGGAACACCCGCCTGTACGGAAAAGCATAGGCCGTGGGCCTGATTTGGCCCGTGGTAAGGATCTTGTCCTAAAATGACCACCTTCACTTCGCTAAGCGGTGTCAGCTCAAAGGCACGAAACCATTGTGAAGAGTGCGGATAAATGATCTTTTTAGCCGCTTTCTGCTGTGCTAAAAACGACTTTAGCGCCAGCATATAATCGGCCTCAAACTCATTACCCAGCCACTGACTCCAATCTTCGGGAAGTGGGTTGGCCATCATTACCTCTTGATTTGATCGACAAGCGGTTCAACGTAAGCAACGCCCATATCCCAAGGAAACTGTATCCAGCACTGCTGCGCCACTTCCGTCAGGTATTGATCCACCAACGGGCGGCCGTCCGGCTTAGCATAAATAGTCACAAAGTGGGCCTTGGGCAACATTTTGCGTACCGCACGGGCCGTTTTACCCGTGTCTACCAAGTCATCAACCAGCAGCCAACCATCGCCGTCGTGGTCAACACCCTTCATAATATCTAGGCCACCCTGATCCATATGGTCGTAGCTTTTAATACACACCGTATCGATAAGGCGGATATTCAGCTCTCGGGCAATCAGCGCAGCGGGAATTAAGCCACCACGGGTAATCGCCACGATGCCCTTAAAGTCACGCTCTATCATCTGATGACAAAGCGTACGCACATCACGGTGAAGCTGATCCCAGGAGACAGTGAAGTGTTGGTGATAGCGGTCGCTGCTCATGGGAGTTACTCGTCTTCGTTAAATGAACAAACTGCGAATACGCTATAACCCGCATCGCGAATTTTCTGTGAACCACCCAGCTCAGGTAGATCAATAATGGTGGCCGTCTCTACTACGTGCCCACCGCTACGCTGAATGAGGTTAGCGGCGGCTAGCATCGTGCCACCAGTAGCGATCAAATCATCCATCAGCAGGATACGGTCATCTTTCTGGAAAGCGTCGGAGTGAAGTTCAACCTCCGAATGGCCGTACTCTAACGTATAGGTTTCGCTAATAGTCTTGAAGGGCAGTTTGCCCTTCTTTCTCACCGGTACAAAGCTACACCCCAACTCATAAGCGAGCGGTGCGCCAATAATGAAACCGCGCGCATCAATGGCCGCGATGGCATCCAGGTTCATTTCCTGATAGCGGTGTACAAAGCTATCGATCAGCTTGCGAAAGGCAGCGCTATTTTGCAGCAAAGGAGTGATATCGCGAAAATTCACGCCCTTTTCAGGCCAGTCGGGAACCGTGCGAATAACGGACTTAATGTAGTCGCCGTAGATGCTCATCGCGTCTCTCATTGAGTAAAAAATTAAGTGTTGAAAGGAGCCAAGCCGATCAGACTAAGAATAGATATCTTGCCGCAAACAGCAGCGCCAGAATAACGACCGCCGGATTAAGATCGGCAAACCGACCTGATAGCGTTTTGATGGCCACATAGCTAATAAAGCCTAGCGCTATTCCTTCGGCAATCGAGAACGTCAGGGGCATTGCCAGCGCAGCAATAAGTACCGGCGCCGCATCGGTCGGATCTTCCCAATTAGCGTGAGCCAGACTGCCCGCCATCAATACCGCCACATACAGTAACGCTCCCGCCGTTGCGTAAGCGGGGATTGAGCCCGCCAGCGGAGCGAAGAATAGGCTGATAAGGAACATACCGCCAACGACTACCGCGGTTAAGCCGGTGCGGCCACCGGATGCGATGCCAGCCGTTGATTCAATATAGCTAGTTGTTGTGGAAGTACCCAACGCGGCACCCGCCATTGACGCGGTGCTGTCAGCCATCATGGCTCGACCCAAACGCGGCAGCTTGCCATCTTTATCCAGCAATTTGCCTCGATGGGCAACGCCCACCAGCGTGCCAGAAGTATCAAACAGATCCACAAACAGGAAAGCAAAAATGACACTGAGCATCGCTACATCCAGCGCGCCCATTAAGTCCATGGCCATAAAGGTGGGGGCAATCGACGGCGGCATAGACATCAAACCACCGTACTCATTGTGACCAAGCACCATCGCGATCACGGTAACACCTAAAATGCCGATCATCACCGCACCGGTGACGCGTAAGTAGGAGAGCGCGGTAATCACAAAGAAACCTAACAGCGCGTAAATCGCCGGCGGCTGTGAGAGATCACCCAGCGAAACGTAGGTTGCGGGATTAGCAACGACAATGCCCGCATTTTTAAGTGCAATCATCGCCAGGAAAAGCCCGATACCGGCGGCGATGCCCAGACGTAATGTCATAGGAATGGAATTAATGATCCATTCCCGAATTTTAAAAATGCTTAATAAGAAGAACGTTAGACCAGAGAAGAATACCGCACCCAAGGCAGCTTCCCAGGTATACCCCATACCCAGCACAACGCCATAGGTAAAGAAGGCATTCAATCCCATGCCAGGCGCCTGAGCGATGGGATAGTTGGCCCATAGCCCCATCACGAAACAGCCAATTGCCGCGGCCAAACAAGTCGCAACAAAGACTGCACCGTAGTCCATCCCGGCTTCAGACAAGATGCTCGGATTGACGAAAATAATGTAGGCCATCGTCAGGAACGTTGTAATCCCGGCGATAACTTCTGTTTTCACGTTGGTTTTGTGCTCGCTGAGCTTGAAATAGTTATCCAGAAGTTTCATGAATTTTGTTGTCCTTAGCGCTAACGCCGCACGAGTATGCGTTCTGGTGCTGAGAAAAGCCGCACATACTACCGAAACGCTCACCGTGATGCGAGCGCCTCAGCATAGCGACCAATGTAAGCGGGGATGACCCCCGCCGCTTAATGCCAAGCAATCTTTAGGCCACAATTTAACCGATCGGTCAACCCAATAGCCAATGAAGCTAATTATGGCCGCTGGGTAGCCTCCTTATTAAACGCTGCTTTATTGAAACTGGCCTTTCTGAGAAAGAACACGCTCAACGGTTTCAACGATTACCTGAGTCTGCGGATCAATTTCGATGTTGACCTGATCCCCAGGCGCCCGATCTCGCAAAATGGTGCGTGAAAGGGTCTCAGGAATTAAATTGACGCTGAACTCCACGCCCCCACTCTCCGTATAGCGCACATCACCAATAGTCAGGCTAATACCGTCCACCCCGATATAGCCTTTTTCAAACACGAAGCGCCCCAGCCTTTCTGGCAGTAAGAACCATAGCCGACGATTGTTTGGCGCCTCTTCGATAGCCACTACCTCTGCCATCGAAATAATGTGACCCGACATGGAGTGCCCGCCAATTTCGTCGCCAAAGCGCGCCGCGCGCTCTATATTGACGCACTGCCCCGGCTCTATTGCACCAAGATTGGTCAACCGCAACGTTTCACGCATCAAATCAAAACTGACATTGTCACCTTCGATAGCGGTGACCGTGAGGCAGACGCCGTTGTGTGCAACAGAGGCGCCAATCTCAAGCCCATCGCGCATGGGCGGAGGCATCTTCACAACATGGACGCGAAAATCATCAAGCTCATGCACCGCCACAACGCTGGCCACTCCTTGCACAATGCCGGTAAACATAATGTTCGTCACTCCTAAGTTGATAAACCTGTCTAATAAAAACAGTGTGATAAAAAATGAGCAGTAAAGATGCCGATAAAGATGATGAAGGTGCGTATTGCCGCCCATGTTTGTGCAGCAGTGACGGTTTATTGGCCAGGGTATTCTATGCCATCTACTTTTCAAGCGTTGATCGGGCTTACATGATATTTATCCAGACGGGTGCTTTCCAAACGAACAAGGCAGGCTTATATCCTAAAATACCTTTATGCATTAGATAATAAGACTATCTTAAATACATAAGCCATAAAATCAGACCTTTATAATTGACATAACAACTGCCTATCTCTAAAATTTTTCCGCAAATGTAAAGACGCCGATTTGTACCCAGATTGCGGGCGTCCACTTGGTCACTGACGTAGTATTGGTCACTGATGAGTGAAGTGCAGCTAAAAGGGTGTGTCCAGCGTTAATGGCCACCCATTAGGGTGGCTTTTTTTATCTCCACTGCGACACTGGCCCGCCCTCAGCTTGCACCCCGCACTCCGTCTTCGGCCTACCAGTAAGGCAGACGCTATGATTGAACTTAGCAACGTCAGTAAAACGTATTTTAGTAACACCCGGGGCAGTGGCTCAAATGCTGTCCATGCGCTCAAAAACGCAAACTTAACCGTCCCTAAAGGCACCATCCATGGCGTTATTGGCCTCTCGGGCGCGGGTAAATCGACGCTGATTCGCTGCGTCAATCTGTTAGAGCGCCCCACCAGTGGCAGCGTCACGGTAGATGGCCAAGAGATGACCCGCCTTAGCAACGCGGCGCTTAATCGAGCTCGCCATCGCATCGGCATGATCTTTCAACACTTTAATTTGCTAACCACGCGGACGGTATTCGACAACGTTGCCTTACCACTTGAGCTCATGGGGCAAAAACGCCATACCGTCCGCGATCGCGTTATCCCGCTACTGGAAATGGTCGGGCTAGCAGACAAAGCTAATCAGTACCCTGCTCAACTCTCAGGCGGCCAGAAGCAGCGTGTGGCCATTGCCCGGGCGCTGGCCAGTAAGCCGCAAGTATTGCTATGCGACGAGGCGACTTCAGCACTAGACCCACAAACTACCAGCTCAATACTGGAGCTGCTGCGCGACATCAACCAACAGCTGGGTATTACCATCCTATTGATCACCCACGAGATGGAAGTGGTTAAGTCGATTTGCCATCGGGTCAGTCTTATTTCAGATGGCGAACTGGTAGAAGACTCTGAAGTTGGCGATTTTTTCACCGCGCCACGCACTCAGCTCGGCCGTGAGTTTCTTAACGATTTTCTTCAGCTCACACCACCCAAGGAGCTGATTGAAAGACTTCTTGATGCCCCCAGTGAAAACACCCACCCGGTGGTGCGCCTAACATTCTCGGGCGATGCGGTCTCAACACCGTTGATTTCACGCCTGGCTCGGGAGTGCGGGGTCGATGTCAGCATTCTGCAAGCCAAGGTAGAGTCAATTCAGGAGCGCACGCTAGGCCTGATGATCGCTGAACTGTTGGGCACGCCGACACAAACCCAACAAGCCATGATCTATCTTGAATCTCATCAACTACAGGTAGAGGTACTCGGCCATGTCCAGCGCAATGATTGATCTTATTTTACAGGCCACGCTGGATACCCTTTATATGGTGGCCGTCTCAGGACTTATTTCCACCCTCGTTGGTCTTCCGCTTGGAGTGATGCTGTACGTTACACGCCCACGCCAAATATTAGCGAAACCAGTGCTCAACCAGGCGTTGAGCATTGTGACTAATATTGGTCGCTCGATCCCTTTTATTATTTTGATGGTGGCGATCATTCCCTTTACGCGCATGTTGGTGGGCACCTCAATTGGCATCAACGCCGCGTCGGTACCGCTTACCATTGCGGCTATTCCGTTTGTGGCACGCTTAGTGGAAGGCGCGCTGAATGAAATCTCCCCCGGTTTAATCGAAGCCGCCCAAGCCATGGGGGCGACGCCCTGGCAAATTATCTGCAAAGTGCTGATTCCGGAAGCCCGAGGCGGAATCATGACGGGGTTAACCATTACCGCTGTTACGCTGGTTAGCTACTCCGCGATGGCAGGTGCCGTAGGCGGTGGCGGCCTGGGTGACCTAGGCATTCGCTACGGCTATAACCGCTTCAACCCAACGATTATGATAATTACTGTCGTTATTCTTGTGATTATGGTGCAAGCGTTCCAGAGCTTGGGTGATTACCTGGTACGCAAAAGTGATCGAAAATAAGCGTCGAATTACCTATCCATTCAATATAACCAAATCGCATTAGACAACGGTTTTTTATTGCCGCATCATTGCACCATTATGTACAACGTCACTGGAGAAACCTTATGCAAAAATTGTTAATTGGTAGCCTTACAGCCCTCGCCCTTGCGGTTAACTTTGCTAATGCAGAAACCCGCAGCATCAAAATGGGCACCGTTGCAGGTCCTGAAACCGAAGTAATGGAAGTGGCGGCACGGATTGCAAAAGAAGAGTATGACCTGGATGTCGAAATCATTGAGTTCACTGATTACGTCACGCCAAATGCTGCTCTGGCCGACGGCAGCTTGGACGCCAACGCCTACCAGCATGAACCCTATTTGCAGTCAATGGTTGAAGACCGCGGCTATGACCTAGCCATTGCCGGCTACACGTTTGTGTACCCGATTGGTGCTTATTCAGAAAAGTACGACAGCATTGATGACTTGCCAGACGGCGCACAAATTGCACTGCCCAACGACCCTTCCAATGAAGGTCGTGCGCTGATTCTGATGCATAACGAAGGCTTGATTACGCTTAACGATCCTGAATTCCTAGAATCAACACCTATTGATATTGCTGAAAATCCACGCGATTTCCGTTTCCGTGAAATTGAGGCCGCTCAGCTACCTCGCGTACTGCCAGATGTCGACATGGCTTTCATCAACAACACGTTTGCGCAGCCAGCTGGCTTGAGCCTTGACGATGCATTGATCAAGGAAGGCCCCGAATCACCCTACGTCAACTTGATTGCCGTACGCGGTGGTGACGAAGAGCGCGAAGAGATCCGTCAATTGGTCGACGCCTATCAGCGCGATGAAGTGATCGAAAAAGCAGAAGAGCTCTTTAAAGGTGCGGCGGTTCCTGGCTGGATCGAGTAATAGCGCGACTTAGCTATCAATAAGTAACGTCAGGCCGGCACGCATAGGTAAGCCCTTATGCAAAAGTGCCGGCCTGTTACGTTAGTTGAAACGGAGCATCTCATGCCCAAAAGTGTTGATTATCCCCTCCTCAATCGCCAGCTTGAAGCGCTACTCGACACACGTGACTGGCTCACCAATAGCGCTCAAACCTGCGCCTTTATTCAGCAGCAGCTAAGCGACTTAAACTGGGTCGGCTTTTATCTTCAGCGTGAGCCCGATGTATTAGGCCTAGGGCCGTTTCAGGGGCAACCAGCCTGTCACCCTATACCTTTCAGCAAAGGAGTATGCGGTGCCGCTGCACGCCAGCAGATCACCCAGCGAGTCGACGATGTGCATGCCGTGGCTGACCATATTGCCTGTGATGCGAACTCCCGCTCCGAGCTAGTCGTCCCCATTGTCGTCAATGGAACGCTATGGGGCTTACTCGACCTGGACAGCCCTCTCCAGGCCCGCTTTACACCACAAGACCAAGCAGGTCTCGAAGCCCTGGTCGCTACATTTATCCGCCAGACAGAGCTTCCCGACTTAATTGAGCGCTAAAACGCCCATACAAAACACCCCGAGCAATAAATGCCGAGGTGTCTTTGACAACAGCTGGTAGGACCAGGCGGATTTGAACCGCCGACCT
>AXCI01003732.1_pt1 | contig 13483 bp, 13 predicted proteins | sample 182571 | NCBI WGS metagenome assembly AXCI01 (sample SAMN02359225, study PRJNA218796) | groundwater metagenome | isolation source: Mt. Simon Sandstone pore water sample D5872 at 1.8km depth, Illinois-Basin... | place: USA: Decatur, Illinois | collected 2009-05 | reverse complement strand
TTCGCGATCATCACCGGCGGCCCCGGCACCGGCAAAACCACCACCGTGGTGCGCCTGCTGGCCCTGCTGCAAACCCTGCAACTGGCCCAGCCCAACGCCCATCCGCTGCGCATTCGCCTAGCCGCCCCCACCGGCAAGGCCGCCGCACGGCTAAATGAATCCATCGCCGGGCAGGTGAAGGACCTACCCCTAAGCGGGCTGGAGTCTCTATTAGGTGAGCAGTCAGCAGCCTCCTCATCGAACGCAATCGACATTCCGACGGAAGTGACCACGATCCACAGGCTGCTTGGCGCCCGCGCCGACACCCGCCACTTCCGCCATAACGCCGCCAACCCGCTGGCGCTGGATGTGCTGGTGGTGGACGAAGCCTCGATGGTGGATATCGAAATGATGACGGCGCTACTCAGCGCCCTACCCCCCAGCGCCAAGCTGGTGCTGCTGGGGGATAAAGACCAGCTGGCATCCGTGGAAGCAGGCGCTGTGCTAGGCGACCTATGCCGCCGCGCCGACGCCGCTCACTACACGCCCGCTACGGCAAAGTGGCTGGCCCAACTCAACGACCACCCGCTGCCAGAGGCGTTAATCGACCCAGACGGCCAGCCGCTGGACCAAGCCATTACCATGCTGCGGGTAAGCCACCGCTTTACTGAAACAAGCGGTATCGGCCAGCTCGCCCAGGCGATTAATCAGCCACTAAGTGAGGTATTGCGGGAACGGGATAAACACCAAGCCGTGCATAGCGTACTGAATAACGGCTATGCCGACCTGCACCACTTGGTGTTGAAACCAGACGCGCAAAACGAAGACAGCGCCCTGGAGCGCCTGGTGATCACCGGAAGCCCGGAACGTTTTCCCAACGCAGGCGAAGGCCGCACCGACCACAAAGGCAAGCCAATCGCTCCGCCCACCGGCTACTGCCACTACCTAAACACATTAGATAATGAGCGACCTGATACGGCACTGGTGTTTGAAGAGAACAGAGACGTTTACGATGCCTGGGCTAAGCAAGTACTGAACGCCTACAGCCGCTTTCAGCTGCTATGCGCACTGCGCAAAGGCCCCTGGGGAGTAGAAGGCTTAAACCTGCGCATCGCCAAAACATTGCGCCGCGAAAAGCTGCTGTATGGCAACGACCACACGCTTGAAAAAGGCTGGTTCGAAGGCCGCCCGGTGCTGGTCACCCAAAACGACTACGGCCTGAAACTGATGAACGGTGATATCGGTATCACAATGACAGTGCCAGATCCCCGCTCTTCCGGTAAGTCATTATTGAGAGTCGCCTTTCCGACCAGCGACACAGAAAACCCCATCCGTTGGGTTCTGCCATCACGTCTGCACGCTGTAGAAACTGTGTTCGCGATGACGGTACACAAATCCCAAGGCTCGGAATTTCAGCACACCGCCCTGCTGCTACCGCAAACGCCCAACCCGATTCTCACCCGCGAGCTGGTCTACACCGGCATCACCCGCGCCCGCGATTGGCTAACGCTAATCGAAGCCAAGCGCGGGATATTGAATGATGCGGTGACTAGGGAGGTTATGAGGGTTAGTGGGGTTGGAAGGTTGTAATATTACTAACATATATTCCTTAGCAATGGAAACTACCGACACGATTCAACAAAAAAACCTGTCATACTGATTGGCTTTTTACAAGGCATCTTGAAGATGGTTCAGGTAAGGAGCACATAACTTAATGAACGTGGATTTCCAATTGGCTGGCAAATCATTAAACTCTGGCCCCCTATTACTCTGAATATGGGCGTAAGCTTTATATGGTTTTTCGCTATTTGGAGCATCATACCCTAATAAATCTTCTATGCATTCTTCTATCATCACCCTGCGATCGTCTCCTGTTTGCGCCAGGATTGGGGCATTCATAGCCTCGGCTTTCGCAGTACCAGCATCTCGATCATGCAGAAAAATATAGTTTACATCTAACGTATTCAGATATTTTGCGATTGATATTAGTACCGACTTGCCTCTCGCTCTTAGGAACTCACAATTACCTATAACTTTTGATTTATCTTCATTAGTCAACCTCTTAATCGTCTCACGTATGACCACTTCTTCGGTGTCACCTTCAACAAAAATGCATTTTTTTGAAAAAAACATGCGTGATATGTGATCATCTACTTTCAGCAGCATCTTAAGATTTTGCTTTTCATTTTCAACTAAAGAACAAAAAGCTTCATCAAGGTTAAACGAACTTGTTGTTGAGAAATTATTCTCAGTTAATTTAAATTTTGTTAGGCTCATACTCTTATCTGAGCCCAAATTCACCATATACGGAGAATGAGTTGTCGCGACTATCTGACAATTAGGCCCCGCCAGATCATATAGAGAATCTCGCATCTGGTTTGCTGCCGCAGGGTGTAAATATATCTCCGGCTCTTCAAAGCAAAAAATTGTTGTTCGAGGACTTTCCGCACTCCGATTTATAAACTCTTGTATAAACCTTAACAACTGAAACGCAGTTGCTCTTATCATCCCATGTCCCTGATAATTTACTGCAGTTTTTACATTACTTTCCATTTCCACATTAAAAAGAGGTTTAATAGATTTTTCGGGCACATCAAGTGTTGCGCTCACATGAACAAACGAATCTGGAAATAGATTGCCAACCATTCCATTAAGATCACGTATTAACTTTCCAAAATCAGTTTCCTCATCGTTTGGATCTAGTTCTGCCGCAAGGTGGTTTAAAAAAATTTGTGCCTGTTCATAGTTTTTTTGAGTTCCCTCTGACTTGATCAAATAGATCGCCTAGCAGAGAATGTAGAGCTCCACCTGAGCCTGTTAATTCAGAAATACATGATTCTGCCGGTATAACAACAATTCTCGGTAGTTTTGAAAGAACATTACCTGGAATTCCACCTGGATTCTCCACCCAAGTAGCCTCCTCATCTACCTGAACGTCCCAGCATTCTGGCAAATCAAAAAGCTTTGTTTTATTAGCTGCAGAAGTAAGGTTCTTTTCAAAATTGGCCTCTCCAAAATGCTCCTTTAAGAAAACCTCAGAGTAATGTTCCCCAACAAGATCAGATACTTTAGTACTCTCGAAATACAAAGCACTCCTTACGCGCGGGTATTCTTTCATAAAAATTTTTGGCTTACCTTGATTTAGCGACCAGATTTTTTTGTAGACAATTGAATTACCAGTTTCGCCATCAAGCGGTTCTTGGGAAGAAATCACTCTTCCTTTAAATCCCAGCCAACCATACGCAGATTCAGGTAAATTATGGTATTCAGCTACCACCTCAACTTCATCCTCATAGGTATAGCTTTCTTCTTCGTTGTATTCCTTCGAGTAATCCTCCCTATCCAAATTTGTGTTTTTGTGCAGATGATTTAATGCAGCAAAAACACTCGATTTTCCAGAATTATTCGGACCTATGAGAAAAGTAGTATCCCTAAACTTAATACTGCAATTCTTGAGCTTTCGGAAATTATTTTTTTAGTTCATGTAATCTCATTATACAGGTCCTTTTATCATTGTTTTTTAATGCATTGCTAATAGGAAACTTGCGAGCAGAGCAACAGCTCTTAACAGGCCACTAATCAATTAATTAAAATGCCTACGTCCTCCCCTGATTCTATCTTCATGCATATCTTTACAGTGAAAGCAAAGTCGCAAAAAAAGACGCCGCCATGCCTGGCATTGTTAGACTTAATTCCCGTTAATATTATTGTTAATATTTTTTAATATATCTTCTCTAAGTTTTTTCTGCTCTTCTTCTTTGGCATTATTTTTTGCTTCCCGCGTTTCAAATGCCTCCGCAACTTTCTTGCTCGAATCATTTGCAGCTGCTACAGCATTTTTCAATGCAGGCATGTGCTCTGATATTAGCTGGCTATGATGGCAGGATATTTTTATCGAGTCGCTTTCGATTTTAGCGCTACGCCACAAGCTAGTTTTAGTGCTGTTATATGCCTCTTCAAATGCATGAATCCAAGTCCGGTCAGGTTTAGGAATAATTTTAATGCGAAATTGCGTATCCCCTTGTTCCTAAATTTCATCTGATTGATTAACTACCTTGTCTATTTTAACGTTTTGAATCATTAAAAAATCTCCATTTTATTATCTAGCCTAATTATGCAGCCACGTAAGTTATTCAATCCCGTTTATATCCCTCCAGTCGGATGCTTGTAGCTCCAGGCAATATATTTTATTAATGTCAGCTAGAAATACACATGATGCCTTTAAACGTACAAAGGGTCGTGGATTCTGAAGTAGTTAGCAAATCCATACGCACGTCTTCATTTTGGAGACAATGCCGGGGCTCCAGCAGGTAAGCTTGTTTGATAAATTCCGGTGCTTGATTGAGACTGGCAAGCAGCTTGCCATCACCATGCACTTGCACGCGTTGACTGACTAGGTAAAGCTCGATGCGAGATACCTGTGGCATAAGGTTGTTCCCTGTGGCGATTTTTCGCTCTAGTAAATTTAGCCTAGCAGTAAATATTGGGGAAACCCATGTTTACTTCGTAGCACTTTAGGCTATGGAGATTACGAGGATCATGTCACTCAGACCAACAGACCCATACCTGCTTGGCAGAGCACCAATAGAGGGCGTACCGTTTGTGATTCCATGCCCGCAAAGCTCTATTAGGCATTTGCTCCAAATTTCCGAAGTATAGTATGCCATGATAGGCTTTCTAAACAATTACACATTGTTCGCCTAGCAATGAGGGAATAAGTGCTACCAGCTTTCTCACTTTGACGTATAGGGGTATAAAGATGATTAACAAAACTGAGATTAATGGATTAAAATCTAATCATGATAATCATGAAATAACAGAAAACTGTCACATACCAGAGAGCGCAAGCATAGTGAATTTTATAGGTATAACTAAGACTTTTATTAGGCTTCATCACATCTATAATTTTTTAACTATGCACACAAGCAAGATTCATATAATCGTTTAACGGTTAGTCCACTTGGATTAAAAAAAGCTTCATTTGACAATTTCTTCAAAAAATTCTAAAAAAATATGAGTCTGCACACGAAAAATAATTTAGTGTAGCCTCTGAAAGTAACATATTGCCATATTTTCTCACCAATAACGTTTATTAGTCTAATAACTTAAAACTAACAATTTCAAAAAACCCATTCAACTTAATTAATTAGAGAAAATTTTTAGCAACTCAATACTACTCATACACTCTTTTAACCAAATTATATCTATTCATATCGATCATACAATATGATGAATTAATAGTATCTATTAATTCAAAAACTTGGCTTTCAACATTATAAAAATCAATTCTAGACAAGCGATTGAGTTGAATACCCGCGCAACTCAAAATATCTATCATATTAGTTTGATGATGTGTGTATCTATAACCTCCTTCCTCTTTCCGAGTTTTCAAATTATTTGAAAATTCGATTTGCTTATTAAGCCTTTTTAAAAAATCATAATAATCATTTGATATTGTGAAAACACCCGCTGACGATTCATTAAAAATAAGATTGTACCACTTCAATGCATCAAATGATTTAACACTAAGGAGGTCTCGCTTATAGACTTCGGATGAAACATATTCTCTAAATATATTCAAGTGCGAAATATGATTACTTGTAGCAAAAGCCTTTTTACTAGTTACATAATTGCTAACGGCAACTCCTAAAGTTCCAAGTGTGAAAATACCAGCCAAGGAAGCACCTGTTATTTTAAGTATAATAAAAACAAATTCAAAGCTATCAACAAAATTACCGACGCATGAACTACTAAGACAAAAGGATAGTTTATATGCTTCAATCTCATAGAAAGTCCAAAGAAAAACAATTATCGATGAAATAAAACCAAAAATTATTATAAAAATACAAACAACTGCTATAAAAAGAAACTCACCTTTCATCAGGGGGTGATTTTTAATTTTAACACTCAAATCTTTCACAAATCAGCTCTCCATCTTTGGAATAATTTTATGCAATTTTTTCCTTAAAATGGTTGCAATATTTGGATAGCTTCTCTGTACAACATTTAATCGTTCATGAGCCAAATAAAATCTTTTTACATGCCAGATTCCACTTTTGCCCTCTTTGCAATCCTGCTCTAGCCTACTAATCATACTCTTAACTCTAATAACATCTTTCTTTGATGGCAAAGGCACAATACTATTAAGCTTCCGAGATAAACGTTCATGTTGAGAGTGCCCAACTCTTGCTAATTTATTTACTCGCCCCATACATTTATTAAAATCATGTCGATAAGCGTGAGTTTGTCTATAATTTTTTTCTTTAGACATTCTCTCCAAACTATTTACTGACGCACGAATTCTGCCGACTTCATTAGCTGGCAACCTAGGAGTTTTAAAAGAAACTCGCAACCCATGGACAGTCAAAGGCTCAGAGCTTGCATAACTAATTTTTTTCTTATCAATATTTATAGGAAAATCTTTTGAATGAAGCATTTCTTCAACTATTCTTAAAGCAAAATCAAAATTATTATTGTTCTTTTTTGAAGATATAGTTATGTCGTCAACATACCTTGTATATTGCATCCCTTTACGGCTCAATCTTTTGACAACATTATTTTCAACATCATGTAGACTTAAGCAAGCTAAATAACTAGAAGTCAAAGCCCCCTGAGGCAAAAAACCATCTTTAGTGCAAATATTAGCTAATAGCTCTGACACGTCATCTGAATACTTTAATACTTTTTTAAATACGTCAAAAACTAAATCATAACTAATATTATCAAAAAAATTTTCTATATCTAACTGTAACAACGAGCGTGCCTCACAATGAACCGAGGCACATGCAATATAGTCTCTTGGTATTTTCACTCCATCAAAGGAATGACTTGGAATAGAACCATAAAGGAAATGGGGCCAAACGATTATGTTCGGATCAGAAAAAATCCTTACATTTATTCTTCGCTGCAGTTTTCTGACAAATTTATTAGGATTATAAACAATTCTAGAATCGCCGTTTTTCTTTAGTATTTCCTTTACTTGATATTTAGATTCATCAGGCATTGCTGAAACTTGTAACAACATATCTTCAGAGACATCTAGAGATTTTGCTAAGTTTTTAATGCTCGCTATGGATCCAGTAGCAACTTTAAAGTCATTCATTATTTATATTCTTTAAATAAGTGTGGGATGCACCAACTCATACTATAGAGCCCAGAAAGAAAATGTTGCTTTCACTGACGCAACACACTAACAACTGCCATTCTTTCTTAGTGCACCCCACCGTCACAAGGTGGTCCAGGTCAGGATCCCACCGTCCCGGGGCCTCCCTCGCATGCCCATTCAAGAGAATGAGCGCTCGAAATAACGAGCTTTTTTAGTGTTTTAACGCGTCAGTTGTAGCAAATAAGCGGATCGCTTATGCACAAAAAAAGACTACATAAAAGATGAAACGCAGTCAAATTATTTTTATGATAAAAAAGACTTTACACCTGATTAAGTGGTTTTTGCTTTCAATCCACGCGATTTCTTAAGTAGTGAAGCTCGAGTTATTATATATTAAGATTGTCCCTGCGGCATTTTTAGCTCTATTTATTACAGACTTGCACCTAAGTTCGGTGAAATCCATGTTTGGTTTATTAAATTTTTGGTTACGAACATGACCGAGCTCATACTCATACCCCATTTCCGCCCTGCTACTCCTCTACGCCATAGCACGGCTATGATCCTTACTTTTTTGTATATCACGATGTGCGAGACGCCATCACGATAAAGCCCCGCAATAACGAGGCGCTGAAGGCAGCAACATCATTCGAGTTTGCTTTTCTAGGCAAAAGCTGTGTCCTGAAAACTTGCACGTGAGGTCACACCACAATGCCAAACCTGCAACTGTGGGTACTCTTCTTTCCAGTTCACCTCTGGCAGCCTGAAGGCTAGATAATCCAGCGCGATCGCAATAGTAATTTCGCCCAGGTTGATAGTTGAGGCCTGCTGTTTTTCACCAAGCTCACTGTTCAACTGATTCAACAGCCGCTGAATGGCTCGCGAACGCCGCTGGCCTAGCTCGCTCTCGTCAATCTCGTTGTTATAATGCTTTCTGGCAATCACGGTCGTGAACGCGGCATCCATCAGGTTTTGGCCTAGCCCCGCCAGGTGCAGCACTTCTGCCAGATTGACTGTTGGCAGCATTGGCAGGTTGGGGCTTACGCCATCCACGTAAACGGTAATAAGCATTGATTCGCTTAGCGTGACGGCGTCCGTCAGGCCTTTTTCACAAAATGGGCGGTCACCATCATGTCGCTGACGCCATCTACCTTGCAGTCCAGTTAGTGATCCTTTGCTATCCATGAGCCGCTTGATAACGGCTTTGGTGCCTACCTTGAGTACCAGTGAGCTACCTTTGACCTTGAGGTCTTTGATCAATGTTACCTTTTCGCCTTCCGCTAACAGCGTGCGTGGGCATCTTTTACCGTCACGGCGTCTTCCACCTCTGTCTCAGCAGGTTTCCATTCGTGGGCGCACTCGGGGCAGATGAACAGGCTTTGATCCTGATAGACAAACTCGGACTGGCAACGGGGCAAGGCGTGCTGGACATAGTAATGGCTTCTATTGTTTGATTAGCGTCTTATAATACTGCGCCCTAGCGCCCTTGCGGACTTGACGAATGCGGCCAACGCCCATAAAAGTTGCCCGCTCTGCCTATAGATCCGGTGGGGAAAGGGGGACATCGGTTAAGGTACGTGGCCGGTACTCACACGTTGTATCAGCCCAGCGCTTCCAAACACTCTCATCGACTGAAATGTTGACCGCACACTGCCCTGGCATCACTTCCGCATATTGTCGGTAAAAACGGCCGTCAGTGGTGTTTCCAAGGCGTTTGTATCTGGCGTAGAGCCCTTTCAGGAAATCAGAAAACGAATCTTTGGGTGCTGTCTTCCAGGCATCCTCTGCAACATCGAAGGGCGCTACTTTTAGGCCTGCCTTTTGCGCCTTGGCTAACATCCAGCTCAGCGATATATCGGCCAGTGTGTCGTCAGCGCCATAGCCGCCACCTACATTGGCGTGGGCGCCGATAAACCAGCACTGCTCTACGTTGCGGTTGCCCGCTTTCTGCTTGCCATCCTTGCTCGTCCAAAGCGATACGTTGTAAGTCGCTCTGTGTTCGTCCAGCGCGACCGCTTGATAGGCATGATCGACAATGCTGGAAAGCTCGGTGTCGTGCCAATCGTATTTGCTTTTGAACAGGTTGGTTCCGGGCACGCCCAGCGCGCCAACGGTATCCCACACACCAATGAAATGAATCCTGGGCTGGCGGCTGAAGCTCTCCTTGAACCCTGTGCACACCTCAGAATCGGGGTGCAAATCGCGGTTTCGATAAATACTTTCGGCCTTATCGAGCAACCCTGGCGTAACGACATGCACTAGCCCGCATTTACGAATCATCCCCACCAGGCTTCTGGCGGTGTAGGCACCGCGGCTGAACCCGAATATCCAGATTTCATCGCCTTCACTGTAACGCCTTGCCAGCCAGTCATAGCCTTCCTGTAGGTTTGTGCTCAGCCCGTGACCGAAGGCTCCGCCGGTAAAGCGCTGAAACTTGGATGTCCCTACGCCGGGGTTGTAATAGAACCGCTGCCTGATACCGTCATCGTCATCATGGATCAACCGGGTAATACGGTAAACATTGGTTTGGTCTTCGGGGTCGTTCCAGGTGCCATCGAATAGCAGGATCAGTTTTTGTTTTGTCATGGTGTTCCCCATGATGATGCGCACCTTTGAACAGTGCTCATTTCCACTGACGATAGACAGCGAAAACGTTATCCCTCCTTGGGCCTACATAGCGCATCCGGCAGCCTCAATATTATTAAACTAATGTTAGTCGTAAATTCCTCACTATGCCTGTCGGTATTACCTGGTCGATGAAGGACCCGCCACTAAATGAGCGGTTGGGTGTGGTGCAGCCCTCGCTAAGGTCTGTGTTCAGCGTTAAGAAGCCGATAAGCGTTTTGGAATGCAAACGCAGCGGTGCCCGCAAACTGATTGCGGCTATTGAAGAGCTGCCCGTCGAGGAGATGGAGAAGATACGGGCAGAGACTCAGCATTAAGGCCTAGTTAGGCTAGAGTGACCTCCGCCACTGGGCCAGCGCTTGAATATCCTCTGGTGTCGTCCGGCAACATCCACCAATGCCTGACGCGCCTGCTGCCAGCCATTGCTCTACCCCTTGAGCCAGCCCGGAAATATCCTCAGCGGTATGATCGCATTGGGCCGGGTGCCAGGTTTTGGTTACCGCGTCGTACACTTCCCCCGAGTTGGGGTAGACCAATATAGGCAGGTCGCACTGACGCCGGATCGCCTGAATCAACGATTCAATGTGGGCCAAGGCCGTACAGTTCACACCGATCGCTGCTACGCCAGGGCAGTTGGCCAGGGCAGCTGCGCACTCCTCGATCGGCGTGCCATCGCTGATGTGTTGACCATCCTTCGCCGAGAAAGTGATCCAGGCCTGCGCGCCCGGATGCTCGGCCAGCAAATCGGTGATCGCCAGCGCTTCCTCTAATGAGGGTAGGGTTTCAGCGGCCAGTAGATCAGCCCCCGCCGCCAGCAAGAGTTCAAAACGCTCGCGGTGAAACTCGACCAGTCCGGCGCGATCCAGATCATAGCCGCCTCTGTATTCACTGCCATCTGCCAGATACGCGCCATAAGGGCCAACGGATGCGGCCACCAGCGGTTTGGGGCGGTCGGTTTGGCCGGGCTGCCAGACCGCATCCCGCGCCTGCTGCGCCAGCGTGACCGATAGCTGAATCAACGCCCGCGCCTCTTCTGCCGTCATTCCCGCCTGCATAAAACCCGGCACCGTGGCCTGATAGCTGGCGGTAATCGCACAGTCGGCACCGGCTTCAAAATACGCCTGATGCACCTGGCGAATCTTCTCCGGGGCCTGCGCCAACAGGCGCGCCGACCAGAGGGCGTCATTGAGGTCACAGCCTAGCGCTTCCAGCTCGGTGGCCATGGCGCCGTCGATGACCATAAAGGGTGCGTCAGCCAACAGGGCTTTGATCGGGTTCGACTCATTCATACGGTGTTTTCCGCAACGGCGTTGGGCGAATATTCAGAACGTTGGGAGGCCGAACGGTGGCGCACGAAGTGCACCAAATAGCACAGGCCAATGAAAGGCACACCGAAATAGAGCGCCACGCGTTGTTGCGGATCGAAGGCAATGCCAATGCATGCGGCCAGACAGGCTGCAAACGCAATAATCGGCACCCAGGGGTAGAACGGCGTGCGATAAACCAGATCCTTCAGTTGCCCGCCTTCACGCAGGTAGTGGCGCCGGAAGTTAAACTGGCTAAGCGCAATCGCCATCCAGACCACCACCACGGCCAAACCGGAAATCGAGACCAGCACCAGATAGACGGTTTCAGGGGCATACACGCTGGAGAACAGCGCGCCCAGGCCGCCGACCATGCTGAGTAATAGGGCATTCATCGGAATGCCACGCTTGTTGAGGCGGCCAAGCGACTTGGGCAAGGTGCCTTGGTCAGCGAGCGTCCATAGCATGCGCGACGAGGCATAGAGCCCGGAATTGGCCGCCGACAGCAGCGCGGTGATGATGACAAAATTCATGATATCGGCTGCACCCGGCACGCCAAGGCGCTGGAATACGGCCACAAAGGGGCTTTGGCTGAGCCCGGCTTGATCCTGAGGTAACAGCGCCGCAATCACGACGATGGTGCCGACGAAAAACAGGATCAATCGCCACAGGGTCGCGCGGATCGCTTTGGGTACATTGCGGGCCGGGTCTACCGTTTCTCCGGCGGCAATGCCAATCAGCTCGGTGCCGGAAAAGGCAAACATCACTGCCAGTAAGGCGGTACCAATGGCCATCAGGTTGGGCGACATGGCGCCCTCTCCCCACAGTGCCGACAGCCCCGGTGAGGCGACCTCGGTGCCCGCGGCATCATGCAGCGGTACCCAGCCTATAATCGCCACGGCGCCCACCAGCACAAACACCACCACCGCAATCACTTTGATCAGTGAAAGCCAGAATTCAGACTCGGCAAAGAAGCGCGAGGTAAACGCATTAACACCAAAGACAATCGCCGCAAACATGCCGCTCCAGTACCAGCCGGGGATGTCGGGAAACCAGCGCCCCATAAAGACCGCCGCCGCGGTGAATTCAGACCCTAGCGCCACTGTCCAGGTGAGCCAGTACATCCAGGCCACCATATAGCCGGTGCCGGGGCCAATATAGCGGCTGGCATGGGCGCTGAAGGCGCCTGAATTGGGCATATGCACCGCCAGTTCGCCCAGGCACATCATCACCAGCCAAGCAACGATGCCACCCACCAGATAGGCCAACACTGCCCCAATAGGACCCGCCTGCTGCACGGTATAACCGGAACTCAAAAATAGCCCGGTGCCAATCACGCCCCCCAACGAGAGCATCACCAAATGGCGCGTCTGCATACTGCGCTTGAAGTGCGCCCCTTCTTGATCACTTACTGGCTCACTCATGGTGATATCCCTATCGTTGACCTAACACGGCGGCAGGCGCCCAGCGGCCTGGCTCAGAAAGGGCGCCATTTTAGTGCATCCTTAATTTACTAAAAAGCATAAAAGAAAGATTTAATATTCTTTTTTTGAATATAAAAGCCGGTATGAGTGATAAGGGCTGGATATATCAAATGCAGGCAGTGTCTAACGCCAACCCGACAACCGTTGCTTGCCAAGCCTCCGCTATTTATTCTTAGGTATATTGTTTTTTTGCGATGCACTCGCTTAGGCACATTGAATAAGGAGCACTCATGGTGGGCACCATTCACAAACATCATGATACCGGCTACAAGGAGCTGTTTAGCTACCCCGAGTTCGTGCAACAGTTGATCGAAGGCTTTACGCCTGCCAACAGCTAGGCTTGGTTCAGACACCGTTAAACGGTGTGTTCAGCATCGAAAACGCCGGTGAGAGTTGGGAAGCTCTGCAACTAGCCGTTGATCGTATTGTGGCCATTATCAAAGCGGATCCGAACAAAGAGTGCATTGATAAGGTCATTACACGTTGGATCAAGCGCCACCTGCAACGGCTTGGGGCAGAGGTGAATCTAGAGCGGCTCAACAGTTTGGTGGAGGATAAAGATATGTTGGCAGAAAACTTAGAAAATCTGGTGCAAAAAGAGCGTCAGGAAGGGCGTCTGGAAGGGCGTCAAGAAGCCGAGCAACGTGCCTTGGAAGGCAAACGCAACGCGGCACGAAAGCTGATCGCTCGCACCGAAATGGATGATCAAATGATCGCGGATATTGAAGAACTGCCGGTTGAAGAAGTGGAAAAGTTGCGGGCTGAGATCCAGCACTGAACTTGCTTTCTACTTCTTTACAAATATGGTTGCTCTCTTGGTAAGTTCACATTCTAGTATGATCCCATCTAAAGCAAATAGCGCTCCACATTAGCTAGGCAGTTAGGGCACCTAAGTCGTAGGCTCTTGGAGCGCCTCAAGCTAGGCCAGCGAACAACACTGCAGCCCGGCAACGAGTTATTCGATTTAGTCGACTGTATTCTGCAAGAAT
>AXCI01000069.1_pt1 | contig 13549 bp, 12 predicted proteins | sample 182571 | NCBI WGS metagenome assembly AXCI01 (sample SAMN02359225, study PRJNA218796) | groundwater metagenome | isolation source: Mt. Simon Sandstone pore water sample D5872 at 1.8km depth, Illinois-Basin... | place: USA: Decatur, Illinois | collected 2009-05 | reverse complement strand
GTTGCCAAGCGCACGCTGGCCGATTTCACTGCCCGTGAGATCTATCAGCTCAAGCGTAAAGGCTTCGGCGATGCGCGCCTGGCCAAGCTGCTGAATGTCAGCGAAAAAGCGTTCCGTAAAACCCGTCAGGCCGCCGGTATCCGTCCGGTTTATAAGCGCGTCGACACCTGTGCCGCGGAGTTTGCCTCCGATACCGCCTACATGTACTCCACCTATGAAGAGGAGTGCGAGGCGGATGTTTCTGACCGTCAGAAAATTATGGTGCTGGGCGGTGGTCCTAACCGTATCGGTCAGGGTATCGAGTTTGACTACTGCTGTGTTCACGCGGCGTTTGCCATGCGCGATGACGGTTATGAGACCATCATGGTCAACTGCAACCCGGAAACCGTCTCGACTGACTACGACACCTCTGACCGTCTCTACTTTGAGCCGGTGACGCTGGAAGACGTGCTCGAAATCGCCGATAAAGAGAAGCCGGTGGGCGTGATCGTTCAGTTCGGCGGGCAGACGCCGCTGAAACTGGCCCGCGAGCTAGAGGCGGCCGGTGTGCCGATCATTGGTACCACGCCGGACGCCATCGACCGTGCCGAAGACCGCGAGCGCTTCCAGGTGATGATCGACAAGCTGGGCCTGAAGCAGCCGCCCAATGCCACGGCGCGCAGCTTTGCCGAAGCCTTCGATAAAGCCGAAGCGATTGGCTACCCGCTCGTGGTGCGCCCCAGCTACGTGCTGGGTGGCCGGGCTATGGAGATCGTCTACGACGCCTCCGAGCTTGAAAATTACATGACCCACGCGGTGAAAGTCTCCAACGACTCACCGGTGCTGCTGGATCACTTCTTGAGTGCCGCGATCGAGATCGATATCGATGCAGTATCGGATGGTCAGCAGGTAGTGATCGGCGGCATCATGCAGCACGTAGAGCAAGCGGGCGTTCACTCCGGCGACTCCGCCTGCGCGCTGCCGCCCTACTCGCTGCCTGCGGATGTGCAGGATGAGATGCGCGAGCAGGTCAAGAAGATGGCCGTAGAGCTGGGCGTTAAAGGCTTAATGAACGTGCAGCTGGCCTGGCAGGATGGCGAGATCTACGTGATTGAGGTGAATCCCCGTGCTTCGCGTACGGTGCCCTTTGTGTCCAAGTGCATCGGCACCTCGCTGGCGCAGATTGCGGCCCGCTGCATGGCCGGTAAAACCCTGGCCGAGCAAGGCTTTGAGCAGGAAATCGTGCCGCACTTCTACAGTGTTAAAGAGGCGGTTTTCCCGTTCAATAAATTTCCCGGTGTTGATCCGATTCTGTCGCCGGAGATGAAGTCCACAGGCGAAGTGATGGGCTCTGGCGACACCTTTGCCGAGGCCTTCTTCAAGGCGCAGTTGGGGGCCGGCGAGGCGATTCCTGGGCTTACCGGTGAGCGTAAAGCGTTCCTGTCCGTGCGCGAACCTGACAAGGCGGGGATTATCGAAGTGGGTCGTTCTCTGTTAGCATTAGGCTTTACGCTATGTGCAACACGGGGAACAGCGGCTGCTTTGCAAGCTGCCGGTCTTGCCGTGGAGCACGTCAATAAAGTCTACGAAGGTCGTCCCCATATCGTCGATCTGCTGAAGAACGACGAAATCGCCTACATTGTGAACACTACTGAAGGTCGTCAGGCTATTAACGACTCTTCGGTCATTCGCCGTACTGCTCTCGCGCGCAAGGTGCCCTATGCGACCACCTTGGCGGGCGCTAATGCTGTTTGCATGGCGCTTGAGTACGGTAGGGAGATTACGGTGCGACGCCTTCAGGATCTGCATGCAGGAGCAAGTCAATGAACAAGGTCCCGATGACAGTGGCGGGAGAGAGAAGCCTTCGTGAAGAGCTCGACCACCTTAAAAGCGAAGCGCGTCCGCAGGTGATCGCGGCCATCGCCGAGGCGCGGGAACACGGTGATCTTAAAGAGAACGCCGAGTATCACGCGGCTCGCGAGCAGCAGGGATTCATTGAAGGGCGTATTCAGGAGATCGAAAGTAAGCTCTCCGTCGCTCAGGTGATTGATGTCACCAAGCTGCCGAAAACCGGCAAAGTGATTTTTGGCGTGACCGTGGCGCTCATGAATCTCGATACGGATGCGGAAGTCACCTACCGTATCGTCGGCGAAGATGAGGCGGACATTAAGTCGGGCCGTATCTCGGTCACCTCGCCCATTGCCCGGGCTTTGATCGGCAAGGAGGAGGGCGATGTCGTGGTGGTGAAAACCCCCGGCGGCGACGTCGAGTACGAAATAGGTAGCGTCGAGTACATTTGATAAAAAACGCCCCTTCCATCGACCTCGCTTAGATCGGTTGAAGGGGCGTTTTCGTGCCGCAGCGCTCTCTTAAGTGAGGGTTGGCGCGACGTTCAAGCTAACGGTTAATGCCGGCCGTGGTGGTTCTCAAAGCGGGTAACATTAGAAAGCTTCGGGTTCACCTGCGGATTTCTGCGATAAAGCAGTGCCATTTTGCCAATGGTTTGCACAAGGTCAGCCCGGCTATTGGCGATCAGTTCGGCGATCATGGCAGCCCGATCTTCACGCTCAGGTATTGCGAGCTTCACTTTGATCAGTTCGTGATCAGTGAGTGCGCGGTTTAGTTCTGCGAGCAAATTTTCGGAGACGCCGTTCTCAGAAACGGTGACCACTGGGTTAAGATGGTGGCCAATGCTACGAAATGCTTTCTTTTGTGCCTGTGACAAGCTCATGGTATCTTGCGGTATCCCGGTTAGCGCTTAACGCTCCATCTTACGGTGAAACGTCACCGAGTGAAAGCGATCGCGTGAATGCGCCCATCTCTATATTCCAGTGTTAGATTCCCACATGCAGCAAAAGCCCCCGAGCCGAAAACATTCAGTCAGTAAAACCAGCAATAACTGGAAGAAGGAGCATTTTGACGACCAGTATGTGAAGCAGAGTTGGCAAGATGGCTATCGTTCCCGTGCCAGCTATAAGCTGATTGAGCTGGATGAGAAGGATAAGCTGCTGCGACCAGGCATGACAGTGATTGATCTGGGTGCCGCGCCCGGCGGGTGGAGTCAGATTGCCGCAGAGAGGGTGGGGCCTGGGGGAGTGGTCATTGCTTCTGATATTCTAGAGATGGATGCGCTGGCCGGGGTGGATTTCATCCAGGGCGATTTTACTGAAGAGGCGGTGCTGGCGGCGATACTGAAACGCCTGGATAATCGCCGTGTAGACCTTGTGATGTCAGATATGGCCCCCAATATGAGTGGTATGGCGGCGATTGATCAACCCCAGGCGATGTACTTAGTGGAGCTTGCGTTAGAGCTCGCCCGCGAAACGTTGTCACCCGGTGGTCGATTTTTAGCTAAAGTATTCCAGGGTGAAGGGTTTGACGCCTACTTGAGAGAGTTGCGCGGTAGCTTTAATAAAGTAGTGACTCGTAAGCCGGATGCCTCGCGGGCACGCTCTCGTGAGGTGTATTTTCTGGCCGATGGGTTTCGCGGATAGCTGGACGGCAAGCTCGGCGGTTGTTCGTATGGTTCATAGCCAAGATTTATCAGCGCGATTGCCAGACAGGCAAGCGCAACGTGTGTCACATTAGTCGCTGTGAGTGCGCGTGACATAGATGGCCCGAGGCATAATATAAGACGCTTTGGCAATGGTTGAACGCTTGATGCTGATGTAATGTCCTAATAGCAGGCTTCATTGAGCTTCAGGGTTTAACTGACGGATTCTTGTAATGAGGGTAGCCCCTTGAACGATATGGCGAAGAACCTGATTCTGTGGTTGGTCATCGCGGCCGTCCTACTGACAGTGTTCAATAATTTCAGTACGGAAAGCGCACCGCAAAACACGAACTACTCCCAGTTTGTGCAGCAGGTGCAAAATCAGCAGGTACGTAGCGTCACCATTGATGGTTACACCATCAGCGGTGAGCGCACGGACGGCTCTCAGTTCCAGACCATCCGCCCGGCGGCGGAAGACCCGAAGCTGATGGATGACCTGTTGAGTAACAATGTCACGGTGGTGGGCAAAGAGCCTGAACAGCAAAGTATCTGGACGCGGCTACTGATTGCCAGCTTCCCGATTCTGCTGATTCTGGGTATCTTTATGTTCTTCATGCGCCAAATGCAGGGCGGCGCCGGTGGGGGTAAAGGCGGCCCGATGAGCTTTGGTAAGTCGAAAGCCAAGCTGCTCTCTCAAGACCAGATCAAGACCACCTTTGCCGACGTGGCGGGCTGTGATGAAGCCAAGGAAGAAGTAGAAGAGCTGGTCGACTTCCTGCGTGACCCGACCAAGTTCCAGCGTCTGGGCGGTATGATTCCCCGCGGTGTGTTGATGGTAGGGCCTCCGGGTACCGGTAAAACGCTGCTGGCGAAGTCCATTGCGGGCGAAGCCAAGGTACCGTTCTTCTCTATCTCGGGTTCTGACTTTGTCGAAATGTTCGTGGGTGTGGGTGCGTCTCGTGTGCGCGACATGTTCGAACAGGCCAAGAAGCAGGCGCCCTGCATCATCTTTATCGACGAAATTGACGCCGTGGGCCGTTCGCGTGGCACCGGTATGGGCGGCGGTAACGACGAGCGCGAGCAGACGTTGAACCAGCTGTTGGTCGAAATGGATGGCTTTGAGGCCAACGAAGGCATCATCGTCATCGCCGCGACCAACCGTCCTGACGTGCTTGACCCTGCGTTAATGCGCCCAGGCCGCTTTGACCGTCAGGTCACCGTCGGCCTGCCGGACATCCGTGGCCGTGAGCACATTTTGGGCGTTCACCTGCGTAAAGTGCCGCTGGGTGATGACGTAAAACCGCAGCTGATCGCACGGGGTACGCCGGGCTTCTCAGGTGCGGATTTGGCCAACTTGGTCAACGAAGCCGCGCTATTTGCCGCGCGCCGCAACAAGCGCCTGGTCAGCATGGAAGAGCTTGAGCTGGCGAAGGACAAGATCATGATGGGCGCTGAGCGCAAATCGATGGTCATGACCGACAAAGAGAAACTCAATACCGCCTACCATGAGTCGGGTCACGCCATTATTGGTCTGGTCGTGCCTTCTCATGACCCGGTGTATAAGGTCACGATTATTCCCCGTGGTCGTGCGCTGGGCGTCACCATGTTCCTGCCGGAAGAGGATCGCTATAGCCTCTCTCGTCAGCAAATCCTGGGGCAGATCTGCTCGCTGTTTGGTGGCGTATTGCCGAAGAGATGACGCTAGGTCCCAACGGCGTCACGACCGGGGCCTCCAACGACATCAAGCGCGCTACTGAGCTGGCCCATAATATGGTTGCCAAGTGGGGCTTGTCGGACGAGATGGGTCCGATCATGTACGACGAGGATGAGTCGCATCAGTTCCTCGGTGGTCCGGGTCAGGGGGGCGGCAAGATGAAGTCGGGTGATACCACCACCCGCCTTGACAAAGAAGTCCGTAAAATCATCGACGACTGCTATGAGCAGGCGCGTCAGATCCTGACCGATAATCGCGATAAGCTGGATGCGATGGCAGAAGCGTTGATGAAGTACGAGACCATTGATGCTAGTCAGCTGAAGGACATCATGGAGGGGCGCGACCCTCGCCCTCCTGAAGGGTGGGACGACGGTGACTCTTCTGGCGGGGGTACGCCTGTTGGCGGCGGTGATAAGCCAAAAGCTCAAGAAGCCGATGATGCATCATCAAATAACGCTTCAGGTGATGATGGCGATGACGAGGAGGATGACGAGCCTCGCCGTCGGCCCTCGGATCCGCTTGGCGGCCCTGCGGGCTCCTAAGCGATCAATTAGTAGCGCGTTAGCTAGCTTCTTGCATGCGCAGAAGGCGCCCCGTCATGGGGCGCCTTTTTTGTTATGCTAGGCCACTATCTCCGCCATGTTTATTTTCTTGACCAGGCTGCCGAATGAAATCAATTATGGATTCCTCCTCTACGCCAACTGCAGACAATGCATTCCAGCTGCGGTGTGGTCACCATCTGCTGGATCTCTCATTTCCCCGCGTAATGGGGATTCTCAACGTTACCCCCGACTCCTTTTCCGACGGTGGGCAGCACGTCGCGCTGGATGACGCTTTGCGCCACGCCGAGCGCATGCTGGCAGAAGGGGCCGCGATGATTGATGTGGGTGGCGAATCGACCCGGCCTGGCGCGACGCCAGTCACTCCTCAGCAGGAGCTTGATCGGGTGGCGCCGGTAGTGGAGATGCTGGTCCGCGAGTTGGATGCCCTGGTATCGGTAGACACCAGCTGCCCGGCGGTTATCCGCGAGGCGAGCGAGCTGGGGGCGGGAATGATTAACGATGTGCGCGCGTTAGAGCTCGAGGGCGCGCTGCTGGCGGCGGTGGGGAGTGGGCTGCCCGTTTGCTTGATGCATCGCCAGGGCGAGCCGCGAAACATGCAGCAGGCGCCCGCTTATCATCGTCCAATTGAGGAGGAGGTGGCGGATTATTTGGCCCGCCGAGTCGCCGAGTGTGAGGCTGCCGGGCTGCGTCGTAATCGACTGTTAATCGACCCAGGGTTTGGCTTCGGCAAAACCGTTGAACACAATCTACGCTTACTTAAGCATATGGAAACTCTGCAATCGCTGGAGCTTCCATTGTTAGTCGGCATGTCGCGCAAGAGCATGATTGGTAAGGTGTTGGGACGTCCGGTGGAGGAGCGGCTCCCCGGTGGTCTAGCGCTCGCTGCCATGGCGGTGGAGCGTGGAGCGAATATTTTGCGTGTGCATGATGTCGCTGCAACGGTAGATGCAGTCAATATGGCCTGGGCGGTGCTGCAAGAAGGCTGTGAGCCGCCGCTGAATAAGGAGTTTGACGCATGACGAGGCGCTATTTTGGAACCGATGGCATCCGTGGCACGGTGGGCCAGTCGCCCATTACGGCCGACTTTATGCTCAAGCTAGGCTGGTCTGTAGGGCAGGTGCTGCGCCGTGATAAGGGTCGAACGCGGGTGCTTATCGGTAAAGATACGCGCATTTCTGGCTACATGTTTGAGTCCGCTTTAGAAGCAGGGCTCTCGGCGGCCGGTGTTGATGTGTCGCTCTTGGGGCCAATGCCTACTCCTGGCATCGCCTACCTCACGCGGACGTTTCGTGCCGATGCAGGAATTGTAATTTCGGCTTCCCACAATCCGTTTGACGATAACGGCATTAAGTTCTTCTCCGCAGAAGGTAAAAAACTGCCCGATGACGTTGAGGATCGAATTGAAGAGATGCTGGAGGCGCCGCTGACCACGGCAGCCTCCGCCCAGTTGGGTAAGGCGACGCGCATCGACGATGCGGCCGGCCGGTACATTGAATTTTGCAAATCAACCCTGCCTGATCGGCTCAGTCTGCACGGCCTTAACGTTGTGTTGGATTGCGCCCATGGCGCTACTTACCATATCGCGCCTAATGTGTTTCGCGAACTGGGGGCTTATGTCACAACGATTGGCGCTGCGCCCGACGGATTAAACATTAACCAGCAGGTGGGCTCAACGCATCCCGCTGCCCTGCGTGCTGCAGTGATTCAACAAAACGCCGATTTGGGCATCGCCTTTGATGGTGATGGCGATCGGGTGCTGCTGGTGGATGGCGATGGTCGCGAAGTCGATGGCGACGATATTCTCTATCTGATTGCGTGGGATCGTCACGAGCGTGGCTTGCTTCAAGGCGGGGTAGTGGGCACCCTGATGTCTAATTTTGGTCTATCAATGGCGCTTGATAAACTGGGCATTCCTTTTGAGCGTGCTAACGTGGGCGACCGGTATGTCATGGAGCGAATGGCGGCCAATGGCTGGGAATTAGGCGGTGAATCGTCGGGTCACATTGTCTGCGCACATGTGCAAACTACCGGTGACGGGATTGTCTCGGCGCTGCAGGTTCTGGCCTTGATGATGCGCGAGCAAAAGAGCCTGCCAGCGCTGCTAAAAGCGTTTGAAAAAGTACCTCAGGCGCTGGTCAATATTCGCTTGCCCGCGCATGTAAGTGCCCAGGAGGTGATGGCTTCTGCGCCTCTGCAGCAGGCAGTCGCCGCCCTGGAGCATGAGCTAGGCGATGAAGGCAGGGTGCTGCTGCGCCCGTCAGGCACTGAGCCATTGATTCGGGTGATGGTTGAAGGGCGTGCGCACTTGAATGTCGATGAATTGGCGCGTGGTTTGGCGAACCACGTCCAGGCATTGATTGAGTAAGCGTGCTACAAACTGAGTGCATAAACCGTTTCAGTAAACCCGATAAGTGCTTACAACAGCGGTTGTCTTGACAAGGCCGCTCCTATACCATTTCGCTCCACCTAGCGTGAGGAGAGTCGATGCGTACGCCTTTAATTGCCGGTAACTGGAAAATGAACGGTTCCGTGGCGTTGATCAATGAGTTCGGCCAGGCCTTCTCTGCCGCCGTATCGCCAAAGAATGTAGATGTGGTTATTATTCCGCCGTTCCCCTACTTGGATGCGGCGCGCCATGCGTTTGAGGGTACCGTGCTGGCATTGGGTGCGCAGACGTTGAACCCCATTCACTCTGGGGCACATACCGGCGAAGTGAGTGGTCGGATGCTCAAGGAGTTTGCGGTTTCCCATGTGTTAGTGGGGCACTCGGAGCGACGTCAGCTCTATAAAGAGAGCGATGAGCAGATCTTTGCGCGCCTACTAGCCGCATTGAGCGTGGATATCACGCCAATCCTCTGTGTGGGAGAGTCCCTAGAGGAGCGCGACGCAGGGCGTACGATGGATGTGGTGCTTCGTCAGGTGGGGCATGCGATGTCCCGCCTGGAGCCCGATCAGCGTAAGCAGGTGGTCATTGCCTACGAGCCTGTTTGGGCGATTGGCACCGGTCGCACGGCGACGCCTGAGCAGGCCCAGGAGGTGATGGCCGGCATCCGTACCTATCAGGCGGGTTTCGATAAGGGCCTCGCCGAGCAGCTGCGGTTGCTGTACGGCGGCAGTATGAACGCAAGTAATGCGGCTGAGCTGCTTGCTCAGCCGGATATCGACGGCGGTCTGGTGGGCGGAGCCTCACTTAAGATCGATGATTTTTATGCCATTTGTCAGTCAGCAGGATAACGCCATGCAAGTTGCAATTCTTATGATTCATGTGGTGATTGCGGTCGCCCTGGTGGTACTCATTCTGCTTCAGCAGGGTAAGGGTGCCGAGGCCGGAGCGGCTTTCGGGGGCGGTGCATCACAAACGGTATTCGGTTCGAGGGGCAGCGGTAACTTCCTGTCGCGTACCACGGCTATTCTAGCGGCGGGTTTCTTCATTACCTCAATGGCACTGGCTTACTTCGCTACCCAGGCCGGACAAGCGCCGGAAGCAGGCATCCCAGACTCGCGTTTGATCGAGCAGCAGCAAAGTGTTCCAACGCTTGACGACAGGCCGGCGGACGTGGATAATACCGCGCCAGTGCTAGAGGAAAGCAGCGAGTAATTAATCCTGGCTGTTTAGTGAACGAAAGTTTCTTTAGCCTCCCCTGATGCCGAAGTGGTGGAATTGGTAGACACGCTATCTTGAGGGGGTAGTGACCGTATGGTCGTGCGGGTTCAAGTCCCGCCTTCGGCACCATCTGTTTTGCTGGCACGCCAGCTTCCCAGAACGTCTATTTTGTTACCAGCATGGCGACAAAACAGGCAGCTTTAAGTAGGTGGTTTTTTAGTAAGCCTTTCTTGAAGCAAGTAGTTCTTGACGTGAGTAGCTTCAGTGTCTATTATCGTCGACCTAGATTGATGCGGGGTGGAGCAGTCTGGTAGCTCGTCGGGCTCATAACCCGAAGGTCATCGGTTCAAATCCGGTCCCCGCTACCATTTCCTAGCAGCATGTAGATAGTTTGTTTTCCTTGTGTTTTGGAAAGCGTTCTTTCTTACCAGGCACAGCCTGAGACATGTTTCTAAGATGGTACTCAAGGTTTCTTTTAAAAAGCCCCTTCCAGTGAAGGGGCTTTTTGTTAGCAGCTTTTGGATAGTGAGCGCTTCTGTAAACAAGAGCGCCTTAAGAGCGGATGTCGTCCGGGTTTCCGGAGACACATTTCCGAGTAACGCCAATCAGCCACCTAGCTTTTCTACTAACTCCTGGCCAGGTGCCTGATGCAACGGCTATAGGAGCTTTGTCTGTGGCCACTAAGCACGCTGCGCTTCACGCGCTGATCGAACCTGTTGTTGCTGCCATGGGCTTTGAGCTCTGGGGCATCGACCATCTTTCCCAGGGCAAAAATTCGCGGCTGGTGATCTATATCGAGCGCGAGAGTGGCGTCAGCGTGGAAGACTGCGCAGATATTAGCCGCCAAGTCAGTGCTGTCATGGATGTAGAAGATCCCATTGCCGGTGAGTATCGGTTGGAAGTCTCCTCGCCAGGTATGGCACGTCCCTTGTATTCCCTGGACCAGTTTACCCGCTTTCAAGGTCATCACGTCGCGCTGAAACTGCGCACTGCCTTTGACGGGCGGCGCAAGTACCAAGGGCTTTTGGTCGGTGTTGAGGGGGATGAAGTACTTATACAGCTGGATGGCGAAGAGTACTGCTTTCCTATTGAGAGTATTGATTCTGCTCACATTGTACCGCAGTTCGACGATTGACCGGGTAGCGGCGCTGCCGGCAGGCTGCCGGGGTGATGCACATAAGGATAGGTTTTCTGGCGAGGCATACGCATGAGTAAAGAAATTTTAATGGTCGTTGACGCGATCTCCAATGAGAAGGGCGTCCCGCGTGACGTTATCTTCGAGGCGGTAGAAGCCGCTCTTGCGAGCGCGTCACGTAAGCGTTTCGACAAAGAAGAAGCCAATGTGCGCGTGCATATCGACCGTCGCACCGGTGAATATGAAACCTTCCGCTTCTGGACTGTCGTGGAAGATGATGAGTTCGAAACGCCAGATTACGAAATTAAAGAGACCATCGCCGAGCAGCGCGATCCGCCGCTTAAATTGGGCGATGTGGTTGAGAAGAGCATCGAAAATGCGGTGTTTGGCCGTATTGCTGCGCAAACCGCCAAGCAGGTGATCGTACAAAAGGTACGCGAAGCCGAGCGGGCCGAAGTCGTGCGCCAATATGCCGATCGTGAAGGCGAGCTGGTCGCGGGTATCGTTAAAAAGACCACGCGTGATGGTTTGATCATCGATTTGGGCGAAAACGCTGAGGCGTTTTTGCCGCGTAATGAAATGATCCACGGCGAGCGTTACCGAATGAATGAGCGGGTGCGCGCGCTGCTGGTCAAAGTAGACCCGGAGGCTCGCGGTGCCCAGCTTCAGTTGTCGCGCACCTGTCCTGAGCTAATCATCGAGCTGTTCAAAATTGAAGTGCCCGAAATCGCTGAACAGCTGATTGAGATTAAAGGTGCTGCGCGTGATCCTGGGTCGCGTGCCAAAATCGCTGTGAAAACGAACGATCGTCGCATTGATCCCGTCGGTGCGTGCGTGGGTATGCGCGGTTCGCGTGTTCAGGCCGTCTCTTCGGAGCTGCAGAACGAACGCGTTGATATCGTGCTGTGGGACGATAATCCGGCTCAATTGGTGATCAATGCCATGGCACCCGCCGATGTCGGGTCTATTCTAGTGGACGAAGACGCCCACGCGATGGACGTGGCCGTCGCACAGGATAACCTTGCTCAGGCGATTGGCCGAAGCGGTCAAAACGTGCGTTTGGCGTCTGAACTGACCGGCTGGCGGATTAACGTCATGACCGAAGAGGAAGCCGAGTCTAAGCGCGACCAAGAGATTGATAGCCTGGTGGACTCCTTTATCCAGCACCTGGATGTGGATGAAGATGTCGCCCGCCTGTTAGTGGAAGAGGGGTTCACTACCCTGGAAGAAGTCGCCTACGTGCCGCTGGAAGAGATGCTCGAAATCGAAGAGTTCGATGAAGATTTAGTCGAAGGGCTTCGTGCACGGGCGAAAGACGAGCTGCTGACGATGGCCATTGCCTCGGAAGAAGCGCTAGACGGTGCCCAACCAGCAGCAGACCTGCTGGAGATGGATGGCATGGAGCGCCACCTGGCCTTCATTCTTGCCAGTCGCGGCATTGTCACCATGGAAGATCTCGCCGAGCAGTCTGTCGACGATCTGGTCGATATCGAGGAGTTGGACGAAGCGCGCGCAGCGGCACTGATCATGACTGCCCGTGCGCCCTGGTTCGAAGTCGATGACGCATCGGATTCGAACACACAGTAAACAGGTCACGGGCTGAGGAGGGTCAATATGTCAGATATGACAGTTAAAGATTTCGCAGTAAAGGTGGGCCGTGATGTGCCTCGCCTACTAGAGCAAATGAAAGAAGCGGGTTTAAAGCACGCTTCTGAAAGCGATGCCGTGTCTGAAGAAGACAAGCAGAAGCTGCTGAGTTTCTTGAAAAAGAGCCACGGCGGTAGTGATACCGCTGAAGCGGGTAAAAATCGCATCACGCTAACGCGCAAAACCCGTAGCCGTATCAACACCGGCGAGCGGGGCAAAACCATCGAAGTGCAGGTACGTAAGAAAAAACCTACGTTAAAAGCGCTGAAGATGAGAAGCCGAAAGCGCCGGAGCCAAGCTACACCGGTCCGCGCCAGCTAGTGGGCGATATGGCGGAAGCCGAAGCTGAACGCAAAGTGTCTGATGCGCGTGAAGCCGAAGAAAAAGCCGCCGCCAAGAAAGCCCGCGCGGCGCAGGTAGCAGAAGCCACCGCGCGGAGCAATAAAGAAGCTGAAACGACGGCGCGTAGTAAAGAGTCTGAAGCCAAGCCGAAAGCGCCTGCCGCCGCCAAAGCACCGGCTACGCCAGATATTCCGGTGCCGAATCTTGAGCTCGACGATACGCCGTCCGGTGACGATATGCCGCCAGCGCCGCCGAAAGAGGGCCGCTCTGACCGTCGTACCGCGCCGCCGAAGAAAACGGCAGCGAAGACCAAAGAGCGTCGCGACGATGAAGATCGGGGTGATCGTGAAGAGCGTAAACGCGGTGGCGGCGGTAAGAAGGTAAAACGTGCCGAGCAGCGTCGCGGTGGTCGCCGTGGTGGCAACCAGACCGGCAACGGCAAGCACGCTTTCCAGAAGCCGACGCAGCCGATTGTACGTGAAGTATCGATCCCAGAATCGATCAGCGTGGCGGAATTGGCCGACAAGATGTCGATCAAGGCCAACGAAGTGATCAAGGCCATGTTTAACATGGGCGCAGCGGTGACCATCAACCAGACCATCGATCAGGACACGGCAGCGATCGTGGTGGAAGAGATGGGCCATACGGCGAAGCTGGTGAAAGACGACGCGCTGGAAACGGAAATGCTCGAAGGCATCTCCTATGAAGGCGAAGAAATCACGCGTTCACCTGTGGTAACGGTAATGGGTCACGTTGACCATGGTAAAACCTCGCTACTCGATTACATCCGTAAAGCGAAAGTGGCGACCGGTGAAGCCGGTGGTATTACCCAGCATATCGGTGCCTACCACGTGGAAGATAACCACGGTGGCGTGACCTTCCTGGATACCCCAGGCCACGCGGCGTTTACCGCCATGCGTGCCCGCGGTGCCAAGGCGACGGACGTGGTTATTCTGGTGGTGGCTGCCGACGATGGCGTGATGCCCCAGACGATTGAGGCGATTGAACACTCAAAAGCGGCTGAAGTGCCCATGGTGGTCGCGGTCAACAAGATCGATAAAGATGGTATCGA
>AXCI01000118.1_pt1 | contig 13582 bp, 10 predicted proteins | sample 182571 | NCBI WGS metagenome assembly AXCI01 (sample SAMN02359225, study PRJNA218796) | groundwater metagenome | isolation source: Mt. Simon Sandstone pore water sample D5872 at 1.8km depth, Illinois-Basin... | place: USA: Decatur, Illinois | collected 2009-05 | reverse complement strand
CAATATCGTGAGGTAGAAAAGGCAGGTCTAGCCCTGTCCCCGCGCCGACCAATAACACCCGCATTCCAGGCGCCCAATCCACCTGATCCAGCGCAATGCGTCTGGGCTTACGCAATAGCCGTCCGGTCAGCGCATCATAAAATGGCGCATAAGCGGTATAACGCAGGCGGTTCCAAACGGTGGTGTTGAACATAACGCCTCTTTGCAGCGTATCGCTGCGTTGGCTGAACGGCGAGGGCCGACTATCCATAGCTCAAAAGCTATAGCACAAATGTGTATAGACAACCAACCGGTCGAGTCAGTGTGTTAGGTAACGTTGTTCAGTATTATATTAGCCGCGTATTGTGTGACCGCTGCTGGCATATATCCTTTGTCCACTTTAATGACATCTTATTGTTGCGATAGGGCGTGCTGGTTTTTGATGGGCGATTTAGTAATGATGAGTCTCAATGGCGATTTATATTTATGTAGCATTAACTCTGCTTTAAACGGGTGGTTAAGTTTTCAACAACATCTATAATCAGTGTTCGATCAGATTGGTTGAGTGGTGCTAAAAGCTGTTTCATTCTGCTTGACTGATCATCAATATGAAAACTTGCTTGACCAAGTAGCTCTGCCGCTTCGCAATTAAAAATCTCTGCAAGTTCTATCAGTCGTACGATATTGGGTATTACTCGCCCACGTTCAATGCGCGAAACGGCTTCATTACCCACGCCTAAACGTTCGGCAACCTCTTCTTGGGTCAATTGACTGCGAACTCTCTGTTTAGCAATAGCTCGACCTATACTGTCGGCTAGCCGTTTCTGATCTGTTTTATTCACAACGCCCTCCATTAAACTTAGATAGTTGAGGAACGACCTATTGACATGAAGGACTGTTTAGGTTGAATATCATCTTTTTAGGTTGATTATGGCGTCAAAAGTTACTTTTTGTTTCATGTCGTTACGCCTTGATATGTATAATGTTTCCGAAATTAATTTGATTAAATGATCGATATAAATAGAGTTATTTAAATGTGCGTTAAATGAAGTGTGGGGGTAATGGCCATATGCCGCTCGAATTAAAAAATAGGTGTTTGTGGGTTTTAATATTAAAGTGTCAACGCTTTGGTCTTTGTGTTTATGTGAAGTGTTTTAAAAGGGTAGGGCCGGTGAATATTCAGTGATCCTTGTGTTGCAAGTAAGTTTTTTGACGGCTGAGTGATTAATGGAAAACATTTTATGTGGCGGTTATGGCGTAATGTTCACGACAAAGTAGTACATAAATGGCTGGCTATAAGCGTGATTGTTAGCACGGCCAAATCCAAAGGCGTTTAATAGCATGTCCCCTGATTGCACACCAGATATATTTCGACAGTTAGCCGATAAGCTCTCCTACGTCAGTGAAGAGGGGGTTTTTCATCACCTGGTAAAGTCCTTAGCGGATATTCTCCAGGTGGATCATGTCATCGCCGAGCACGTCGATAGCCAACAGCATATAGCGACTCCCTTAGCCGTGTGGTCAAAGGGAGCGTACCGTGAGATAGCGGCGTACCCACTAGACGCTACGCCAAGCTGGTGTGTAAGCCGCGATTCTCGCTATTTTGCCTCTTCCGGTGTTCGCCGGCTGTTTCCAGGCGATACTCGTCTTTCAGCCATGCATGTTGAGGGGTATTTGGGCATCGCTATTACTGCCCCGGATAGCCGCTTTTTAGGGGTTATTGCGCTAATGCACTCTTCCCCCCTGGTGCTCCCTATACATGCCGATGACCTATTACGCATTGCTTCCGCGCTGGCAGAGGCTGAACTGGCGCGCCAGGTGGTGGAGAGCCAAACCCAGGCACGGTTGTTGGATAAGAAAAAGGCGCTACAGCGAATAGGTAAATTTAACCAGACGTTGATCAACACCATCAATGAGCAGCAACGCTTTCAACAAGCGGTTGTCAGCGTTGCGACGGCGGTGTCGGCTGAAAACGGCGAAGCATTTTTACACCAATTAACGCTCCACATGGCGGAGGCGCTGTCAGCCGAGGTGGGCTTTATTGCCCTGTTGGATGAGCAGGATTCGGATATTGCGCATACGTTAACGCTGTACGTAAACGGCCAGCTTCAGGACAATTTTGCCTACTATTTGCCTGGTGTTCCCTGCCACGACGTCATGGTTGAACAGGAGTGCATCGTTCATGAGGGTGCCGCCCTCACGCTGCCCAGGGAGATCAGCGGTGCGCTTAGTTGGGTGAATGGCTATGTCGGACGTCGGCTTGATAACAGCCATGGACAGCCGATGGGCCTGATTGGCGTCATGTATAAAAATTCTCTCAACGATGTGCCCATAGTGCGTAATGTGCTGCAAATATTTGCGGCGCGGGCAGCCTCTGAACTTGAGCGCCAACAAGATGAGGTGCGTATACGCCAATTAGCCTTTTGCGACCCAGGCACCAGCTTGCCTAACCGTACTGCCTTTATGCGTCATTTGGAGCGAGTCTTCGCCGACATGCAGACGTCAGAAGGGGCGCTATTGCTGCTGGATCTGAACCATTTCAAAGAGATTAACGATACGGCTGGGCACGATTTGGGCGATTTAGTCCTCACGGTGGTTGCCAGAAGCTTTGAAGCGTCGCTGAAGGCGGGTGAGTATTTGGCCCGATTAGGGGGGGATGAGTTTGTCGTGGTATGCCCGGCGGTAGGCGCGATGGGGGCGTTAGCCACAGCTCAGCGACTGTACGACAGCATTGCACTGCCGATAGTGATTGAGCCGCACTCCTTTGAACTCTCGGTGGGGATTGGCATTGCGCTTTATCCCCAGCATGCAGCCACCCCTTTAGAGTTATTAAAGCATGCTGACATCGCCATGTATCAAGCCAAGCGGCAAAAGCTGTCCGCATGTTTATTTGAGCCCTGGATGGGGCACATCCTCGCCGAGCAGTTGAACATCGCCAAGCGCCTGGCCACGGCAATAGCAGACAAACAACTCAACCTGCATTTTCAGCCTCAGGTAGATTTAAACAGCGGTAAATTGATTGGTGCCGAAGCGTTATGCCGATGGTACGACGAGGTGCTGGGGACGGTGTCACCCAGCAAATTTATTCCTATTGCCGAAGAGCGGGGCATGATTGTAGCGCTGGGTAATTGGGTGATTGAAGAGGCCTGCCGGCAGGTGGCCGAGTGGCGTGAACAGGGGTATTTTATACCGGGCCAACTGGCGATTAATATTGCCGCTCAGCAATTTGAAGAGGATGGTCTGGTCACCAGCTTGCTCAGTAGCTGTGCTCGTTTCGGCATCGAACCCAGCCAGCTTAGCCTGGAAATTACCGAAAGCGGGATCATGGATAACCCCGAAAAGGCCATCGCCATGACGGAAGTTTTAAAGGCAAAAGGGTTGGGGCTCGCCATTGATGATTTTGGCACCGGCTACTCATCGCTTGCCTACTTGAAGCGCTTCGCCGCCGATAAAATAAAAATCGATATCTCCTTTGTCCGCGATATGCTCGTTAGTGATAATGACCGAGTGATTGTCGCCACCATTATTGCCATGGCGAATACGCTGGGGCTAGAAACCATTGCCGAGGGCATCGAGTGCCAAGAGCAAATTGACGCCTTGCGTTCACTCGGCTGCCACCAAGGGCAAGGCTACTATTTTGCTCGGCCATTAACGGCCGAGCAGTTTGTGTCAGAGTGGCTCATTTAGCTGGTTAAAGCGACCATCAACGCTGCTTCATGCCCATACGGGAATTCCCGTTTCTCAACGAAGGTGTGATGTCTGCACGCAATCAGCTTACTATAGCGACTGCTCCCGCGGCTCAACGTACTGAGCAAGTGCTTATTTTTACTCTAGCACTTTCAAAAAGCCCGGTCAGTCTGGGTGCCAAGTAGTCTAGACTCATGCTATACCTAAAATGTAATCTAATTTTTACATGCGCGCACGGTGTGGGTGTTAGCGACGGCGGGCATAAGCAGAGAGACGCATTTAGCTGATCGAATGGACGCTATCGTATGTCGATTCGGCAAAAAAGCGAAATTGAATTCAATCAAAGGATTGTATAGGAGCATGACGCTAAATGAGTGGATCGACCCCGCAAAGTAACCTTTCACACTGTAAACGTATTTTATCATTAGCCCTTCTAGGCGGTGTGGTGGCTGGAAGCCTTCCTCTCGAGGCGTTGGCGTTTGATTTCGATGATGTCGCTCAAAGAGCCGAGGAGCTAGCGCAGCAGGGCTACCGTGCCCCGGAAACGTCGTTGCCTAATGAGCTGCGTGAACTTAGCTATGCGGAGTACGCGCAAATAGCGTTCAAGCGAGATCGCGATGTGTGGAGCGGTAACGACGTACCTTTTACCTTGAGCTTTATCCATGAGGGCATGCATTACGACAGTGCGCTCAAGTTAAACAGTATTGACCATGAGGGCGACGTACACGGCTTTGCCTATAATCCTGATGACTTTACGTACGGTGATTTAAATATTTCCGACGACATTAAGAGTAGCGATGGCTTGGGTATCGCCGGCGTCAGAATCAACCATGGGCTCAACGATACGAACCGTAAAGATGAGGTGATGGTGTTTCTAGGCGCAAGCTATTTTCGCGCTGTTGGGGAAGGGCAGGTATACGGTCTTTCCGGTCGCGGACTGGCCATTGATACCGGGTCGTCATCGGGCGAAGAGTTCCCCCGTTTTTCAGAGATGTGGATTGTTGAACCTAACTCAGAAAGTCAGTATTTGACGATTTTTGCCCTGCTTGATTCGCCCAGTGTTACCGGTGCCTACCGCTTTGTGTTGCGTCCGGGGGAAGACACGTTAGTCGACGTGCAGTCGCGGCTCTATCTGCGCCGGTCAGTCGAAAAACTGGGCATAGCACCGCTAACCAGCATGTACCTATACGGCCCCGAGCAGCCCTCTTCGACACAACACTATATCCCGGCCATCCATGACTCCAATGGCCTGTTAATCGATGACGCCCAGAATGGCTGGCTGTGGCGACCGCTAGCCAATCCGGCTCGATTAATGATGAATAGACATGCGACGCCTCAGTTACGTGGCTATGGTCTAATGCAGCGTGGCCACAAATTTAGCGATTATCAGGACCTAGACTCGCGTTACGATTTGCGGCCAAGCGCCTGGATTGAGCCCCTCAACGAATGGGGAGCCGGTAGCATTGAGCTGATTCAGATTCCCACTGATAACGAGACCAACGACAACATTGTATCCATGTGGCTTGCTGACGAAACGCATGATCCCCAGACGCCACTGGCATTTGATTACCGTATTACGTTCACAGCCAATGAAAGTCGTCACCTTGATCCTCAGCTCGCGTGGGTGGAAGAAACACGTCGCTCACGGGGGAGAGGTGATTCAGGACAATCTTATCCGCGAGCCGGACGGAACACTCGCCTTTGTGCTCGACTTTATCGGGCCTTCGCTTGCCGGTATGGGCAGTGATGCCAATATGAGCGTAGAGGCCAGCGTTGGCGATAATGGCGAATTGGCCAATAGCCGCGTTATTCATAATCCAGCGACCAACGGGTGGCGGGTGTTTGTTAACGTGAAGCGCAGTAACGGCAGTCAGCCGCTAGATATCAGGGCCAAGTTAATGCTGGATGGCCAGCAAATGTCCGAGACTTGGTACTACAGGCTGCCCGCTAATGGTTGAAACACTCTGTTCCACGCCGGCAGTGTCGACGGAGCTTTATTTAGAGCGACTGGCGCTGCAGACCCAGGATCGCAAAGAGCGCTACCGGTTACTGGTCGGTGAACTTGATCAACACGATATGGCTTCGCTGCATGCTGCGTTGGGTGACGAGGGCGATGGCGAGAGCGAGAGCGCTAACGAGGGGCAGCGTGATGGGCAGCATAATGAAAACGATGATCCGGCCGCATTATCAGTGGGCCGACGCCTAGCGCTGGCCTATGCAGAGCCGCCGTTAGCGCCGCCAGAAATTCTGTCAACGGACGCCTCAGGTATGACGCGTCTGCGCACGGCGCCACCGATGAAGCGAACGCCGCTGGCGCCCCAGCAGTGGTCGACCAACCCTTTTGTGAATATAGGTCGACGGTTCAAGCGCTGGACTAGCGGTGATGTTCGCCGGCGCAAAAGAGAGTCGCCCTCTGCGACCTGGAAGTGGGTCGCCAGACGGCGCCGTTGGGTGTTACTGGTACTGATTTTCGGTCAAAGCATCCTTGCTGCCAATCAGATGCGGACGGTACTCCCAGGCCAGGGCCTGCAGTGGCTTGAGATCACTATTCTATCGCTGTTTGTGCTGCTATTCGCCTGGGTGTCCGCCGGTTTTTGGACCGCGTTGATGGGGTTCGTCCAGCTACTACGAAAACATGACCGTTACGCCATTGATAGTGAAGTGGGCGACGAACCGATTGATGATAAGGCCCGCACGGCGCTGCTGGTACCCATCTGTAACGAGGACGTCGCAAGGGTCTTCGCTGGCGTGCGTGCCACCATGGAGTCCCTGCGCCACACGGGTAATGACCGGCACTTCGATATCTTCATTTTGAGCGATACCTCCGATCCCGATATCGCCATTCAAGAAACCTATGCTTGGTTGGGGTTGTGCCGTGACCTGGGGGCTTTCGGGCAGGTCTTCTATCGCCGTCGGCAGCGCCGTGTGAAACGCAAGAGCGGCAACCTTGACGATTTTTGTCGACGCTGGGGGGCACTCTATCGCTACATGGTGGTGCTGGATGCCGATAGTGTCATGAGCGGCAAATGCCTCACCCGACTAGTGCAAATGATGGAGGTGCATACCAAGGTTGGTATTATTCAAACAGCGCCACGCGCTTCCGGACGCCTTAACCTTTATGCGCGCATGCAGCAGTTTGCGACGCGGGTATACGGACCGCTGTTTACCGCAGGGCTGCATTTTTGGCAGTTGGGCGAATCACACTATTGGGGCCATAACGCAATCATTCGGCTTGCCCCGTTTATGCAGCACTGCATACTTGCGCCATTGCCTGGCAAAGGCTCGATGTCGGGTGAAATTTTATCCCATGACTTTGTCGAGGCGGCGCTGATGCGGCGTGCTGGCTGGGGGGTATGGATTGCCTACACACTGGAAGGCAGTTACGAAGAGATGCCGCCTAATCTGCTTGATGAACTCAACCGCGATAGGCGCTGGTGCCACGGAAACTTGATGAACTTCCGGCTGTTTTTCTCCCAAGGTATCCACCCGGTCCACCGTGCGGTCTTTTTGACCGGTTTGATGTCTTATCTCTCAGCACCGCTGTGGTGTCTTTTTTTAATCTTTCCACCGCGCTTTTGGCTGTGCATACCTTTAGCACCCCCAACTACTTCCCAGAGCCGGGAATGCTGTTTCCTGTTTGGCCACAATGGAACCCCACCTTGGCAGTGGGATTGTTCGGGGTAACTGCGTTACTGCTGTTCTTGCCTAAGCTGCTAAGCGTGGTGCTGGTGTGGATAAAGGGCAGCCGTCAATTCGGTGGTCCGCTCAAGGTGTTGACGAGCGTGGTGCTTGAGTCGCTATTCTCAATGCTATTAGCGCCGGTAAGAATGCTGTTTCATACCCGCTTTGTACTCACGTCAGTGATGGGGTGGGCGGTGCAATGGCGCTCACCTTCGCGGGAAAATAGCGACACGACGTGGGGCGATGCTATCCGCGCCCACTGGAGTCAGACGCTGATAGGCGCGGTGTGGGCCGCGGGCGTTTACGTGATGGAGCCGACCTTTCTTTGGTGGCTCTCGCCCATCGTTGTCGCGTTAATGCTATCCATCCCGGTATCGGCACTCTCAAGTCGTGTCTCGCTTGGGCAGATCAGCTTTCAAAAACGGTTGTTCCGGATACCTGAAGAGACCCAACCGCCGCGAGTGTTGCGACGCATGGTGAGCTTGCTTACCCGCATGAACACCGGCCTGTCGGCGCCCTCTTTTGCCCAAGTGGTCGTCGATCCGGTGCCGAATGCATTGGCAACGGCCTTGGGTACCTCAAGGCACACCGCTGTTGCGCCTATACGCCAGCGTCGAGACGAGCGGGTTTCGCGCGCCGTCTCGATGGGGCCTGCGGGGATGGGTCGACTTGAGCGATTGGATTTTCTCGATGATCCGGTGATGATGTCGCAACTGCACTACCGCCTATGGGCCGACAGCAACACTCATCACAGTTGGTTTGAGCTGGGTCTGCCAGGGCGCGAAACCAAGCATCTAGCGACCTTTAACTAAGCTGGCTGGTTAGCCATCGCTTGTTTTCAGGCCAGCTGAGAGGCTGGTCTGTATTGCTGCAATATCAAGTGCTTACAACGCTTTTGCGCTGAGCGTCTGCGATGGGCACTCGCCAAACTGCTGCTTATAATCGTGGGCGAACTGACTCAGATGCCAGAAACCCCAGTAGGTGGCGATTTCCGAGACCGATTGCGGCGGAGATGCCGCGCGCAGCGCCCGGCGCACGCGGTTCAGCCGGGTCAGACGTAGGAACTGTAGTGGGCTGATGCCCAGGATGGTGGTAAAACTGTACTGCAGGGTGCGGCGGCTAACGTGGGTCAGTTGGCAGAGTTCCTCCATGGTTACCGGGCCATCCAAATGCTCGTCCACGTAGCGCTTAACCCGATCAACGACGTCCTTGCGATGCGCATAGCTGGGCGGCGGCTCTGTGCCAGGCTGCTCGCCCTGCAGCAGCTCCAGTAGCGCCATCAGCAGAATATCCTGATGAATATGGCTGGCGATCGCCAGCGTCTGGCTGGTCAGCAGTCGCTCAACAAGAAACGACACCGCGTTGATGGTGCCGTTAGCCGCTGGCCGTCGCGGCCTCACTTGCCAGCGTTTATCCACGTTCACGCCTTGTCGCTGGGCGGCTTCTGCCAATGCTGGCCACTGGATCACCAGCCCATAAATATCGAAAGCTTCCGGCGTGACCAGTTCAAAATCCTGCCCGCCGGGGCGACACATCACCTCGCTCTCGTTAAGCGATTGGCCATTGATCCGCATGCGATGCCGAGAGGCGGGGATACCGATCCACAGCGAATTTGGCCATACCCGGCAATCCTGACGCAGCGCTTGTCCCGTGTGCTCCTTAAACACCTGCATGGTTTCAAGCGTTACTTCATCCAGGCGACCGTAGAAGCTGCCCGGGCTGAGCTGGTCGTACTCCTGCTGCCAACGCGTCAGGTTTTGCGCATGTTCATCGGCATCGAGCGCTTCCTGTGTGCATCTTTTTGGTGCAAATGCGCTGTCGAGCGTCGTCATGGGGTTCTCCTCGGGGCGTTATGCGTACTCTTAACCGCTGCGTTAACGCCTTAACCTTCTGTATTTACTTAAAATTATGAAATATTAACCACTTTGCCGAAACTCGATACTCCCTCTCTAGTGATAGCGCTATGGTGGAAACAAGCAAGTTTTATACCTCAACGCGCCGTTAGCGCGATTAAAAGTGGGCGCAATAATCAAAGGAAGGCTTCATGGCGCAGACCTATCACACCACGGTGGGGAGCCGCAGCTACCGCTTCGCCAGTCTGGCCGAGCTGATGGCCAAGGCCACGCCGCCCCGATCCGGCGACCGTTTGGCCGGGGTAATGGCACAGAGCGCCGAAGAGCGCGTGGTCGCCCAGATGGTATTGGCTGAACTCCCGCTGACCACTTTTTTGAACGAAGCCCTGATTCCCTACGAAGAGGATGAGATCACCCGGCTGATTATCGATGACCACGACGCCGATGCTTTCGCCCCCTATCCGTCACCTCACCGTCGGCGACTTTCGCAACTGGTTGCTCTCCGACCACGCCACCAGTGAGGTGTTAACAGACGTAAAAGCGGGGATTACCCCCGAAATGGCCGCCGCCGTCAGCAAGCTGATGCGCAACCAGGATTTGATTCTGGTCGCCAAGAAGTGCCGGGTGACCACGGCGTTTCGCAATACGATTGGTCTGCCGGGTAGGCTCTCCACACGGCTTCAGCCCAACCACCCCACCGATGATGTGACCGGCATAGCGGCGAGTATCCTCGATGGGCTGTTGTATGGCAGCGGCGACGCGGTGATTGGTATCAACCCCGCGACGGATAATGTCGCCCAGAGCGTCAAGCTGATGCGCCTGATGGATGAAGTGATACAGAAGTATCAGATCCCCACCCAGTCCTGTGTGCTTACCCACGTCACCAATACGCTTGAAGCGATCGAGCAGGGCGCGCCGGTGGATTTGGTCTTCCAGTCGATCGGCGGCACCGAGGCCACCAACCGCAGCTTTGGCTTTGACTTGAGCACCCTCGCCGAAGCCGAAGCGGCGGCGCAGTCGCTGAATCGCGGCACGGTGGGGCGCAACGTGATGTATTTCGAAACCGGCCAGGGCAGCTCGCTCTCCGCCGATGCCCACCACGGGCTCGACCAGCAGACCTGCGAAGCCCGCGCCTATGCCGTGGCGCGCAAGTTCAATCCGCTGCTGGTCAATACCGTGGTGGGGTTTATCGGCCCGGAGTACCTGTTCGACGGCAAGGAGATCACCCGCGCCGGGCTCGAAGACCACTTCTGCGGCAAGTTGCTGGGTGTGCCCATGGGCTGCGACGTTTGCTACACCAACCACGCTGAAGCCGACCAGAACGATATGGATAACCTGCTCACGCTGCTCGGCGTGGCGGGCTGCAACTTCATCATGGGGATCCCCGGCTCTGACGACATCATGCTTAACTACCAGACGACTTCGTTTCACGACGCCCTGTATGCACGGCGTGTGCTGGGGCTAAAAGCGGCACCGGAGTTTGAGCGCTGGCTCGAAGAGATGCAGATTTTCCAGGATGTCAACACCCACCGGCTCAACGATCAGCTTCCCGCCGCCTTTGCCAACAGCCTGCGCCACCTGCCCAAGGAGCCGCGTCATGGCACATGATCCATCATCACCCATCGTGGTGGAGAACCCCTGGGAGCGGCTGAATGCCTTTACCGACGCGCGCATAGGCCTGGGGCGTGCCGGGGTCAGCCTGCCGACCAGCAAACTGTTGGCATTTCAGCTCGCTCACGCCCAGGCCCAGGATGCGGTTCACTGTCCGCTGGACGTGGAAGCGCTCTCCACCGAGCTGAGCCAAGCCCTGGATCTGCCAGAGGCACCGCTGCGCCTGCACAGCCATGCCCAGGACCGCGCCATGTACCTGCAGCGGCCCGACTATGGCCGTCGCCTTAACGACGAGACCCGTGAGCACCTGCAAAAAGCCGCCGCGTCTCAGCAGCGTTTTGACCTGGCTGTGGTCGTGGTCGATGGGCTTTCCGCCCTGGCTGTGCAGCAGAACAGTGCGCCGTTTCTGAGCGCGCTTTATCAAATGATGGGCAGCGATGCTGCGGATTGGACGCTGGCGCCGCTCACCATTGTCGAGCAGGGACGGGTGGCGATTGGCGATGAAATTGGCGCCCTGCTCAATGCTGATGCGGTGCTTGTCATGATCGGCGAACGGCCGGGGCTAAGCTCGCCGGATAGCCTGGGGCTATACATGACCTGGGCTCCGGAACCCGGGCTTAAGGATGATCGACGCAACTGTATTTCCAACGTGCGTCCGGCAGGTTTGCAAGTAGAAGAGGCCGCCCGGCGCTTCTTTCTGCTGTTAAAAGGAGGCCCGTCAGCTCAAAGTGTCGGGCGTTAAATTAAAAGATCGCAGTGAAGACGATGTCTTGGAGGGGGACACAGCATCAGGCGCGACACGTAACTTCCTGGTGGCAGATTAACGCCGCCCTATAACAACGACCCTACAACAACAGACACATAACAACACGGAACAACGTTGGTAAACCACAGCACGCCGCTGACGACGATTTCGTTCCACATTGAAAGGGCAAAACGATGACACAACCAACGATTGATCAGGCGTATCTGGCCAAGCGCCAACTGCGCAAAGGCACCGCTGGCTGGATGCTGCTGGCGGGCCTTGGGGTTTCCTACGTGATTTCCGGGGATTTCGCCGGGTGGAACTTTGGTATCGCCGAGGCGGGCTGGGGGGGCTTTGCAATCGCTGCCTGTTTGATGGCGCTGATGTACCTGGCCTTGGTGCTGTCACTCGCGGAAATGTCGGCGGCCATTCCTGCAGCGGGCGGTGGCTACAGCTTTGCCCGCCAGGCCATGGGGCCTGCCGGTGGTTACTTAACCGGGCTGGCCGTATTGATCGAGTATGCGTTGGCCCCAGCGGCCATTGTGATCTTCATTGGTGCCGCCGTAGAGTCGTTGCTCGGTATCAACGGCCCGCTGGTCTACCTCATTTTCTACGCCGTGTTTATCGGCATTCACCTGGCGGGGGTGGGGGAAGCGCTCAAAGTCATGATGGTCATTAGCGGCTTGGCGGTGTTCGCCATTCTGGCCACCGCGGTTGCCCTGATCGGTGATTTTGATGCCGCCAACCTGTTCGATATTGCCCCTACTGATGCGGCGGGTGCGAGCACCTTTATGCCCTTTGGCTGGTACGGCGTCTGGGCGGCACTACCTTTTGGTATGTGGCTGTTCCTGGCGGTGGAAGGCGTACCGCTGGCGGCCGAAGAGGCGAAAGACCCGGCCCGGGACATGCCCAAAGGCATTATCGGCGCGATGCTGTTCCTGCTCTTCACCGCGCTATTGGTCGTGGTGCTGCTGGCCGGTGCAGCGGGCGCCGAGATGATCGGTCAAAGCGGCGTGCCGCTGGTGGATGCGTTGAATGCAGCGGGCAATCCGACCCTGGCAACCGTGGTGAACGTGCTCGGCCTGGCGGGGCTGATTGCCTCCTTCTTCTCGATTATTTATGGCTACAGCCGGTTGGTCTTTGCGCTCTCACGGGCGGGGTACCTTCCCAAACCGCTGTCGCTGACCAGTGGCCGTAAAGTGCCCTATCTTGCCCTGATCGTGCCCGGCGTGTTCGGCTTTCTGGTCTCGTTGAGCGGTGAGGGCGACCTGATGCTGGGCATGGCCGTGGTCGGTGCGACGATCTCTTATGCGCTCATGGCCCTTAGCCATATACTCCTGCGGGTAAAACAGCCCGATCTGCCGCGCCCGTATAAAACCCCGGGCGGTGTCGTCACTTCAGGGATTGCACTTGTGCTCTCCCTGGTCGCGCTCACCGGGGTCTACGCCTTCGATCCCCGCGCTTTTAACTACTACTATCGTGCTGTTTATTGCCGGTGCGGCTTACTTCTTTCTCTATAGTAAACATCATCTGGTGGCGAAAACCGCCGAAGAGGAGTTTGCGCTGGTGGTCGCATCACCTGAAGAACCGGAGGGGCGTGATTCAGACCCCGCGGTTACAACGGCGAAGCTGTAATTTACAAGGCTAATCGCCTAGGCTGAACGAGCCTCTTTGCCCTGCGGCAAAGAGGTTTTTTTTGCACATGATAAGGAGCAGGTATGGCGTTGACATTTGATAACCCAAACGAGCAGCAGCGCTGGTACGCGGTGGATGATGGCGTGATGGGCGGTGTTTCCCAGAGTACCTTTAGCGTTACTGACAACGAAGGTCGCTTTCATGGCGAGGTATCGCTGGAAAACGGTGGCGGCTTTGCCTCCGTTCGCCGGGAGCCCAACGGTTTTGAACCCACCCTAGCGGATGCGCACGGCATCGCGCTGACCGTGCGCGGCGATGGACGTACCTATCAACTGCGTCTGAAAAGCGCTTCTCTGGGCGACGCCTCCGCCTACCGGGTGAAATTTACGCC
>AXCI01002579.1_pt1 | contig 13630 bp, 16 predicted proteins | sample 182571 | NCBI WGS metagenome assembly AXCI01 (sample SAMN02359225, study PRJNA218796) | groundwater metagenome | isolation source: Mt. Simon Sandstone pore water sample D5872 at 1.8km depth, Illinois-Basin... | place: USA: Decatur, Illinois | collected 2009-05 | reverse complement strand
GAAAAAGCCCCGCCCCACCCTTGAAGCCGCGCTCAGCGAGGCCGCTATAGAGAGTGGCAGCAACAGTGCGGGCAGCGCTAATAAGAGCGTAAAGAGAAAAGCGTTTATAAGCACCTGCTCACCGGCGTTTCCTTTATGCTGCCGATGGTAGTCGCGGGCGGCCTGCTGATTGCGCTCTCTTTTGTATTTGGCATTGAAGCCTTTGAGCAGGAAGGCACCCTGGCTGCCGCACTGATGCAGATCGGCGGTGGCACCGCCTTTGCCCTGATGATTCCGGTGCTGGCAGGTTATATTGCCTACTCCATCGCCGATCGCCCCGGCATCGCGCCGGGTATGATTGGCGGCATGCTGGCGGCTAATATCGGCTCCGGCTTTATCGGCGGTATTTTGGCTGGCTTCCTGGCGGGCTATGTAGCGCTGGCGGTGACTCGCTATGTCAAACTGCCCTCCAGCGTTGAATCCCTTAAGCCGATTCTGATCATCCCGCTGGTTGCCAGTTTGGTTACCGGCCTGACCATGATCTACGTGATTGGCGAACCGGTCGCGGCGCTACTTAATGCGCTGACCAGCTTCCTGGAATCCATGGGCTCCACCAACGCGGTGCTGCTGGGTATTCTGCTAGGCGCCATGATGTGCTTTGACCTGGGTGGCCCGGTCAACAAAGCGGCTTACACCTTTGGCGTAGGCCTGCTCGCCTCTGAAACTTATGGCCCCATGGCGGCAATTATGGCCGCGGGCATGGTGCCTGCCATTGGTATGGGGATTGCCAGCTTTGTCGCGCGCAACAAGTTCTCTGCACCAGAGCGCGAAGCAGGTAAGGCGTCGTTTGTGCTAGGCCTGTGCTTTATCAGTGAAGGCGCGATCCCCTTCGCGGCGAAAGACCCGCTACGCGTTATTCCCGCCTGTATTGCGGGGGGCGCGCTCACCGGTGCCCTATCGATGCTAGTAGGCGCCAAGTTGATGGCTCCCCACGGCGGCATCTTTGTACTGCTGATCCCCAACGCCATCACCCCGGCGCTGCTCTACCTTGGGGCTATTGTGGCTGGCTCTTTGGTCACAGGGTTAGGCTATGCGTTTATCAAACGCGGGGCAGCCCAGGTGGCGGTTGCTACCTAACAGCTGACGTTACCCTGTTTGGGCCGGCAATCATGCCTGCCCAAACAAATACGTAGCTTTACGCAATTAATGCAAGTCTAAGCACAAATACCCTCTACTACTCGCCGCTTTTTATGTAGTATTTTTACATCACGCCAAATTTAGTTTGCCATTCGGTTCTGGTTACAACATTCACATATAACAAACGGATCGCCCTATGTTTCAGCTCACTCGTAGTGTCACTTGGCAGGCGCTTGAACGCCTACGCGACAAAACTACTAACGACCGCATTCGTGACTACTTCACCAATGACCCGCAGCGCTTTGAGAAAATGAGTTTACGGGTGGGCGGTCTGTTTCTTGATTACTCAAAGCACCATGTTTCCGATGAGGTGCTCACCAAGCTGATTGAACTGGCCGACCACTCTGCATTGGTACAACGCCGGGCGCAGATGTTCTCTGGCGATATCATTAACGTTACGGAAAACCGCCCGGTGCTGCACACCGCTCTGCGCCACTTAGGCGATGAGCCGGTCTATGTAGACGGCGAAGATGTGATGCCTGAGATCACCCGTACCCGCGAGCAGATCAAGCTGTTCTCAGAAGCGGTACGCAGCGGCGAGTGGAAAGGCTACAACGGCAAACGCATTAAAGACGTGGTAAATATTGGTATCGGCGGCTCAGACCTGGGCCCCAATATGGCAGTGCGTGCGCTGCTCAAATACCGCCACCCGGAACTCCACTTCCACTTTGTTTCCAACGTGGATGGCACCCATATTCAGAAAGTGCTTTCACGTCTCGACCCGGCCACCACGCTGTTTATTGTCTCTACCAAAACCTTCTCCACCCAGGAAACGCTTCTGAACGCCAAAACTGCGCGGCGCTGGTTTGTAGAGAACGCGGGCGAAGACGCCGATATCGGTGCGCACTTTATTGCCGCCTCCACCAACCGCAAAGCGGCGATGGAGTTCGGCATTCGCGAAGAGAACGTGTTCGAGTTCTGGGCCTGGGTGGGTGGACGCTACTCCATGTGGTCATCCATCGGCCTGCCGATTGCCCTTTCGATTGGTTTTGACGGTTTTATCGAGCTGCTGGAAGGCGCCCACGAAATGGATAATCACTTTATCCATGCGCCCTTCTCCGAGAATATGCCAGTACTGATGGCGCTGATTGGTATTTGGTACATCAATTTTATCGGCGCCGAAACCCAAGCCATCGTGCCCTATGATCAGGCGCTAAACCAACTGCCCTCTTTCCTGCAGCAGCTGGATATGGAGTCTAACGGCAAATCGGTGGATATTTTTGGCCACCCGGTGAATTACAAAACCGGCCCGATTGTCTGGGGCCAAACCGGCTCCAACGGCCAGCACGCTTTCTTCCAACTGCTGCACCAAGGCACCCGCTACGTGCCCATCGACTTTATTGCCTCGCTAAAACCCGAACCCGGCGTTGAAGACCACCACTTCGCCTTACTGACCAATATGCTCGCCCAGGCCAACGCCTTTATGGAGGGCAGCCAAGGGGATAGCAAAGAGCTTAGCCAGCACGACCCCTACAGCTGCCCCGGCAACCGCCCTTCCAGCACGCTACTACTGGATGAACTAACGCCAAAAAACTTGGGCGCGCTAATTGCACTTTATGAGCACAAGGTTTTTGTACAAGGCGTGATCTGGAACATCAATTCGTTTGATCAGTGGGGCGTTCAACTGGGTAAGCGCATTGCCGGTGAAATCAGCGAGCGCATCGATGCTCACGCTGCCGACTTCGATGCTTCTACCCAAGGCTTGCTGGAGCTGGTGCGTGCTCACTTCCCTAATGGCGGCAGCGGCGAAAAGGAAAGCGCACCGGCCAGTGCCGATAAAAAAACCCACCAGCAGGAAGAGATAGGCTAGTTTGGTAAACGGATACAAACAAACGCCTTGGCTTGAAACAACCAAGGCGCTTTGAGTTTCTGCATACCGAAAGATGGAGTTACTAAGCTTTTAACAGTAAATCTTCACGAATAACCTCAGGGTGACGAAATGCGATTTCAACCAACGCCTTAGCGGGCCCAGAAGGTTTCCTGCGGCCTTGTTCCCACTCCTGCAAGGTACGTGGGGAAATATTGAGTGCCTTGGCAAACTCACCCTGTGTTAGACCTGCTCTACTTCGTGCCTCAGCTACCTCATTAGGCTCCACACGACTGACTCGGGCTGCTTTTCCTGCTTTCATTTCCTTAACAGATTGAAGCAGCTTGTTACCAAGCTCTTCTGCACTAATAGTTTCGTTACTCATCTTCCAACACCTCACGAATCGACTTCAGGATATGAGCGGGTATGTTCTCTTTAACTGCTTTTTTGTATATGACTAATAGCCAGATTTCACCGTTTACCAGTCTAGTAAAGTAAATGACTCGAGCCCCACCTCGCTTTCCGGTGCCCGCAACCGACCAACGGACTTTCCTACACCCACCGCTACCTGGGATGAGGTCGCCAATTTCCGGATTAGCTGCCAACCAGGCAAAGAAAGATCCCTGCTCTTCCTCAGTCCAGATTTTTCTGGCATCCGCTGCAAATGTAGGGGTTTCAATGATGGTAAACATGATGAAAAGCATACGTCATTGACGTATGCATTGCAAGTATAGTAAAAAGAAACCCCTTAAAATTCTGACTAATGGCGCTTATTAGCAAGTGGTCAGGTTAAGTCTAGAACTACTAATCTTCACAAGGAATAAGCGCCAACAGATCGGTGACGCCAATATCGGTACCGGCCTGGGAAAACAAAGTACTAACCTGCCCGCGGTGGTGAGTTTGATGATTAAAGAAGTGAACAATTAAGCTTGAGTAGCTCCGGGTTGATGCCACTCCCTTAGTGTTTTGGTAATTCAGCACGGTATCAAGATCGTCGTCATTCAGCGCGGCTATCCAGTTGATAATTACGCTATCTAGCCATTGGCGATGCGCTTTTAGGCCTTCCAAATCGTCAAACATGATTTGATCAAGGCGTGTCGGAGTGGGTAGAGGCACCATGACCGCAAGTGTTGTGGTAGAAGAGGGATGGCTTGCAAACCGCTTAAGCCAAAGCGTGTCGGCTACCACGATATGATTTAAAGTGCCAAAAAATAGAGCCAAAGTAAGCGCCTCTCTCCTCTGCAAGTTCAGTTGTACTCAGCTTGCTAGCCGTATCGTATACCTGGGCGTTCATCCACTCGTTGTAAGTGGCCATCAGTTTGAAGTGTTGTTGAAGTTTCATGAGTTCAAAGACCTTTCCTTGTCAAGACTGCATCCTTTAAGAACGCTTGAAATACGGGGGATAACAGCGTTAACGCCCGCCTGCTACATCGATAAACGACCCCGTGACGTATGAAGCTTCATCCGAAAGCAGCCATGCAATGGTGTTCGCTACTTCCTCAGCGGTTCCGCCACGCTGCATAGGAATTTGTGGCGCTAAGCGATCCACCCGCCCTGGCTCACCACCATCGGCATGCATATCAGTGTAGATAAAACCGGGACGAACCGCGTTAACACGAATCCCCGCTGCGGCAACTTCCCGCGACAACCCCTTAGTCAGGGTATCCATAGCGCCTTTTGAGGTAGCGTAATCCACATACTCAAAGGGCGAACCTGTCTGTGATGCCAGTGAAGATACATTAACGATGGCACCACCTGATTTGAAGCGCCTAATGGCTTCTCTTGAACATAGAAAGCAGCTAACCACATTGCTATTCAGCACTTTATTGAAGCGTTCAAGGTCGATATCGACCAGCTTGGATTGAGTAAACAGAACGCCTGCATTGTTGACCAAATGCGTCACCTTGCCAAAGCGCTCTTCAACTGCATCAAACAGATGGATTACTTCCGCTTCACTGCTAACATCCGCTTGATAGGCAAACGCCTGACCACCAGCGCGAATAATGCAATCAACCACATCATCCGCCCGTTCTCTACTCACCAGGTAGTTGACGCACACCGCATAGCCTCTAGCGCCTAGCAATTTTGCACTCGCTGCTCCGATGCCTCGACTTCCCCCCGTCACGATAACCACTTTCGACATATTGCTTCCTCATTGACGCTTTGATGGCTAACAACCTCTAACACAATAAACTCGTCATAGTTTCTTGGGTAGCTTCACTCTAGCCACCTGCATCATTCAGTCATTTACTGGCTATTGATTTCTGTCAATTTCACGACTACTGTATATAAAATCATGAAAAAGAGGTGGGCCCATGGCATCTCTTGGCCATCCTGACCAGCCAACGGTTTATAAGGGCCGCGGAGCGACTTATGATCCGCATAATCGTTTTGCGCCTACTCGCAGTGAGGTGGAAGACGACGGTTGGTGGCGGGAGGAAGCATCCACCACTATCGCCACCGAAGTGCGAGAAGAAGTAAGCAAAAGCGCGCTTTCCTGGAACAAGTCGCCGGATTTACCTTTTGATCGCTCGCTGAATCCATATCGCGGTTGTGAGCACGGCTGTGTGTACTGTTATGCCCGGCCCTCCCACGCTTATTGGGATTTATCGCCAGGGTTGGATTTTGAAACCAAGTTGATCGCTCGCAGCGGTTTAGTAGAGCGGTTAAAAGAGGAGCTTTGTCAGCCTAATTATGTATGCCGCCCTATCAACCTTTCTGGCAACACCGACTGCTACCAGCCGCTTGAAGCCAAACACCAAACTACCCGACGTATACTTGAGCTACTGCTAGAGTGCCGCCACCCCGTTACGATTGTGACTAAAAGTACCCTAGTGCTACGGGACTTAGAGCTGCTGTCCGAAATGGCCGAGCACCGTTTGGTACGCGTCTTTGTGAGCTTAACTAGCCTGGATGCCAATTTGAAACGCACGCTAGAGCCACGTGCGGCATCGCCTCAGGCGCGCTTGCGGGCGATTCGTGAACTGAATACCGCGGGCATTCCAGTGGGTGCGCTGATTTCGCCGGTTATTCCGGGGCTAACCGATCATGAGATCGAAAAGCTATTGGAAGCCGCCAGCCGTGCAGGAGCGCGAACCGCCGCCTGGATGCTGCTGCGCTTACCCTATGAAGTGGCGCCGCTATTTGAAGCCTGGTTAGAAGCCCACTACCCGGAGCGCGCGGCGAAAGTGATGAGCCTAATGCGCCAGTGCCGTGGCGGTAAGGCATACGACGCCAAGTTTGGTAAGCGCTTTCGCGGTGAAGGAGTATTCGCCGATTTGATTGCGCAACGCTTTGCCCGCGCCAGCCGCCAGTGGAACATGCAGGATCGCACCGAGCAGGGCTTGAACACCCGGGATTTTCGCCCACCACGAGCGCAGCAGGATTTATTCATTTAAGCTAGGCAGCACGCGCATAAATTAGCTGCAAAGGAAGCCGAATGCCTGCTCTAAGCAAAACCAAATCGAGTTTTACCGCCGTTTATACGTCGCCCATTTGATCGAACAAGGCGCTGCCAGCGTGCCTGCGCTAATTGAGGCCACCGGCATGCCGCGGCGCACCGCCCAGGATACCATCGCCTCCCTTGCCGAGCTGGATATCGAGTGCGTATTTACCAAGGATGACGGCGAGCGCCACAACATCGGTCGGTACCAGATACGTGATTGGGGAGCGATCGATCCACGCTGGGTGGCTACCAATGCCGAACGGCTTAAACAGGCGCTTGGCTATGCTATTTAGTCATTATCATCCGACTCTGCCCAGGCCAGCCGTGCAGCGTTGAGGGTAACCGTCAGCGAGCTTGCCGCCATGGCGAGTACCGCTACTAGCGGGGGGATCGCCATCAGCACCACCAGCCCGAGTGCCAAGGTATTGTAGAGCGCTGAAAAGAACAGATTCTGAACCATGATGCGCCGCGTGCGTTTAGCAATACCGAGCAGTATTACTACCCCGCCTATCCCTGGTGTCATGAGTTGCGCGGAAGCGCCTTCACGAGCGGCCTCGCTGGCACTCAGCGGGGCAATTCCCACATCGGCCGCCGCCAAACTCAAGGTATCGTTTAAGCCATCACCCACGTAGAGCGTTGGCGATGGCAGCGCCTGCAATAGACGCGCTTTGGCTTCAGGCGAACGCTGCGCATAGCAAGCTTCTCGCGCAAGCCCAACACGTTCACCTAACCAACTGACCGCGCCCTGCCGGTCACCGCTGATCATTGCCACCAGATACTCTGCATCCACCAGGCGCTTTACGCTTTTGCAGCATCTCCCACTGGCTGATCAGTTAGATAGAGCGTGGCCAGCCAACCTTTATCATCGGCCACCATTACTTGAGAAGCAAAAGCGAGTGCAGCGTCCTCCGCCTTGGAAGGCAGTGCTATCTGCTGGCGAGTAAACCAACTGGCACTACCTACCATCAGCCACTCACCATTACTTAGCTGGACACGGCGCCCTTCCCCAGGGGTTTCGCTTACCTCCAAGCACTGCTCAGTAAGCTGGCCATGTTGGTTGGCCGACCAGCGCGCTAATGCTTGCGCCAACGGGTGTTCGCTTCCCGCAACGGCAGCGCTAAGCTTACGCTGCAACATATGTTCATCAACACCATCCCGCGCTTGCCAGTGCAGCACTGAATGCATACCGGTTGTTAAGGTGCCAGTTTTATCGAACGCGACCGAGCGAATACGGGCCAACGTTTCGAGGGCGGCAGGGTCGCGTAGCGCAATTCCTTGCTGCATGGCTTGGCCACTACCTGCAAGGCTTGCCAATGGCACGGCAAGCCCCACAGCGCAGGGGCAAGCCACCACCAACACCGAAAGTGCGCGTACAAACGCATCTTCCCAGCCCAGTCCAAATAATAACGCTCCGGGAAGCGTTAGAAACGTGAGTAAAAGTGCTAGTGGGCTTAGCCAGGCGGCAAAGCGATCAGCGAGCTTTTGAAGCTCGCCTTTTTTAGCCTGGTAGCGGCGCATTTCATCGCACAATCTATCTAAACGTCGCTGGCCTACCCCAGCGCTTACCTGCATCACCAAAGGGGAGGCACCAAGGTAACGGCAACCAGCGTATATCTTCTGCCCTGCGTTGAAGTGACGCGGTAGGCTTTCACCGGTAAGCGAGGCGGTATCAATCCAGCCGGCGCCTTCAAGGATGCCATCTAGCGCCACCAGTTCACCCGGCGCTAGCTCAGCACGCATGCCAGCGCTCACTTCTCTCACGGGGAGTGAGCGCCAGGTGTCGTTTTGGAAAACACTGACGTTGGTGTCTGGCAGTGCCAGAGCATCCAACGCTTTTAACCCACGGTGACGGCACAGGGTTTCCATTAGACGCCCAACCAGCAACAGTACAATTAGCATCACCGCCGTATCAAAATAGACCTCAGTTGAGCCTCGCCATAAAAGTCCCACCGAGACGAACACCGCGCCAATAACGCCAAGGCTGATAAGGACATCCATACCGGGGCGTTTGGCCAACAGCGTGCGCCATCCCGCGCGATAAAAAGGCAGGCCTGCAAACAGCACAACGGGGAGTGAAAACGCCCCCGATACCCAAGCGACTACCAGCTCAACCTGCTCGCTAGGCAGTGCCCCTGCGTAAATCAGTATCGAGGCCAGCATGGTCCACATGCCGAATAGTGACCCCACCATCAGCCTGAGCGTTAAGTAGCGGCTCTCCTCTTCTAGTCGCGCATGGGCATCAATCACCGGCTCAAGTTCACTGAGCCGATAGCCTAGACGTTTCACTTTGGATGCAATGACTGATAGCTGAGTGGCGGCAGGTGTCCCGCTTATGCAAAGCGTGGCACTGGGATAGTGCACGCTAACATCGCGCACGCCATCAAGACGTTTAAGTGCCCCCTCAACGGCCAAGGCGCAACTGGTACACCACATGCCGTGAAGGGTATAGAGCTGCTCTGAGTTGATTTCCGCCTTGCCACTCACAGGCAAGGCGGAATACCAATAATCGGCATTGCCGCAAACACAACGCCTAGGGTAGAGAACAGATAGAGCCCGGCGGAGACGGAGGCATTGAAGCGTAGCCGCCCTTGATGGTGCTTAGCCATTCGATAGCAGCCCACCGTTAGCGCCGCCAGTATGCCAATCGCCACAAAGCTGACTACAAGCAGCAGCGCGTTCACCAGCGTAAAAACGCCTTGCTCAGGAGCAGGCGGCGCCACTGCACAGGCCACCGCATGCCCGCCGTACACTGCCACAAACCAAGTACACCAAAGCGTTAAGCCAATGACAAAGTGTAAAGGGTGGGTAAGGTGTAAACGCTGCATTGTTGTCGTCATCGGCTTAGCTCCCTATTACGCGGGGCAGCACCGCCAGCGCGCCCACGATAATCCAAAACGTGACAACGTTATAACGCCATAGTTGTGCCACAACGGCAGGCTCGAAAGGGGCATGGGCGCCCACATAGCCATAACCCACTCGTAACCCCTGCAGCAGCGTAAGTACCGCCCCTAAGCCACCGTGTAACAAGGCATAGGCCAGCCCGACCATAATGATCGCATCATGGGAGGTCTCGGTAACGGCCAGGTTTGCGCTGAGTAATACCCAAAGCGTAACGCCAACCTGCAAAAACCCAAGAGCACTGATACTGAACATGCCTATTGCCAGTCCTGCATCGCGCTGCTGGCGTAAACCCCGTACCAGTTTTTCGAGGATTCCCCCACCCACGGTGAGCGCTACCGCGGCAACGACGAGACCCACCAAAGAGAGCGGCGACGTCTCTGGCATCCGCCATTCAGGCGACACCGTCCAGAGATAGAACCAGCCAAATAGATAGGATAGGAAAAATGAGCCGTTAGCGAGCATCGTAATCGACATCGCCCACAGACCGGGGCCATCCATTGTGCGCGAGTGTAGAGGTGGATCACCTGGCGCCACATGCGCATCCGGAGCCGCTTTAGGGTGCGCACCATTTTCCCAGGACCAACGCAGCAGAAATAGTGCGGCTATTACCACGGCAATCCCGGCCAGCGGATAGAGCCGGGTCAACAGACTGATACACACAACGGCCAGCGCCATGGCAGCGAACAGCGGCCACCATGAGTTACCTGGAAGGTGAATAATTTCGCGCACTTTACCGGTCAACGGATCAGTGCCCCACATCTCCCGGCGTCCATGGGTCGCCACTGCCAGGCTATGCTCGCCTGCCGCCATCGCGCGCGGTAGATCTGGGTCATCCCACAGGGGGTGACGTGTCTCAATTTTCGGCAGGCTGACAAAATTGTAGGCACTGGGTGGCATGCTGTTGGCCCACTCCAGAGTATCCGCGTTCCATGGATTATGTTTGGCGGGCTTGCCAAAACGGAAGTGCAGCGCAAAATCAAGCAGCACCATGGCAATCCCTGCCGACATAACAAAGCTACTCATGGACGAGAGCAGATTGAAAATGTCCCAGCCCATACCCGTTTCATAGGAGTAAACCCGGCGCGGCATACCTAGCAAGCCCGTCCAGTGCATAATCAAGAAGGTGCCATTAAAGCCCAGGAAGGTGAGCCAGAAGCCCCACTTACCGAGCGTTTCAGAGGGCATACGTCCAGAGAAAAGCGGCAGCCAGTAGTACAGCCCGGCAATGAGCGGGAAGAACATCCCACCCACCAAAACGTAGTGCATATGCGCTACCACAAAGTGGGTATCGTGCACCTGCCAGTTAAACGGCACCAGCGCCAGCATCACCCCGGTCAAGCCGCCACACACAAAAATAATCAAGAAGCCCATGATCCACAGCATGGGCAGCTTCATTTTGGGCTTACCCAGCCATAGCGTGGCCAGCCACACAAACACTTGAATCGCTGTAGGCACCGCCACCAACATACTGGCAGCAGAAAAGAAGGCTTGAGCCAGCTGGGGAATACCGACGGTAAACATGTGGTGGACCCAGAGACCAAAGCTGATGAATCCCGTGGTGATAATGGCAAACACCACCCAGCCATAGCCAACAATCGGCCTGCCAGCAAACACCGGTATCAGCGTGGAAACAATCCCCGCCGCCGGTAGGAAAATGATGTAAACCTCAGGGTGCCCAAACAGCCAGAACAGGTGCTGCCAAAGGATTGGGTCACCACCGCCAGCCACTTCAAAAAGGGCATGCCCACCGCGCGCTCCAGCTCCAGCAAGATACTGCCCAGGATCAGCGGCGGAAAACCCACCACGATCATTAGCGCCATCGCCAGGATATACCAAGCAAAGAGCGGCATTTTGTGCAGCGCCATGCCTTGGGTGCGCGTACGCAGGATTGATACCACCAGCTCTACCCCGGCAGATAGCGCGGAGATTTCAACAAAGGTGATCCCTAGCAGCCAAAAATCCGATCCTAAATTAGGCGAATACTCGCTGCTGCTTAGCGGCGTATACATGAACCAACCGCTGTCCGGTGCCATTTCCAGCACCAAACTAAACGTTAAAATGATGCCGCCGAACAGATAACACCAGTAGCCCAGCGATGTCAGCCGCGGGCAGACCAGGTCGCGGGCACCGATCATCTTGGGAATCATGTAAATCGCTAACCCTTCCAACATGGGAATAGCGAACAGAAACATCATCACCGTGCCGTGCATGGTGGTGACTTGGTTATAGATATCCGGCGACATGAAGTCTTGATCAGGCAGCGCCAGTTGAGTGCGCACCAGCATGGCCAACAAGCCGCCAATCAAGAAAAACACCATCCCTGTGACCATAAAACGTAGGCCAAGAGTGGTGTGATTCACGATAGTCAGTGCTTTCAAACCCCGCGGGTTACCCCATATTTCATGCAAATCGTTATGCAAGCGTTCAGGGTTTTCGGGTAAATCACCCTGCGGTGTGACTTCACGATTAATGGTGGTCATGGGGTTAGCGTCTCCAGCCAAGCACCCAGGGACTCCAAGGTGGCCGTCTCAATATCATCATGTGGCGGCATTTTGTTACCCGGTTTTAAGCGTTGGTGATGCTTAAGCCAGTGGGTCACAGCACCCTCCTCCATGGCCATAATGCCCGCCCCTAAGCTTGTGCGACTGCCTAAATCTGAAAGGTCTGGCCCTTCTCCAGCAGTTGAGAGCCCGGCGACTCGGTGGCAACTCGCGCAATGGGTCATAAATGCCTCCCTGGCAGGTTCATGCTGTTGGTCGTTTTCAGCAAGCGACGTTAACTCATCCGTTTGGCGAGCAGCTAACCACGCGTCATACTCATCGCGCTCGACGGCTTCTACGTAGAGCTGCATTTGAGTGTGCTGGGCGCCACAGAACTCAGCGCACTGCGCGCCAAACACCGCTGGTTCATCCGCTTCCAAGCGGATTTTGTTGACGCGCCCTGGAATCATGTCGATTTTCCCACCCAGCCGAGGCACCCAAAAGGCATGGATGACATCGGCGCCGGTAACGTGAAAATCAACCGGCTCGCCGGCAGGCATGATCAATTGATTAGAGGTGACTACCTCGCCCCCTTCTGCATCGGGGTAACGTACTTCCCACCACCATTGATGGCCGATCACTTCGATAACTTCCGGCGGCTCGCCTAGCGGTAGCGGCAGTAACCGCTGCCCGGCAGGCACGCCAAACGCCAGCAACGCCGTGATACTCGCCACGGGAAGTATGATACCGCCCCCAATGATCCAGCGGCGTGCAATACGACGCTCTTGGACGGGCGTGCGTGTTACCTCTTTGCGCTTAAAGGCATAAAGCCACAGCGCCACAACAGTAACAAACACCACGGTGCCAAACCCGAGCATCACCCACCAGATCATCACAACATCTCGCGCTGCTTGGCCTGCCGGGTCTAGAATAGACTTATCTCCGGCGCAACCGGTTAGCAGCAGTCCCGCTAATAGTGCCAGTGGGACACCAGGCAGGTTGACCCGCTGCTGGGTTAAGCGTTGAATACTTAGCCTCATCCCTTGAATTCCTTTTTCTGCCCACAGGAAGTGACTATGGCAAAACCTCGCCAGCGCTCGATTAAAAGCCGCGCGTCTCTCGCCGGCCACCCGCTTCATCCCGTGATGATCCACTTTCCCGTTGCAGCACTGATGGCCCTGGTAGCAAGCGACATCGGTTTCTTGTTGAGCGGTGACCCATTCTGGTTGCGCGCTAGTTTGTGGCTGGCAGGCGTAGGCGCTTTTGGGGGCTGGATTGCCAGTACAGCAGGGATTATCGATCTGGTCACCGTGCCGCGCATTCGTCGCCTGATTACCGGTTGGAGTCACGCCATCGTTGCGGTAGTGATGCTGTCGCTGGCGTCGTTGAACTGGCTGCTGCGCTTCAATGACCCCAGTGCAATTTTGCCATGGGGACTGACCGTGTCGCTGATTACCGCTGGGCTGATTGCGCTGGCGGGTTGGCTGGGCGGGCAGCTTGTTTATGAGCACGCAGTGGGCGTCGATGTTGAAGATTAAAACTAACCTGTTAAAAGACACGGCGTTAGCTCCAATCCAGCGGTTTAGCTAATACAAAAGCAAGCACACTGAGAATGGCCGTCAATGCAACGCACAGTGCGGTCCAATTGGCGGGCTTTACCCAGCGGTAATGGCCCATTTCCAGGCGCAGTATTAACCAGCCAAAACAGCCGTGGGCGGCCACCATCGCCACCACGGCGCCAAGCTTCAGGATCAGCCAGCCGCCTAAATGCCATGCACAAGAACAGCAATGTTCCCGAGGCAATGGCTACCAAGGCGGCTG
>AXCI01002553.1_pt1 | contig 13826 bp, 11 predicted proteins | sample 182571 | NCBI WGS metagenome assembly AXCI01 (sample SAMN02359225, study PRJNA218796) | groundwater metagenome | isolation source: Mt. Simon Sandstone pore water sample D5872 at 1.8km depth, Illinois-Basin... | place: USA: Decatur, Illinois | collected 2009-05 | reverse complement strand
AACTCGATACGGCGCTGATTGCCGAAGGCGTAGAGACCCGTGCTGAAGCCCTGTGGCTTGCGCGTGCGGGCATCGTTCGTCAGCAAGGGTTCTACTTTGCCAAGCCCGCTGTGAACTCCCTGGGCGATGATATTTCCGCCCTGCTTGCTGGGCTAAAAAGGGAAGTAGAAGAAGGGGTAGGAGTCGTGCATGAAAGAGGTTAGTCCTGATCAACTCTACCAGCTTTTTTACCGCTCAAAGCGCAACACTGAAAACGTTATTAAAGCTGCCCCTATTGGGATCTGCATCACCACTACCACCGGCCACTTTGAAATGGTCAATCCAGCCTACTGTGAGTTTTATGGCTACCGCCAAGAAGAGATGTTGGGCAAGCATTTTACCCTGGTCGTACCAGAGGACAATCATGCGCGGCTTTCTGCCATACACGATAAGTTTATTGCAGGCAGTGAAACATTTGAGCTTCGCCAAGAGTGGGACGTGGTGACCAAAAATGGCGTTCTGCGCACCATTATTTCCGAAGCAGCACGTATTGAAGGCGAAGATGGCCAACCGCGGAAAGTGACCTTTATTATCGATATTACCCAGCGTAAGCAGCTGGAAGTAAACCTAAAGCAGGCCAATGAACGCCTGGATCATCTCGCCCATCACGATGAACTAACGGCGCTATTCAATCGCCGTGCGGGGCTGCAGCGACTTGACGAAGAGATCAAGCGCTGCGAACGGTACGGCACCCTCTTCAGCATTGCGATCTATGACATGGATAACTTCAAGGCGATCAACGACACCTACGGCCATAGCACAGGTGATACCGTGCTACAGCAAACTACCGCATTAGTGAGTCAAATACTGCGTGACACCGATCTGCATATCCGTCTGGGCGGTGAAGAGTTTCTGATCATTATGCCGGGAGTGAACGCTGAAGAGGCACAGCTGGCGATGGAGCGTGTGCGTCAAACAGTAGCGCAGCACCCCTTCACCGAGCATCACTTAACGGTGACGCTCTCCTCGGGTATTGCCAGCTACGTTGAAGCCTCCGGCACGCGACTGCTTGATCGTGCCGACAAAGCTATGTATCAAGCTAAACAGGCCGGGCGTAATCGTGTTGTCATTGCCTCGTCATCCATGTGAGTAACGCTGTAAAACATCACCAGCAGGCCCCCCTATCAAGCGCCACTATTAAGCACTATGCTAAAAGCACACCCTTCATCAATTAGGACGTAAGCCATGAGCAGCAATGCCGAACTGAACGAGTTGAAACATAAATACGTCGCTGCTGGCGCCGCTAGCCCCGCGACGGCATTCGCCGACCGAGCTGAAAACGCTGAAATTTGGGATGCCGATGGCAACCGCTTTATCGACTTTGCAGGCGGCATTGGCGTACTCAACGTCGGCCACCGTCACCCTAAAGTAGTGGCCGCGGTTAAAGCTCAGCTCGACAAGCTGATGCACACCTGCCAAACCGTTATGCCTTATGAGGGCTATGTAAAAGTCGCTGAAAAGCTTAGCCACATCGTACCGGTTCGTGGTCACGCCAAGGTAATGCTGGCTAACTCAGGTGCCGAAGCGCTGGAAAACGCGGTTAAGATCGCCCGCGCCGCCACCGGCCGCTCCAACGTCATCTGCTTCGACGGCGGCTACCACGGCCGCACCTTCTTCACCATGGCGATGAACGGCAAGGTGGCGCCCTACCAGAGCGATTTCGGCCCCATGCCAGGCACGGTGTTCCGCGCGCCCTATCCGGTGCCCTACCACGGCGTTAGCGAAGACGAAGCCATTCGTGGCCTGAAGATGACGCTCAAAACCGATGCCAACCCCAAAGATACCGCGGCGATTGTGCTTGAGCCGGTACTCGGTGAAGGCGGTTTCTATCCCGCCTCTACTAGCTTCCTGACCAAGGTCCGTGAAATATGCGACGAGCACGGCATCTTGATGATCATCGACGAAGTGCAGTCAGGCTTTGGCCGTACCGGCAAAATGTTTGCCATCGAACACAGCGGCGTTGAGCCGGACATCATGACCATGGCCAAGAGTATGGCTGACGGCATGCCGATCTCTGCCATCGTCGGCACCGATAAAGTCATGGACGCCTCTGGCCCTAACTCACTGGGCGGCACCTACACCGGTAGCCCCACCGCATGTGCGGCGGCACTGGCAGTCATGCAGGTGTTCGAAGAAGAGAACATTCTTGAGAAGAGCCAGGCGCTGGGCGACAAGCTGGCCAAGCGCTTCAATGACTGGGCAGGCAAGTTTGACTGTATCGATCACGTGCGCAACATGGGCTCAATGGCCGCGTTCGAGCTGGTCTCCAACAAAGCCGATCACACGCCTAACGCCGAACTGGCAGCGGCGTTGTGCAAGAAAGCCCGTGAAGAGGGCTTGATCCTGCTCTCCTGCGGCATGTACGGCAACACCATCCGCTTCCTGATGCCCGTCACCATTCAAGACGACGTGCTCAATGAAGGTCTGGATATCATTGAGTCGTGCCTGGAGTCGTTGACCTAAGCACTAGAGCGACTCAAACAGACGCCGCCCGATGGGGCGGCGTTTTTGCTTGTGTGGACAGCTGACCCGCTTACTGCGCCATGAAGCGAGGCAGCCACAGGGCGATATCCGGCCAGACGCTGATGATAAGGGCGGCCACGCACATCAGTAGGAAGAAGGGTAGCGCGGCCAAAGCTACCCGGCTAATGCTTTCCCCGGTAAGGCTTTGCAGTACAAACAGGTTGAAACCGACCGGCGGCGTTATCTGGCCCAGCTCGATCATGATGATCAGAAAGATGCCGAACCAGATCGGATCGAACCCTGCCAGCAGTACGATCGGCAGCGTAATCGGCAGGCTCATCACGGTAATTGAAATCCCGTCCAGGAAAAGCCCCAGCACCACATAGAAAACCGCCAGCGCCAACAGCAACAGCATCGGGCTAAAGTTTTGCGCGGCGATCCACTCAGCAAGTTCCCGTGGCAGATGCAGATAGCCCATCGCCGTGGAGAGCAGCGTGGCGGTAATCAACAGGCTGCACACCATGATACTGGTGATCAAGGTGCCTCTAAACGCCTCGATAAACAGCCGCACCGAAAGCTGGCGCTCGACGCCAAGCAGCACCAGCGTCGCGGCCACCCCCACCGCCGCCGCCTCTGAGGGCGTAGCAATACCGCTATAGATAGAGCCAATCACGATGCTGATCAGTACCAGCACGGGCAGCAGCAACAAAATGGATTGCCCTACACTCTGACCAGACGCCGCCTGTTTGGGTGCCAGCGAGGGCGACAGATAGGACCTCACGCCGATATACACGCTGTACAGCAGCGCGATTAACAGCCCCGGCACTACCCCCGCCATAAACAGCTGGCTAATGGAGACTTCCGCCTGAACGCCATAGACGATCATCACAATCGAAGGCGGTATCAACAGCCCCAGGCTACCGGCGCCCGCCAGCGAGCCGATTGAGAGATTGCGATCGTACCCCCTTGCTTTCAGCTCCTGGGTGGTGATTTTGCCAATCGTCGCGGTCGTCGCTGCGCTGGAGCCGCTCACCGCCGCAAACAGTGTGCAGCCAATCACGTTGGTGTGAAGAATGCCGCCCGGCAGATGCCGGGTAACCGGCACCAGTCCCATGAAAAGCCGCTCGGAAATATTGGAGCGAAAAATCAGCTCGCCCATCAATATAAACAGCGGGATAGCCGATAACTCCCAGCTATTACTGGCACGGTAGAGAATTCGCGAAAAGATCAGGCCAATACGATCAGCACCGAAGTCGCCAAACAGCCACAGCGAGCCGATCGACACGGCCAGCATGGACGCAAAAATCCAGGTGCCCATCGACAAAAAGAACAACAACAGTACGCCGACCCCGACGGCCGACCAGAAAATATCCATAACGCCTTTCCTATTAGTCGCTGCTTCAATTGACGCGAGACGAGTAGCCTGAACGCAGAACCATTATTTTCAGGGCTCTGACTAACAGCGTGATGGAAATTAACCACATGCCCAGGAGGATGGCGCTCTCTGGCAGCCAGATAGGCGTCTCTGCCATGGTTTCGCTGACGGTGCCGCGGCTATAGCTACGCTGCACGTTCTGAAACCAGAAGGTGGAGAGCCACACAAAGCAACCTGCCGTGACCAGGCTGCTGAATAGCTCCAGCGGCCAGCGCATGGTTTCAGGAAAACGCTCCAGAAGCAGCGAGACACGGATCAGCCCGCCCTTTTCCAGCACATAGGGCAGACCTAAAAATGACATCGTGGCCACGGCGTAGCCGATATACTCATCAAGGATAAACGTCGAGTGGCCAAACAGCCTGAGCGCTATCTCTAGCAGGATATGGCCGAGCATATAAATAATCAGCAGCACGGCAATGACAGCACCGACCCGATTGAGCAGTTGAGAGATACGCTCGATGATATTGAGCGCCCTCATTCAGTGCCTCGGAACTCACTCAGGATCGACTCACCGTCATCGCCGGTCTTCGCAAGCCAGCTCTCGACCACGCCACTGGCAGCTTCCTTGAGCGGCGTCAGCAGCTCGTCTGGAACGGGGTCGCTGATCGCCACGTCGTGCTCACCCAGCGTCTGGTAGTTCTCTTCGGTACGCGTTTCCACCGCTGCCCAGTTATGCTGGTCGGTCTGGCTGGCCGCGTCCATGACCGCTTCCTGTTGCGCGTCGGTAAGCGATTCGAACGCATCGCGATTCATGTGCACCATGTTAAGGGGAATGGCGTACTGAACCCCGGCAAAGTAGTTCTGGTGCTCCCAAAAGCTGGCATTGGCCCCCGCTTCGGCGGACGTTAATACCGCCTCAATACCACCGGTAGCCAGTTGAGGTACCACATCGGCCCAGGACAGGCTGACCGGCGAGGCACCTACGTTTCTGAATGTCTCGGTACCGTTACGGTCAAAGGTGCGAATCTTCAGGTTCTCAAGATCGTCCTGGCTCGCGATCTCGTCTTCCGACCAGATGCCGCTCGGCGGCCAGGGCGAGGCATACAGCAGTACCTGATTATTGTCGGCGAACACTTCTTCGTAATAGGGTTTTGCGATGTCATAAAGTCGCCGCGCATCGGCAACGTCATCGACAATAAAGGGGAGCGAAGAGAGTAGAAACAGTGAATCGATACCGCTCATGGTGCCTGAGAGCGTATCCGCTATCTCGACGGCGCCATCGGCCACGCCATAAAAATGGTCACCGGAATTAAAGCCCAACGAGCCCCCCGTATGCAGCGTGATATCAATATCGCCATCGGTTAATTCGGCAAGCTTATCAATGAAATAGGTGTCGCCCTGAGCGTGAATGGAGGACGCATTATACTCATTGGAGAAGTCCATACTGACCGACTGGGAATGCGCATAGCCACTGACGAGCAGCGCCCCTAGCGCTATCGAAAGCTTTTTGCCCGCATGAGGGAATTTGTTATTTAAATCAGCAGGATGGAACATTATTTTAACCCCTATTTTTGATTGGTATAGGGATTAAACTACAGCCATTTGGGAAGCATTTATGTCCCATAGCGACGCGAAAGGACCAGACAACGACACGCCGCCCCACTTCTATCGCCCTGGTGGGCGTACAAACAAAACATTAAACCTTAAACCAACGTCTTATGAGCGGCCGTCTTGAATGGAACATTCGCGACGGCCCATAGAAGCAAGCAATTAACGTGGCCGACGGTCACCTTCCAAAAAGTTCGCCGTAAAGACCGCTTTGCCGTGGGTCTCGAAAGACCACTTCATCACCTCGCTTAATGCGGCCATTACCTGATCGAACTCGCCAAATAGCTGGGTGCTCATGCGGTTCGGGTGTACTTCCAAGCCCGTCGCCTCCAAGCGTTTCACCACCTCTTTGACCACCGGTTTGAAGTCATCGGCCAGTGGGTAGTAGCTAAGCTGTACGGAAAGATACATAACGCCTCCTTACGCTGTATTTGAGGGCCGGCTGGCGTTCGCCAAGCGCTGCCAGGCGGCCAAGATAGCGGCACGCGTCTCGTCCGGGTGCTCCATCGGGAACATATGCGTACCGGGAACCTCGCTTATCGTTAACCCCTTTCGCTTCAGGCGCTTGATGCGTGACGCCGTCATCAGATGTGAATCCTGTCCAGCCACTAGCTCTAGCGGCACACCCAAGCGCTTCGGCAGGCGTGAAAGGTGATCCGGCAAATGCCGGAATATCTCCACCTCAACGCCGGGGTCGAAGGTTAGCTCAGCGCTGCCGTCGTCCAACAGGCGCGTCCCTGCTTCAATGTAGTCGTTGAGTGCTTCTGGGGTAAAGCGGCGAAATAGGCCACGGCGACCCAGCGAACTCGCCATTACTTCGCGGCTCGGCCACACCGTGCGACGCCCCAGGGTTTTACCCGCAGGCGTAATGCGATCAATAAACCCAAACCGCTTGGCGGCTTTCATCGCCCAGGCATCCGACCCCAGCATCAGCGGTGGGTCGAGCATGATGATGCCGCAAAAACGCTCGGGCTGCTTATCGGCTGCCATCGCCATCAAGGCGCCACCCAGCGAATGCCCTACCCCTAGCAACGGCGTATCCGTCTCGGGTAGATAGCTCAGCAATTCATCGACCAGGTTGCCCCAGTTATGATTCACCGGGTAATCCGGATGATGGCCCAGGCGATCCAGCGGGTGCAGATCAAACATCTCTGCCAGGGGAGTGAGCAGGCTGCGATAGCTTAGCCCTGGAAAACCATTGGCATGGGCAAACACTAACCGGGGGCGTGAAGCGGCATCAGCAGACATGGCGGGCTCGTGGGTGACCTGACGGGAAATGAACAACTCAAACTATCATACGTCTGTTTTAACGCGCCCTTGGCACGGGGTCAATCGGGCGAAGGGTTAACAGGCTAATTAAAACAGCGTTAATTGGTGCTCTTGGGTGTTTTCTGCCAACCGATACCCGACACCCAGCAGGCGCACCGGGCGCTCGCCCCTGCCCCAGCCAACGTTAAGCAGGGTTTCGAACTGCTCTAGGTTGGGCGCGGGGTCGGCATGTTCGACGGTGGTTTGGGTAAAATCGTTGAACTTCACTTTGACGATCAGCCCGCGCACCGCCAGTGGCGGATCAAGGCGTGCGTAGCGTCGCTCTAAATCTTCGATCAGCGCGGGCAGTTCACGGCGGCAGGCGGCGAGGTTGGGTAAATCCTGGGCGTAGGTCTGTTCGGTACTTACCGATTTGCGCTCTCGGTGGGTTTTTACCGGCCGCTCGTCCCGTCCCCAGCTCAGCTCGTGTAGCCGCCGCCCAAAGCGGCCAAAGTGCTCGACCAGGTCGGTCAGTGAGCGGGTACGAAGATCAGCGCAGGTGTGAATATCCAGCCCCGCCAGCTTCTCAGCCGTGCGGGGGCCAACGCCGTGGATTTTCTTGACCGGCAGCTGCTGCACGAAGCTGTCGACTTTCTCCGGCGTAATCACGCACAGGCCATCGGGCTTGTTCCAGTCGCTGGCGATTTTGGCCAGAAACTTATTGGGCGCGACACCTGCTGAAACGGTGATTCCCACTTCGCGGCTGACCCGCTCGCGAATCGCTTCCGCCATCAGCGTGGCACTGCCGTGATGCTGAGTGACCTCCGAGACATCCAGAAAGGCCTCATCCAGGGAGAGCGGCTCAATCAGTTCCGTCACATCGCGATAAATAGCGAAAACCTGGCGGGCCACCTCTTTGTATTTGGCCATCTCCCCGCGAATCACGGTGAGGTGCGGGCAGCGCTTGAGCGCCTGCCCCATGGGCATCGCCGAGTGAATACCAAATTCGCGGGCGGGGTAGTTACAGGTTGCCACTACCCCACGCTGCTCGACGCTGCCGCCAATGGCAATCGGGATATCCCGCAGCGCGGGGTTATCGCGCATTTCCACTGCTGCATAAAAGCAGTCACAGTCGCAGTGAATGATTTTGCGCACCGGCTACCCTTCTACCTGTAAAAAATCACAGTTTATCACAGCGATTAGGAGAGAAATCATAACGTTTCATGTCATTCTAACACCGGCCGGAATAACCCTAGGCGGGGGCGCTGTGAACCCCTCCCTGGGCGCTACTTTTTCCGTCCCTGGAAAAAGCCCCCCGCTACGGGCTGATTCCGGCCTCAACTTAATGGCATAGGTTATATTACGTTCCGCAGAACGTTCTCAACACTTGCTCATTTTCCGTAGCGGGCGCTGCCAAACGACGCGCTTCAACGGATTCATCTAAGGGCTGGGTCACTACCGCCAAGAGAGTATGGAAAGGTACAAAATCGCCTTCGTAAGCGGCATCGATGACTTCCTGCACCCGATGGTTACGGGGGATGATCACCGGATTGGCACGCCGCATGTCGGCAAGACGCTCACTATCACGACCGGCGACTTGCTCGGCTTGCCAAGTCTCCAGCCACGCGCCCAGCTCGCGAGGCTGGGTCGTTAGCGCCAGCAGCGCCGCACGGTGTTCATCACTCGGCGCGGCAGCATAGTGGGTAAGCGCATCAAAGGTCGCCGTCATGTCCATACGGCCCTGGTGCATCTGGCTTTCCAGCGTCTCCATTAAGGGGGCGGCTTGGGGGCTGTTTGCCGCTAACCCTAGCTTATCGGCGTGCAGGCGGAGTTGCTCGGCGCTGAACAGTGATTCAAAGCGGCGAATGACATCGGTAGCCTGCTGCACCAGCGCATCGCCCTCTTCACGCATCAAGGGCAGCAGTGTTTCGGCAAACCGAGCTAGGTTCCACTGAGCAATGGCGGGCTGGTTCTCGAAGGCGTAGCGCTTACCCTGATCAATGGCGCTAAACGCCTTCTGTGGATCAAACTGCTCCATAAACGCACAGGGGCCATAGTCGATAGTCTCCCCGACAATGCTGCAGTTATCGGTATTCATTACGCCATGGATAAAGCCTACGCTCATCCAACGCGCCACCAGCTTCGCCTGGCGAGCCACCACCGCCTCCAGTAGCGCCAGGTAAGGATCTTCCGCGTTGGCAACTTCCGGGTAGTGGCGGGCAATGACATGATCCGCCAACGCTTTTATCAATGCGTCATCGCGCTTTGCAGCAGCAAATTGAAAAGTACCCACACGAACATGGCTACTGGCCACCCGGGTAAAGACAGCGCCGGGCTCGGCCATCTGCCGCACCACGCGCTCGCCGCTGGTCACCGCCGCTAAGGCGCGCGTGGTGGGAATCCCCATGGCGGCCATGAATTCGCTGACCAAATACTCACGCAGCACCGGCCCTAACGGCGAACGGCCATCGCCACCGCGGGAGAACGGCGTGCGCCCGCTGCCTTTTAGCTGCACATCCCGGCGTACGCCACGCTGGTCGATCACTTCGCCCAGCAACAGCGCGCGGCCGTCTCCCAACTGGGGTACGAAGTTGCCAAACTGGTGGCCTGCGTAGCCTAACGCCCCCGGCTTGGCATCCGGCATGGGCTGGTTACCGCTGAACCACTGGGCAAGGGTGGCGGGATCGGGAATCTCTTCAGCGCCCAACTCATGGGCAAGCGGCGCGTTAAAGGCAATCAGCTCGGGGCTCGCCACGGGCGTTGCGCGGCTAGCGACCCAAAGAGGTTCCGGTAACGTGGAATAGAGATGTTCAAATGACAGCACGAAAGGCTCCGCTTTTAGTGGTAATGACTAATGTCTATGCTTAGCTAATACCCTAGCACTCTACTCAACTAAACGCCGAGACGATGTTACCAAACATGCCAAATGTTAAAGAGAGCGGATTAACGCCACTGCCAAGGGCTTTTTATAACCGCGACACCCTTGAAGTGGCGAGAGAGATGCTCGGCTGCTGGCTGGTGCGCGAGCATAACGGCGAGCAGATGGCGGCAAGAATTGTCGAAACCGAGGCCTATTGCGGCGCGGAAGACACCGCCTGCCATGCCCACCGGCGCCGCTCACCGCGTACCGAAGCGATGTTCGGCCCCGCTGGTCACGCCTACGTCTATCTCGTTTACGGCATGCACTGGCTGCTAAACGTGGTGACCGAGCCTGAAGACTCGCCCTGTGCGGTCTTGATTCGTGCGGTGGAACCGACCGCTAATGAGGCCGCCATGCGCGCTACCCGTCACGCGTTAGGTAAACAGCTCAGCAATGGCCCCGGCAAACTCACGCGTGCCTTGACGATCGATAAAGCGCTGTATGGCCATGATATGACCCAGGGTGACAAGCTGTGGATCAGCGCCGCCGCGCACGACGCCTCGATAGTTAGCGGCCCGCGGGTAGGTATCGATTACGCCCAGCCCGAGCACCGCGATGCGCCCTGGCGGCTCTGGCTGGAGGGTAACCCATGGGTATCGAAAGCGCGCTAGTGGCGTTTTTTAAGAGGGCAACGATCTTTATGAAGGCGCTAAACAGCGAACGGCGTGCTCAAGCACCGGCGTTAACGGTGCCCGCCACTGGTGGGTTAACAGCGCATCGGCACGGGTGACGCCGAGGGAGAGCGACGCCATCGGCATGCCCCGCTCATGGGCGGTGCGGCAGAAACGGTAGCCTGAATACACCATTAACGAGGTGCCCACGGCCAGCACCGCCTGCGACTCGGCCAGCGCAACCTGCGCCGCCAGCCGCCGTTCGGGGGGTACCACATCGCCGTAGAACACCACATCGGGCTTCAAAATACCGCTGCAGCGTGGGCAGTCGAAAATGCGAAAAGTGCTGAAGTCAGTTTCCAGGTCGGCATCGCCATCCGGGGCGTGGCCGGCCTGCAGGCCTGCAAAGCTTGGGTTCATGCGCGCCATTTCGGCATGCATGGCGTGGCGCATCATTTGATAGTCACACACCATGCACTTGACCATATCCGCCCGACCATGCAGGTCGATCACCCGGCGGGAACCAGCGCGCTGATGCAAACGGTCAACGTTTTGAGTCACCAACTGCTGGATATAGCCTTGTGACTCCAGCGCGGCCAGTGCCCGGTGCGCCCCGCTAGCCTGGGCTTCACGCATGGCGCTAAAGCCGATCAGCGCACGCGCCCAGTATCGCTGGCGAACGTGGTGAGAACTCATGAAGTCGCCATGCTGCACCGGCGGGGGCCGCTTCCACTGACCATCCGCATCGCGATAATCAGGAATGCCGCTGTCGGTGCTCACACCCGCACCGGTAATCACCCATAGCTTGGGGTGCCGCTGAATAAAATCAGCCAGCTCCCCACCCGCCTGAGCAATGCTTTCTGCACTTTCCACGGCCTGCGTCAATCGTTCACCTCTAGGCAATATGGCTCAAACTCTACGATACTGTACAGCAACAGCGGGCCATGCAACGCGCCCTTAAACGGTTATTGTGCACCCAGGAGATACGTTTATGCAGCACGATCATGACATTATTATTGTCGGTGGTGGCATGGTGGGCGCCGCCTTGGCAGCTCGCGTGGGTCATGCAGGCTTCTCCGTTGGGCTGGTGGAGCAAGGCGACGCCCCCGCCGAACCCAGCGGTGATTATGACCTGCGTATTTCATCGCTAAACGCCCGCTCGCTAGCCTTTGTGAAGGCCAGCGGCACGACGCTACCTGAAGAGCGTAGCTGCCCGTTTCGGCATATCGATGTCTCCAACCAGGACGGCACCGGCCACTCGCTGTTTTCCGCACACGAAAGCGGCATGGAAGATTTCGGTATTTTTATCGAAAACCGCACCCTGCAGTACGCCCTGTGGCAGCGCTTGGAACAACTGCCCAGCGTTACCTGCTACACCCAGTGCGCGCCGTTAAACACCCTCACCTCAAGCACTGGACGTATGCTTGAGCTGGATAACGGCAAAACCCTCAGCGCCCGCTTGATTGTCGGCGCCGACGGCGCGCAATCGACCCTACGCGAGCTAGCTGGGATCAACGTTAGCAGCCACGACTATCACCAGCGGGCGATGATCATCAACGTGGAAACAGAGCTGCCCCAGCAGGATGTCAGTTGGCAGGTGTTTACCCCCACCGGCCCCATTGCCATGCTGCCCCTGCCCGGCCATCGCGCTTCCCTGGTGTGGTACGACACTGACCAAGCGACTAAAACGCGTGAACAGCTAGACGATGAGGCGCTTAAAACGGCCATCGAAATGGCGTTCCCTAAACGCCTGGGCAACCTCATCAGCATCGTCGATCGGGCAAGCTTTCCCATCAAGCGCCAGCACGCCCAGCGCTATATCGGTAAGCGTTTAGCGCTGATTGGCGATGCCGCCCACGTGGTGCATCCATTGGCAGGCCAGGGATTGAATATCGGCCTGCACGATGCCGACACCCTGGCGGAGATTATCATTCAAGGCCGCGACCCCGGTGACTATGTCAATCTGCTCCGCTTTGAGTGCCAGCGCCGCGCGGCTAATCAGGCGATGATCGCAGCCACCGACACCTTTCACCACCTGTTCACCGGTTCCAAACCCCTGCGCCAGCTGGGCGATTTAAGCCTGCAGCTCGCCGAGCGCTTCCCCTTCGCCAAGCGCATGATGATGCAGCAGGCTAATGGGTTGAACCCGTTTAAAATGTTCTAGCATTGCTAGGTAGCGTCCGCCAGCCCTTTGTCTCAGTCAACGAAGCGTCAAGAGAGAAAGGGCTCACCGCCAGCACTTCCCCACCCCACTTCTTTTGTTCAGTACTACTGCCTTAAATTGATGTAGATCAATTTTATGGCAGGCAACGCCTGCCCAGGCTTTAGTAACAAAGCGTGGCGTCGATATACAAAAATAATCTTTTTCGCCCGCCCTCATGCAGCTTTCAGCGCCCACCCCGAAAGCTTCATGAACCCCTACTACCATGTGAGAAAACAGCATGCTGCAGGCACTACACCGTGTTTCCCTAGGCCGTAAATTTGTCCTGGTGCTAGCCTTACCCTTAATAGCGATGGCGTGGTTAGCCGTGTCGGGTATTTTGGAGCGGAAAGCGCTTGTCTCTGAAATGGGCCATCTTCAGAAAATGACCGTGCTGAGCCAATATGCTGGTGACTTGGTACATGAACTTCAGCGCGAGCGAGGAATGACAGCCGCCTTTTTAGGCAGTAAGGGGCAGAATTTTCGTGCGGAACTCCCTGTCCAACGCCGCAACACTGACGAGCGCCTTAGCGAATTTAACACCTATACAGCTAGCCTAACCTACGCTGACAGTGATGCTGCGGTACAGGCGCAGGTGACGCAGGCTAATAACCTGTTAACTTCATTAACCACTCATCGTCAGCGCGTTGACCGCCAGGAGTTACCCGGTGAGCAGTCCAGTGCCTACTACACAAACATTAATAACTTTTTAATTAGCATTGTCAGCCAATTAACCTTTAGCGTCGAACAAGGCGAAATCATCAGACAGCTCAATGCCTATTATAATCTGTTAAATATTAAAGAGTTGGCAGGCATAGAGCGGGCCATGTTAACGACTGCGTTTAGCACCAACACACTCTCACCCGCGATGTACTCCAACCTGCTCTCGCTAACAGGCCGCTCCAGCGTCTACATCAACAGCTTTAACAGTTTTGCGAATGAAAACATTCAAAACCAATTGGCCGAGGTGTTGGCAAGTGACCTTGCCCAAAACCTGTTGGGTATGCGAAGTATCGCGATCGAGCGTGGGACTGAGGGGGACTTTAACCTCAACCACCAACAGTGGTTTGAGCAGCAGACCATGCTGATCGATCAGCTAGCAGAGGTTGGTCAGAGAGCAGCCGACGTACTGCTTGAGACGACCCATAGCCTGCGTAACCAAGCGGTAAATGAGCTGGTGTATTACCTGGTATTCTCTTTAGCTGCCGCGGTACTCGCCATTCTGCTTGCCGTGCTGATTGTCCGCAGCATCGCGCGGCCACTACGCGTCGCCCTTGAAAACATCCAAACGCGCGGTGGCGATCTCACTCAGCGCTTAGCCGTTCCAGGCAGTGATGAGCTTTCACAGCTTTATCTCGCCTT
>AXCI01003775.1_pt1 | contig 13828 bp, 12 predicted proteins | sample 182571 | NCBI WGS metagenome assembly AXCI01 (sample SAMN02359225, study PRJNA218796) | groundwater metagenome | isolation source: Mt. Simon Sandstone pore water sample D5872 at 1.8km depth, Illinois-Basin... | place: USA: Decatur, Illinois | collected 2009-05 | reverse complement strand
AGAGTTCATCGCCCTGCGCGTGGGCGGCCATCCGGTCGTTGGTGACGACGTCGACTGGCACGGTATTCATTGGGTGGTCAGTGATATGGAAGGCGGCAATATTACCCGCGTCGGGTTACGTTTGTACTAAAAGGCGTTGACTTAAAAAGAAAAGCTGCTAGTATATGCACCCGTAAGCCGGAGGGATGGCAGAGCGGTTGAATGCACCGGTCTTGAAAACCGGCGTAGGTGAATAACCTACCCAGGGTTCGAATCCCTGTCCCTCCGCCACCTCAATACTGAAAAGCCCCTGATTCGTCAGGGGCTTTTTTGTGTCTGAAATTTAGCCAGCCCTTACCTTGGTTTTGGCTTTGGCTTTCACTGATGCACAGGGATTAGAACTGGCCGTTGCTCAGCCGTTTCGTATAGAAATGGCCACATCGTTTGAACCGCAAAGCTGTAGACGGTAGGTACCCTGTTCTGCAGCATAGATGTGTATGATGGTGTCCACTAATTTTCACTGAATTTGGGGAAGCATCCGTGAACACGGAAAGTCACTCTCAATTAGCCGCCTTTATCTGGTCGGTCGCTGACCTTCTGCGCGGCGATTTCAAGCAGTCCTAATATGGCCGCATCATTCTGCCGTTTACGCTGTTGTTTCGGCGGTGGCGACTGGTGAGGCCAAGCAGATGGAGGCGGTATGATCCAGCAACATGAATCACAAGCGCCCGTCTGCTGGATAGTGGCTGGGCCCAACGGGGCAGGCAAAACCACCTTTGCCTTCAACTACCTGCCGCAAGTCGCCCACTGTACGCGCTTTATCAATGCCGACTTGATTGCCGCTGGCCTTTCCCCGTTTGCACCTGAGCGTGATCTTGTCGCGACCAGTCGTATCTTACTGCGCGAGATCGAAGAAGCGATTGATGAGCGAGAGGACTTTGCTTTTGAAACCACGCTCTCGGGGCGTAACTACTCGCGGCTGGTAAAGCGCCTGCTAACCGAAGGCTGGAAAGTTGAGCTAGTGTATCTCGCGTTACCCTCTGTTGAGATGTCTCGCCTGCGCGTTGCCGAGCGGGTCTCTCACGGCGGCCACAACATTGCGCTCAAAGATATTCAGCGTCGATTCCCGCGCAGCCTGAATAATTTGCTGACGCTTTACGCACCATTGGTCAGCCGTGCGCGCTGCTTCATGAATGACCGAGACCAACCAGAGCCGGTTTTCGAGCAGCATGGCAATCACCGCCAGGTGTTTAATACTTCACTGTTTGACGCGCTTTCCCAGGAGGCAAAATTATGACCCAGCTTTCACCCGATACCCAGGAAATGCTCAATAGCCTTCGCACAGCCGTAGCCGAAACCTTAGAGCGCAAGCGGCGCCTTGGGCAATACGCGGTGTTTTGGCAGGAAGGTAAGCCCGTTTTCATCGGTGAGGATGCTCCGCGCAATCCTGACGACACAGCCTCCGATGATGATCAGCAGCCCAAGACTCGCTATTGATCAATACCGAGTATTCCAAGCACTGTGTATAGCCAACTCGCGAGAAAGCTAAAAAATGACTAGCACTAACGGAGTTGATATGACACAGGGACGCAGCATCCGACTGTTTCTAGTGGATGGCACGCCTAATGGCCTGCTTACCGCCGAGATTATGAACTGGACAGTGCATGTGCTGACTGGCCCACGTACCAAACTGCCTGAACTGGTACAGCGTCCCGAATGTGGCCGCACTGGTATCTATTTTCTGGTTGGCCCTGACATTGAAGGCAGCCTGCGCCCACAGGTGTATATTGGTGAAAGCGACGACGTGGGTACCCGTCTCAAACAGCACAGTCGCCCGGAAGCTGTCTCCGGCACTGGGGGCGGAAAGGACTTCTGGGAAAAGGTCTGCATAATTACCAGCAAAGACCAAAATCTCACCAAAGCGCATGTTAAATACCTTGAAAGCCTGCTGATCAAATCAGCGGGCGAGCAAGGCCGGTGCAAGCTGGTTAATGGGACCGCGCACGAGTACATCAACCTGCCCGAATCTGATCGCGCCGATATGGCGTTCTTTATGGAGCAGATACGCACCGTGCTGCCCGTGCTGGGTTTGGATTTTTTGCGAAGTCGACCTATGCCATCTCATCCCACTACGATATCGCAACCGTCGCCCGCCGCCTCTCCAAAGTTTGTAGCAGAAGTGCCGCGTTACGGTATTAAAGCTTACGGGCAAGAACTGGACGGTGAGTTTTACGTGCTGGAAGGTTCTATAGCGCGAGGTACATGGACAGGTGTTGACGGTGGATACCAAAGCCTTTACCAACAACTATGTGATGATGGTGTGCTGGTCGAGGACGAGAGTGGGGTGAAACGTTTCGCCAGTGATTACGCCTTTACTAGCCCGAGTGCCGCTGCCCCAGTGGTGTCAGGCCGAAGTGCCAATGGCCGAATACATTGGAAATTAGAAGGCACTGGCCAGACATATGGGGCTTGGCAAGATCAGCAAGTAAGTGCTGCTGCCTCAATGTTCAAGGAGGGCTACCCTGACTTCACCACAGCAACATCGTGATGCTGATATTCAACAAGCAATTGACGATTATCTCCGAGCACGTCAGGCCATTCTAAAGCTAGGGCGTGAGGTGCCGGGTCGTATCGGTGGAAATGACAAAATCATTGGCCGTATCGGTGAGTTTATCGGCCTACGCTTTTTAGAAGCACTCGGCCAAGAACCCGTCATGATGACGGGTAGCTCAAACCCTGGCTTTGATCTGATAGAGGGTGATCGGCGAACCCAAATTAAAGTGATTACCCATGAAAATAAGCGCGGCCGTAGCGTTCGTCTCACGCCGGGTTGGACGCAATTCGTATTGATGGAGCTAGGTGAGCATTACACGCCCGAGCGGATTGGCTTGCTTACCTCGACACAGCAAGAGAAAGCATTAGCGGATAATTTTGCTAAAACGGCTACGCCGGTGGTTAGCCTGACTATGCTTGGCCCTAAAGTTCTCATCAGCCGCTATGGTCGCGTTTATAATCAAGGTGAGCTTAGTGCTCTAATGGTTTGAAAAGCGTTTCTTCGAGCTTTGGCGTGAAATTATTCATTCAAGGAGCGGGTCTGGAAAGGGATAAACCGTTAAGTTTATAGCTAGCGGCTCGTCTCGCTGAGCCGCCAGTACAGCTTACAAGGCTTTGATTTCGATAACCCAGATCCGGAAAGTGGCATCGGCCACGGTTTCGTAATCTCGATTAATAAATGGTGTGAGGGGATCACTGTGAATTATTTTACAGCTCACCCTCTCGATGCCATCGAATTCTTCGAGTATTACCTGCTTTGCTTTTTCTAAGCGTGAGCCGCCCTTGGGGCATTTACGGGTTAGAACCAGGTAGTTCGTTTCCAGGCTTTTGTGGCCTGCGTGAAAGCACACTCTGGCTAAACGTTTTATATCTGGGCGTAGAGAATCCAACTTGGCGCCACGTTTGAATTCGATTACATGGGCGGGACGTTCTCGCTTGTTGTTATAAAGCACTAAGTCAAAACGGCCGTTGTGTCGAATATCTGGATCAGCACGTAGCCTAACGGGTGTCTAGAATATCCGGGGCGATTCAAGGCGTAGCGGTGTTATCGTTACGTGAACGCTTCAACACGAGTACGCTGATGGGTATGGCAATGCTGACCGCAACACTTGAATAAAATATTTTATTTCTAGAGGAAAGCACAAATGGCTGCAACCTTTTTAATGACGCTTTGGGATGTACTCGCACGGGCACTTACACTTATCGGCGAAGCCGTAGTAGCGGTATTGTTTTTTTTGGAGTCTCACCTGAAACACTTCAGGAGTTGAATCTAGGGTATTTCGAAGTTGGCTTCAGCACAGCCGTGATCACCATTGTAGGCAGCATTCTAGGAGTGGAAACATACAGAAAGGTGCGCAAGCGCAGCTCATAGTGTTCTCGATAACACTGATAGCACCCAGATAGGCGGGCATCGACAAAGTCAATAAGGTACTAGATTAATTATGCGGTTATATGAGTTTGAGGCACGACTGAATGTAAGACACGTTGATAGTGTTACAGAGAACCGCTACAGTGATCTATAGTTTAATTATTTAAAGTTTTGATTTTAAAGGGTCTTTTCTGAGCGAGGGCGATCCTTTCCACTCTGCAACTGCATATCTAAAGGCATTTTTTATAGATTTTTCAATAGCTTATAGGAAATGCCTTTTTTGCTTATTTACACATGTGTTTACCACATCTTTTCAACCGCAATCTTTGACCCTTTATTATTGATGTACTGCATACAACGATGCTTTACACTTGATGTTTCTCATTAGAATTAGGTAGAGATAAGTCTGGGACTTGATAATCTTTACCGTGACATGTATCGATTGAGAAACCGAGTGGCGAAACTCTTGGGCAATTGAAAGCATCTGTCCAGAAGGGACGTAAAATCCATTTAGCAGCCGAGCATCCTCTAGAGCCAGATGATGTCTTAATGAGGAAAATGCCTTTCGGTAAGCCAGAACGCTATGTAGTGGATGAGCCTAACTTCTATCAAGGTATGGCAGGTATTCCTTCTCACTTCCAGGCAGAAGTAACCCGCGAGGGCAAGGGGTGCTTGCACAAATAATACAACCGCACAGGCGTAGCAGATAAAAAATCGTCACACCAAACAGATAAAGATAATAATTTTAAACTATTAAATCATATTAATAGATAGATTTTTATTATTGGTAGTTCACGCTTTGTTTCTTTGTCCTACAGGCTCGCTTAACGGAAGCGGTAGATATATCGAAACGCACCGCTGTAGCCTTAATGCTGGCGCTGTTCTCTCACGTCCTCATCATTGATGATCTTCTCCCTACCGAGTGCCTTTCCTCCCTTAAACTGCCCACAGCGAAGCGCTAAGCAGCCTGTGGCTGCCGACACATGGTGTACTTACTTGAGTTTCACTCATCATCTATCGGCATGGCTGTGGGGCATATTTGAGGTATAAAACCTGCGGTATGGTCGATCAAGCAAAGGCAAATACAGCCAAGCCAGATGCAAACACCATTATGAAGGGGATTACACGGTTGAAAGGAGGGCGTAAACCCGTACCACAGGCGCCAGCAGCTTGGAAAAGAAGTACGGCAGTTTCTTTGGGTTCAATTGTTAGCTTCCCAAAATCATTTATAGTTTTAAATCCGTCTGGCGAAGTGATCATCCAAAGCCCTAGCCCAATCATCAAAATAGTGCCAAAGGAGTAAACTGCCAGCATAAAAATTCCTGGCCTTAATTTTTCGGCTTCTTTTTCAAGTTCGCTCAACCTCAAGCTAATGCCTAGTGTCTCTTGTTTTATTTTTCTGATTTCTTTTGAGGAGTGTTTTTTAGTTAAGCAGTCAAACATTAGTCGATCCCTGGTGGCGTTAGCTATCTCCTGAGAGGCCGGATTATAGGATTAAAGTTGCACCGAGTACACGCTCTGCCCACCACCGTAGTAGCTGGTCATCAGGTGATGGAACGCAGCCTGGCACTTCTCGTTGAAGACTTCCTCATCAAAGCTTTCCGGCAGACCATTGTTGAAGACAATCTCCAGGGTACGCCGGACATCACCTTTGGCCTGGGACTTCTTGCGCCAATCCAGCACCAACTTTTCCTTCTTGAGAGTCTCCAGTAGCTCCCCACACATGGCCTTAACCTTGGCTACTTCCTTGTCGGTCATCTCGGGTGCTGGCTTGGTGATGATGTCGAACAGCGCCAGCTCCTCCTCGGTGAGACCCTCACGGATTGCCCGTTGGTCTTCCTCCTGCAGCTCCTCGGTGAACGCCATCAACTGCTGGAAGAATGCCTCGATGTTCATGCTGCCGGAGTTGTACTTCTCGATTAGTGCCTGGAGCTTCTCCATGAAGTCGGAGCGGGCAGGGTTCTTGGCCACCATGCTTTCCAGCTTCTGGTTCAGTAGAGCCCGTAGCTTCTCCGACTCGGTGCGCTTCTTGCCCTTGTTGAACTTCTCCTTGAGCTTCTCGAAGTCGATCTTGCTCAGGTCGAACAACGGCTCCTCATCGGGATCTTCGATGATGTAGGGCAGGGGGGCCACGGACTGATCCAACAGATCGTCAACGTCCTTCATCACCTGGGAGATGTCTACCTCGGGCTCCAGTGCCTTGATCTTTTGCGCCAGCACCGACAACAGCACCGCATCAGGAGCCAGTTCGTTGGCGGAAGGGTCAGGCAAGATGGCCCGATAGACTCTGGAGGTGGCCCTGGCGAGGTTCAAAAAGGCCTTCTTGGTCTCTTCACCCTCCAGTAGCTTCTCTACGGCATCGTCCAGCAGGGCCACTTTGTCGAAGCCACCTGCCGCCTTGATCGCCTCGGGGTTGACCTTTCGCTCAGACAGGAAGGCTACCGCCTTGGCCAATAGGTGCTTGAGGTACTCCACCAGCTCGGCCTTCTGCTGTATGGGACTGCTGCCTTCCTGGGGTGGCTGGTCGCCGTATCCTGCCGGTGATTCGCTCACCTTAGATGGGGCTCCCCCGTAGATGGCCAGCGCCTCTTGCAGCTTCCTGAACACCCCAGCGTAATCAACGATCAGCCCCGCTGCCTTGCCGGGATATTTGCGGTTAGCCCTGGCGATGGTCTGCATCAGGGTGTGGTTCTTCATCGGCTTGTCGAGGTAGATGGTTGAGCAGGAGGGTACATCGAAGCCGGTGATCCACATGGCACAGACGAACACCAGCCGCAGCGGGTCGCTAGCATCCTTGAACTTCTCGTCGAGGTCTTCCTCCACCATGCGTTTGCGGTGGGGAATGATGTCGAGCCCCTTGTCCGCCAGCTGCTTCACCTCGTTCTGGCCCTGTGAAACGACCACTGCCATATCAGCCTTTTCCAGCACCTCTATCTTGTGCTTCAGCACCTCCCATTGCTCCTCAGGGGAAGATGAAAGCTCAGACTGGAGGCGAGCCAGGTAGTCCTGCCAGTGGGCCTGTACCTTGTTGTACATCCGCACAGCGGTAGCTTTGTCGATACAGACCATCATCGCCTTGCCCTGATGACCCCTGCCGACGAAGTGCTGGACCAGATCCTCGGCGATGGCCTCCAAGCGATCATCACGGGTGATCAGATGGTACTCACGGGCGAACACCCGCTCGACCTTCTTCTCCTGCTCCTCGTCCAGCTCGGCATCTTCCAGTAGCCGGGTCAGATCCTCATTAAGATTCTCGTTGATCAGCTGCAGCTCGGGAATACGGTTCTCGTAGTAGAGCGGCACTGTTGCCCCATCGGCGATGGACTGGCCGAAATCGTAGACCGAGATGTAATCACCGAACACCTCCTTGGTTTTCTCCTCACCGGCCATCAGCGGCGTCCCGGTAAAGCCCAGGAAGGCAGCATGGGGCAGGGCAGTCCGCATGTTCATCGCCAGGGTGTCGTACTGGGAGCGGTGGGCCTCGTCGGTGATGACGATGATGTCCTGTCGGTCGGAGAGCTTAGGGTAGGGCTGTCCATTCTTAGTGCCGAACTTCTGAATCAGCGTGAAGACGTAGCGGTGATCCTCGGTCAGCAGCTGTTTGAGATGAGTACCGCTCTCGGCGTGGGCCTCTACCTCGTTGACCGCACCAGTTGCAGCGAAGGTCTTGTAGATCTGTTCATCCAGCTCATTGCGGTCGGTGACGATCACAAAAGTCCAGTTGCCAGGGATGGTGCGGTGGATCTTCTGGGTGAAGAATACCATCGACAGAGACTTGCCCGAGCCTTGGGTATGCCAGAACACCCCCAGCCGACCGGCCTCACCGGCAGGTCGATCCTTTATCCGCTGTAGCTCGGCGATAGCCTTGTTCACCCCGAGGTACTGGTGGTTCTTGGCGATCTTCTTGAGAGTGCCGCCTTGGGCCTCCTCAAAAACCGTGAAGTTCTCCACGATGTCCAGTAGCCGTTCCCGCTCGGCGATGCCCCGGATAGCGGTTTCCAAGGACACCACGCCTTTCTCGCCCTCGTCGTTGATCCGCTTCCACTCGAAGAGATGTTCCCAGGGAGAGAAGGTACTGCCCACTACAGTCTCGGAACCGTTGGAGAGCATCACCACAGCGTTGTAGATAAACAGCTGAGGGATAACTGAGCGGTAGTCGGTCAGGTTGTCGTCATAGGCCGATTTGAGGCTCTTGTGGCTAGTCTTCAGCTCCACGAACAGCAGCGGCAGCCCGTTGACGAAGCCGACCAGATCGGTACGCCGGGTGTGTAGCTCGCCGCGAACCCAAAACTGTGAGGTAAGCAGGAAGTCGTTTCTCTCCGGCTGGTTCCAGTCGATCACCCGTACCGTCTCGATAGCGGTGCCACCGTCAACATCGACCACCTCTACCTTCACACCATCCTTGATCAGATGATAGACCTCTAAGTTGGCGTTCACCGGCAGCAACGTAGCGCGGTCACGGGTCAGCTCCTCAATAGCCTTGTCGATGGCATCAACGGGCAGCTCGGGGTTGAGCCTCTCTAGGGCCACTCTAAGCCGAGGCACCAGCACCACATCCTGTTGGATCTGCCGTCCCTCGCTCGATACTGACCCTGACCACTCCCCGTAGAGATTGGCGGTGTTCCAGCCCAGGTCTGCGAATAGCTTAATGGCGGGCTGCTCGACCAGAGCATCCTCGGAGTAGGCGTAAGCGGGGGATGGCGCGGGAGTCATGCGGCTTCGACCTCCTTGTCATCGGGAAGGGGGAGGTCAGATACGTCGATCTCACCGGAGACCAGCTTGGGCAGGAGCAGGTCGCGTTGAGCGCGTAGGTTGATGTTTTTCACACCATACTTAATACAGGCTCGACGCATTGGCCTAACCAGTTCACCGAATTTCTTTTGCAATTCAGCTGGCGGAAGAATGACTGCTGTTTCCCCAACCCGCACTCGAGAAAGCTCGGTTTGGCCAGTTGCCCCTACTCCCAGGCCTTCAAAGTAGGGCTGCAACCCTTGAAGCCCTATTCCGAAGAAATCGAAGTCGATTTCTGGCAAAGGTCTAACGATGGTAACGTGGCTATCAACAGTTACATTTTCTAGCGGCTCGTATACCTGGGCCACGCGCCCAAGCGTCCCTACGCCTGTTGAGTTGATCAGCACATCCCCGAACTTCACATATTTTGCTTCGGGCACCTTTTTGATCTGTTCGCGAGAAAGGGCCATGTTCAGTCGGTTGTCACGAATGCACTTTTGGTTTACCACCCTGCAGTCTGATTCGGAGTATTTAGGAGAAATGCCCCGGCTGATATATTCGGAAACCTCGCTAAGCTGAACAACCTCCCATCCTTCAGGAATCCCCCCAAGCTCAGTCTCCTTGAAGCTCACCTCTTCATGCCCAGGGAAGCGGAAATGGACGAACCACTCCTCGTACAGCCGCCGGGCTATCTGTTCAAGGATTTCGATGCGGCGCGTGTTGTTCTCGATGAGGTCATCGTAGGCGCTTAGAATACTAGCAATTGTGAGCCTCCTAGAACGACTAGGATACGGGATCTCAATTGAGTTAATTTTGTAGATCCCCAGCTTTGGCTGAGCCGCGCCAGCAGCGGTGCTCTTCATTTGCGCTTGAGCGTCTTCCGTAAGAAGGGCGAACTTTACATAATCAGCAACATAATCATGGCTTTTTCCAACCAACTTTACAGCGTTCTCTGTTAGGTTTGCTCCCTTTAAGTGGGCTGGCACTTGCCCCACGTCTCCGACATTTGCACCTACAATTGTGATGCATATGTCACCAGATTCTACTGTATAGCGGTTGATCCTCCGATACACCTCTTCGGTTATGTATACCGGATTATTGAATGTTATTTCGCCACCTCCAATATCTCTAGCGCGAATATAGGGATGGTGTGTTTTGACAGGGGAAAAATCTTCGCCTTTCGGAAGTCGTTTTCCTCCCTTTGCATCCGCAATTTGTGAAAGCTGTATTTTTGGAAAAGGCATCTAAACGCCCCTCAAGATATTGGCCACATTAGAAGTTATTCGAGATTCAATCTCCATCGCCTCTGAGTTCAGCACCTCCAGCTCCTCAGCCAGCTCCTCCAGCCGTTCGGCGAAGTCCACATCCTCAGCTTCTCTCGCCGCTGCACCGACATAGCGTCCAGGGTTTAGTGACCAGCCTTGCGCTTCGATTTCCTCCCGAGTCGCCAGCTTGCAGAGCCCAGGCACATCGGCATAGCCCTCGCTCAGTCCCTTCTCGATCAGCAGCGGCTCGCTGCCCTGATCCAGTTCTATGGATTCGCCACGGTAGAGCCGCACGATATTGGCCAAGAGTTCGATCTGCTCCGGCAGCCAGTCGCGGTGCGCCCGGTCGATCTGGCGGTAGAGGTGGCGAGCGTCGATGAACAGCACCTTGTCGGCCCGCTCGCTCTTTTCCTTGGCTCGGTCGAAGAACCACAGGGTGCAGGGCAGGGTGACGGTGTAGAAGAAGTTCGGCCCCACCGAGACGATCACGTCCACAGCACCGCTCTCGATCAGTTTCTGACGGATTACCTGCTCGCTGCCTCGGGCATCCCCCGCCGAGTTGGCCATGACAAAGCCAGCCTTGCCGGTGGGCTTCAAGGCCGCGTAGAAGAGCTGGATCCAGAGATAGTTGGCGTTGTCAGTCCTGGGCATCCCGAAGGGGAAACGGGGATCGCCCTCTACGCGCTCCTTGTCCACCCCTGAGACGTTGAACGGGGGATTGGCCATCACGAAGTCGAAAAAGCCATCACCGTTCTTATAGACCGATTTGTGGGGATCCTCGTAGTAGGTGTTGGATACGCGGACATCACCGGAAAGTCCATGCACCGCCAGGTTCATCTTGTTCAGGTTGACGGTGGTCTGATCTTTCTCGGTGCCAAAGATCGAGATTTCGTCCATGGCGGTCTTGTGGTGGCGCTGCACGAAGTTCGCTGAATGGACGAACATACCGCCAGAACCACAGGCTGGGTCGAAAATGCGCCCATGATAAGGCTCCAGAATCTCAACGATCAGTTTGACTACAGACTCGGGCGTGTAGAAGACGCCACCCTTTTGGCCTTCCTTCAGGGCGAAGTTGGCGAGGAAGTACTCGTAGACCTTGCCGAAGGCATCACCGGAGAGATCCACCGGACCGAGCTGCTTGAGCAGTTCCATCAGCACCCAGTTGTCCAGGCGTGTGTAGTTGCGCGGCAAGGCACCCTTGAGGTCGGAGTTTTCCTCCTCGATGGCCTTCATGGCGTCGTTGATGGCCTTGCCGATGTTGTCGCCCTCGGTGAGCGACAGGAGGTTGGAGAAGCGGGCGAACTCGGGGAGGAATATCACGCCTTCGGCCAAGTAGTCGTCCTTGCTCACCTTGCGGCGACCACCGGATCCCACCGGCCCCAGCTTCTCTTCGGCGGCGGCGTACTTCTTATCGGCGTACTTCAGGAAAATCAGCCCCAACACAGGGGCCGAAAACTCAGCGGGCTTGAGGCCGGTGTTGGCCCATAACTGATCAGCTGCTGCCCACAACCGCTTCCCTACATCTCCATTAACCAAGAATTACCCCTTACGTATATGCTTAGCCCATATTTGGATGAGCTTTCTAAGTCAGCTGTAACAAATGCTAATGAAGGGGAGCTGCGAAGTCGATCAATAGTGCGCAAAGCACCCAACAAACCTTGCCGGTTTTCAAGGCCTGTGCATTCAGAGGCCTTGCGAATGTTACAGTGAGCTGTTACTTTTAAGCATTGGGCAGTTAGACTAAGTGGTTGTTTTTGCAGGGATCTAGGCGTAATTGACTGCGATCCCTGTCCCTCCGCCACCTCAATACTGAAAAGCCCCTGATTCGTCAGGGGCTTTTTTGTTGTTTGAAAACAATTTAAAACTGCATCACGCGTGGTTTTCTGATGTGCATAGGTGAAGCTGTCAAGATGAGCCTATGAGTAACGCTTGGTTATTTTGTAAGTAGAAGGACAACACCTGTATGTTGTCCTTTTATCAAAGTTGCCAGTAAAAACGGCGGAGTCAGCCCTAGATTTTGATGTCGTAATCGACGTATTTGTGCATTAGCTCGTCGTAGGTGCCGTCTTCCTTAATTTCACTCAGCGCCTCGTTGAACTGTTCGGCTAACGCTTCGTTGCGTGGGTGAAAAGCTGCTGCGACGCCGTGGCCGAAATAGTGTTTGGGCTCACGTATTAGAGGCGAGCTGGTAACAACGCCACTGCCTTCCTGATCAACTTGCAGAGACGACAGTGCTAGCGGGTAATACATGAATGCCGCATCGAGACGGCCCGACTGTACGTCGACCGCTAAATCCTCTCCGGTCGCATAGCGGCGCACATCAACTAGATCGCCGTAGGTATCGGTAATATAGGCATCACGAATCGTGCCACGCTGGACGCCTACCGATAGTCCGTCTAGCGCACCTGGGTCTTCAATATCGATTTCCTTGCCTACCGGGGTCACCCAAACGCTGGGATTGCTGTAGTAAGGCTCAGAGAAGAGCACCTGTTCACGGCGTGCATCGGTAATCGCCATGGAAGAGACAATAGCATCATATTTGCGTGCCAATAGACCAGGAATAATGCCATCCCAGCCTTGCTCGACCCACACACACTCGCGCTCAATTCGCCGACAGACCTCTTCGCCCAGCTCGACCTCGAAGCCTGTCAGTGTGCCATCGGAAAGGCGGTACTGGAAGGGTTCGAAGGGAACGTCTACCGCCAGCCGTAATGGGGAGTCAGAATAAGCGGGCAGGGTGAACATTAATGAGGTTAGTGCGCTAGCCACCCCTAAAGTTACTCGATTCATGATGCTTTCCTATGCCGTTTTTATATACGTTTTTATTAAAGCTACCATGCTGCCTATGAGCAATCTACTGGGTTTAATAAGCCCAACGGGAGTCTTGAATACCCGCTGCGCTACAAAGAGATAAAAGCGCTTGCCTTAATGATGATGGCAAGCGCTTTTGCGATAGTCTTGTTTACTTAATAAGTACTATTTAGTTTTGCAGGTATTGATGCCTATTAATTTATAAGCTGGGCAGACGTTAAATAGTCCGGTGGCCAGCGGCAGGACGCCGATCCAGCCCCACACCCCGATAGTCCCTGTCAGGGCCAGTAGGATCAGTGCCATCCCAATCAGGATACGTAAGATTTTATCGATACCACCGACGTTGCGATGCATAGTTGACTCCATTGGGTTTGGTCAATCTCGAAGGTTTATAGCTTTTTGATCTATCTTTATATTTTAATATTGTATACCGAGCATAGACCTCTTCTCGCTTAAAAACATCAGGCAAGTGGTCGTCGCTTGATCCATATCAAGCTCGCATGTTGTTTCTTGCAAGCGCTTCACTTCCTTCGCCCCCCCCCTCACGTGCCGTTAGAAGCAAACATATTAAAAAAACCAAATTGGTCATTTCTCTGTTCTAGGCGCGTTGTATCCAATTGAAGCCTGGCAGTAAGCTCCTAATCCAGGCTTGCATAGCCCGCAGGCTGAAGAACAATTACTAAAAAACGTCAGGAGAAACGCAATGTTCAAGAAAACCGCTATTGCCGTGTCTGTCATTACCATGTCGATCACAACGGCCCAAGCCGAAACCACCTATCGCATCGGCATTACCCAAAACAACGTGGGTGTCGATAGCTACCAAACGACCTATGAAAGTGCCTTTGAAGCGGCTGCAGAGCGCGCGGGCAATGTTGACATTGTCGTGCTGGATGCCGGTGGCGATGTCGCCCGTCAGATTGGCCAGATGCAAGATCTCATTCAGCAGCGGGTCGATGCCATTATCATCTGGCCGACTAACGGACAGGCGGTCATTCCGGCCATTCGTCAGGCGCATAATGCAGGTATTCCGGTGGTCGTCACTAACTCTAAAATCGCTGAAGCGGGGCTTGAGTTCATCGCTGCTTTCTCCGGGCCTGACAACGTTCAGCAGGGTGTTTCC
>AXCI01000420.1_pt1 | contig 13931 bp, 14 predicted proteins | sample 182571 | NCBI WGS metagenome assembly AXCI01 (sample SAMN02359225, study PRJNA218796) | groundwater metagenome | isolation source: Mt. Simon Sandstone pore water sample D5872 at 1.8km depth, Illinois-Basin... | place: USA: Decatur, Illinois | collected 2009-05 | reverse complement strand
CGTATGGGGCTACATAACGCTGCCAAGTTCTACCACACCACCGGCTGGCACGAACCCTCCACTACGGGCGAACTGCTGATCTCAAAAACCCACTGGGATAGCCTGCCTGAAGACCTGCAGATGATTGTCAAAACCGCCTGTATGGCGGCCTGTTTGGAGAGTGTGACTTGGTCCGAAGCCGTTAACGGCGAAGCAATGACCGATCTGGTCGAGAACGAAGGCGTCACTGCCAGCATGCTTCCCACCCCCGTTGTCGATGCGCTGCGCGAAGCCACTCAAGACACCCTGGCAACAGAGGCCGACGCCGACCCACTGGTGCGCAAAGTGCACGATAGCTACATGGCGTTTAAAGCCAATCATGACCGCTGGGCAGGCGCCAGTGAACGCGCTTGGTTAAACGACATCATCGGAGTCTGATATGCGCGCCGTGGCATGTTTTGTCCACGGAGTTGAGGCGGTGGTTCGGCTTTTTGGCTGGATCGCCGCCTGGACCTGCGTGGTATTAGTCGGATTAGTCGCTGGTGACGTATTGATGCGCTATGCATTTAGCGTTGGCGCAGTATGGCTGCAGGAGCTGCAGTGGCACCTGATCTCCCCTATCGCACTGTTTGGCATGTCGTATCTACTGCTGATGGGTGAGCAGGTGCGTGTGGACGTCTTCTACGAACGCTTCCCCGCGGGCCTACAGCGAGTGATTGAGGTGATCGGCGGGCTATTACTGCTAGTCATGGGGCTGTATATCGCCTGGCTGACGCTGCCCTGGATCGCCCAATCATTCGCCCGCGGTGAATCGTCGCCCAACCCTGGCGGTCTGCCATTGCGCTGGTTACTCAAATCGCTAATTCCGTTTGGTTTTGTCCTTCTCGCGCTGCAAGGGTTGGCCCACGCGCTGCGTCAGGCGTTCGCCCTGCCCACACGAGGTGAATAACGCATGTCTCCCAATGAATGGCTAGCGATCGGCATGATCGTGGCTTTTTTCGTGTTTCTGCTGATTGGTATTCCGGTAGGTATCAGCATCGCCGCTACGGCCTTTTTCTTTGGCTATATCGGCTTCGGGCCGATGCTGTTTAATCTACTGCCATCTCGTATCTACGGGGTGGTGACCAATTACACTTTTATGGCGATACCGCTATTTGTATTTATGGGGGTGATGCTGGAGAAGTCGAAGTTAGCCGAAGAGCTAATTGATGTGATCGGCCATTTATTTGGCGGCCTCTCTGGTGGCATGGGCGTGGCAATCATTTTAGTTGGGGTGTTGTTAGGCGCCGCGACGGGTATTGTCGGTGCCACTATCGTTACCCTGGGCCTGCTCACCCTGCCGACGCTGCTTCGCCGGGGCTATCCTAAAACGCTTGCCACCGGCATGATCTGCGCCTCAGGTACCTTGGGGCAGATTATTCCGCCCAGCTTGGTACTGATTCTGCTAGCTGAAATTCTGGGTGAATCAGTCGGCACGATGTTCGCGGCGGCCATGGTACCGGGGCTGACGCTAGCAGCGGTGTATATTATTGCCATTCTGCTGATCGCCAAACTCTACCCCGACCTGATGCCACCGATACCTGCTGAAGAGCGTGCGAATATGGGGCGTCGCCAACTAATACGCAAAGTGATCACCGTGGTGGGCCCGCCTGTGGGTTTGGTATTTGCTGTGCTGGGGTCGATTATCGGTGGTATTGCCGCCCCTACCGAGGCCGCCGCCATGGGCGCGCTAGGCGCGCTGGTATTTGTAGCCTGCTCAGGGCGGCTAACCTTTGCGCTACTCAAAGAGGTTGCCAAGGCCACGCTGGTGATTTCCGCAATGGTGTTCTTTATTTTGATCAGCGCACAGGTTTTCGGACTGGCATTCCGTGGTTTGGGCGGCGAGCATTTGGTGGCTCGAATGTTTGACTGGGTGCCCGGCGGCGAGCTCGGCGCGATGCTGTTTATGCTACTGCTGATGTTTGTATTGGGCTTCTTTCTGGAGTGGATCGAAATCAGCTATATTGCCTTGCCGCTATTTTTACCGTTCTTCGTTCAGATGGGCGTTGATATGGTATGGCTGGGCATTTTGGTGGGGTTGGTACTGCAAACCTCGTTTCTTACCCCTCCCTTTGGCTGGTCATTGTTCTTCCTCAAGGGTGTGGCACCCAAAGAGGTCACCACACTGGATATTTACAAAGGCGCACTGCCGTTTATCGGCTTACAGTTTGTTGCCGTGGCACTGGTGTTTATCTTTCCCAGTATTGCTACTTGGCTGCCGAACGCGATTGGCTGGTAACCACAATTAAAAAGGACTCTGGAGATGCTCCACACCCAACGTAGTTACGGCGGCAGCTGTGTCGCCCCCCACCACCTAGCCGCCAGCGCCGGGCGAGATGTGTTGAAACAGGGCGGCAATGCGGTGGAAGCGATGGTCGCAGCGGCGGCCGCCATTGCGGTGGTTTACCCGCATATGAACGCACTGGGCGGCGATGGCTTCTGGCTTATTCATGAGCCAGGCAAAGCCCCCATTGCCATTGACGCCTGCGGCCCTGCAGCGGGCCTTGCTAATGCAGATTTCTACGCTGGTGAAACGCAGATTCCCGAGCGCGGCCCTAAAGCTGCGCTTACCATGGCGGGCACCATTGGCGGCTGGCATGAAGCACTGAACGTGGCATCCGCATGGGGCAAGTCACTTCCACTCACCACCCTACTGGCCGATGCCATTCATCATGCCGAAGAGGGCATTGCGGTTTCCCAAAGCCAAGAGGCGCTCACTGCCAAACACGTAGAGCGTTTATCCCAAAGCCCAGGCTTTAGCGATGCCCTTCTGCTTAATGGTCAGGTGCCCCGTGAAGGCCAACGTCTGCGCCAGCCGCGTTTGGCCGCCACACTCAAGCGTTTGGCAGAAGCAGGATTAGATGATTTCTACCGCGGCGAACTGGCCACCAGCATGGCGCGAGACTTAGAGGCCGTCGGCAGCCCGCTGCGCTTGGCTGACTTTCACGCCTACCGCGCCCAACGGGTCACACCGCTGGAAGTCACCCTCCAGGATGCCACGCTGTATAACTTGCCAGCGCCGACCCAGGGTATGGCGTCGTTAATGATTTTAGGTATTTACGAGCGCTTAAAAGCCGCCGAGCCAAACGGTTTTGACCATCTACACGGCTTAATCGAAGCCACTAAGCGTGCCTTTATCCTGCGTGACCAAAACGTCACTGACCCCGACCGTGTGCCTACGCCGCTACAAAACTTACTCAGCGAAGAAAATATTAGTGTCGAGGCAGCTAACGTTGATCCACAGCGCGCCCTACCCTGGCCACATGAGCCTGCTCCAGGTGACACCATTTGGATGGGCACCGTAGATAGCGAAGGCCGTGCAGTGAGCTTCATCCAGAGCATCTACTGGGAGTTTGGCAGCGGCGTGGTGCTGCCGGAAAGTGGCGTACTGTGGCAAAACCGGGGTATCAGTTTTCGCTCAATCCTGACCACCTGCGCGGCTTGGCCCCTGGCCGCAAACCCTTCCATACCCTAAACCCGGCCCTGGCCAAGTTTAACGATGGTCGCACTATGGTCTACGGCACCATGGGCGGTGAAGGTCAGCCACAAACCCAAGCGGCGGTGTTCTCACGCTACGCGTTGCACGGTATGCCGCTTCAGCAGGCGATTACCGCGCCGCGCTGGCTACTCGGGCGTACCTGGGGCGAAACCAGCACTAACTTAAAGCTCGAAGCGCGCTTTGACGACGAGCTAGTCACCACCCTGGCAACGGCGGGCCACGATGTGGAAGTTCTACCTGACGCGTTCAGCGACACCATGGGCCATGCGGGCGGTATTGTGCACCACCCGGATGGTTTAATAGAGAGCGCCCACGACCCGCGCAGTAACGGCGGCGCGGCAAGCTTATAATAAGCGGACTGATGGTTTTCTTAGCCTTCGTACAGGCTGAACTTGGTTAGATGGCTAGCTGTCACTTACACAAGTGATAAGCTAGTCTGCCTAATAAGCCTCTGAATGATTGAAACCAGAGGGAAAGGAGAACCCCATGGCGAAAATAGAAAAATCCCCCGACGAATGGCAAGAGCAGCTAACACCCGAGCAGTACCGCGTAGCGCGTGAAAAGGGCACAGAGCGCCCATTCACCGGCGACTATCAGGTGCGCGATGCGCAGGGCATCTATCACTGCGTTTGTTGCCATGCGCCGCTGTTCGAAAACGAGCACAAGTTTGACGCTGGCTGCGGCTGGCCAAGCTTTGACCGGCCGCTGGGCACCCGCTGTGTAGAGGAGCATACCGACACCACACACGGTATGCAGCGCACAGAGGTGGTCTGCTCCCACTGCGATGCCCACCTGGGTCATGTATTTCCCGATGGGCCACCCGACACCACCGGATTGCGCTACTGCATTAACTCAGTATCACTGGAATTCCACCCTGACGAGTAATCAGCGCTAAATCCTCGCAAGGAAACCAGCAAGGCGGGTGCTACAATAGCAGCCCGCTTTTTTTGTGCTGCTATTTTTGTACTTTCAGGAGAGACTGATGCTCGGCTGGTTCCCCGGACATATGAACAAGGCCCGCCGCCAGATTAAGGAGGTGCTGCCTGAAATTGACGTCGTAATCGAGGTACTCGATGCGCGTCTGCCCTACTCCAGCGCCAACCCGATGCTGGCCGAGCTAACACGCCATAAGCCGGTGCTGAAAATTCTCTCCCGCGCCGATCTTGCCGACCCAGAACGGACGGCAGAATGGGTCGCCCACTTTGATGCCCAAGAGAACATGCGAGCCCTTGCTGTTACTACCACCAACACCCGCGAGCTCAAGCAGATTCCCAAACTATGCCATGAGCTAGCCGGCGCGGTGCGCGCGGACCGGGATGTGCGGGTAATGGTGATGGGCATACCCAATGTCGGTAAGTCCACGCTGATTAATGGCTTGGCTGGACGAAAAATCGCTAAAACCGGCAACGAGCCAGCGGTGACCAAGCGCCAGCAAAAGGTGCGCATTGATGGGCGTGTCGCGCTTACCGACACCCCCGGCGTGCTGTGGCCCAAAATTGAAGACCAGGCCAGCGCCTACCGCCTCGCCGCCACCGGTGCCATTCGCGACACGGCCATTGAGTACACCGATGTAGCCATTGTTACCAGCGCGGAGCTCGCCAAGCGCTACCCCGAAGCGCTCACTACCCGGTATAAGCTTAAAGAGCTGCCACCCTACACCGCGCCGGACATTCCCCACGACATTGATGCCGATGGCCCCAAAAGCCCGACTTTCTCGCTATTGCCGGCTTTGACGGCAACGCCATTTTGAAAGATATTGCTGCCCGGCGTGGCGGCCTGCGCCCCGGCGGTGCCGTCGACCTGCATCGCGGCGCGGAAGTACTGCTTCACGAACTACGCGATGGCAAGCTGGGCCGACTAACCCTTGAAACGCCGGCGGATATTCCACCACCGCCCGTGCAAAACAACGAAGACAATCAAGACCTTTCCGACGCATAATGGTTTGGCAGCCTGTTAGCCGATGACGGCTTGTAGGCGCTTACCTTTTGGATACTTTGGGCCTCTCGCTACTTTTGGACAGACACCTCATGGATACCCCGCAGTCGCACGAACCACAACCGTTGAAGAAATCTCATAAGCTGCACAATGTCTGCTATGACATTCGCGGCCCGGTGCTCGACCACGCCAAGCGCCTGGAAGAGGAAGGCCAGCGAATTCTCAAGCTCAACATCGGCAATCCCGCGCCGTTTGGTTTTGAGGCGCCAGAAGAGATTCTTCAGGATGTGATGCGTAACCTGCCCACGGCCCAGGGCTACTGCGACTCCAAAGGCCTCTACTCTGCCCGTAAAGCGATCATGCAGGAGTGCCAGCGCAAGCAGATTCCAGGGGTGGGCATTGAGGATATCTTCATTGGCAACGGCGTCTCTGAGCTGATCGTGATGGCCATGCAGGCTCTGCTCAACGACGGAGATGAGGTATTGATTCCGGCGCCGGACTACCCGCTCTGGACCGCCGCCGCTCACCTTTCCGGTGGCCATGCGGTGCACTATTTGTGCGACGAGCAGGCCGACTGGACGCCTGACATGGCAGATATTCGCGCCAAGATCACCAGCCATACGCGCGCCATTGTGCTGATTAACCCTAATAACCCGACCGGCGCGGTTTATCCGCCCGCCGTGGTCAAAGAAGTATTGAAGATCGCCAAGCAGCACAACCTAGTGGTGTTCTCTGACGAGATCTACGACAAGATTCTGTATGACGGCGTCGAGCACACCGCTACGGGTGCGCTGGCGGACGATGACCAGTTAGTTATCACCATGAACGGGCTGTCAAAGAGCTATCGCTGCGCAGGGTTTCGCTCCGGCTGGATGATTATCTCCGGCACCCTGGCCAAGTTAAACGCCCAGGACTATATCCAGGGGCTGAATATGCTGGCCTCCATGCGGCTGTGCGCTAACGTGCCCGCCCAGCATGCGATTCAAACCGCGCTGGGGGGCTATCAGTCGATCAATGATTTAATCCTGCCCGGCGGTCGGCTACTTGCCCAGCGCGATATCACTATCGAGAAGTTGAATGCGATCCCCGGCGTTTCCTGTGTGACCCCAAAAGGCGCGCTCTACGCCTTTCCGCGCCTCGACCCTAAAGTGTTCAACATTAAAGACGACCAGCAGATGGTGCTGGATCTACTGCTGCAGGAAAAAATATTGCTGGTGCAGGGTACCGCCTTTAACTGGCCCGAACCCGACCATGTGCGCATCGTGACCCTGCCCTGGGCAGATCAGCTGGGTGATGCACTGGATCGCTTTGCTAACTTCTTGTCGCGCTACCGGCAGTAAATGTGGATGTGTTAATCACCCCATGACTTGAAACTGCCATCAACAGCACGTATCTAAGCCATTAATCTAGCGTTGCTTCGATAAATCTTAAGGGAGAACCTGCACCATGATGCGAATTCTGCTGTTTTTAGGCACCAACATAGCGGTCTTGCTGGTGGCCAGCATTACCCTGCGCCTGCTTGGCGTAGAGAGCTACCTGCGTGGTCAGGGCATCAACTTTACTAGCCTGCTGATTTTCTGCTTTATCTTCGGCATGGCGGGTTCCATTATCTCGCTGTTTATCTCCAAATGGATGGCCAAGCGCAGCACCGGCACAGTGATTATCGAAACGCCCTCCAACTCCACCGAACAGTGGTTGCTGGATACGGTCGCTGAGCTCTCCCGTGAAGCGGGCATCAAAACCCCGGAAGTAGGCATATTTCCCGCGCAACAATCCAACGCCTTTGCGACAGGCTGGAATAAAAACGATGCGCTGGTGGCCGTCTCCGCAGGCTTGATGAATCGCATGCGACCGGAAGAAGTGCGCGCGGTACTCGCACATGAGATTGGCCACGTTGCTAACGGTGACATGGTCACCCTGGCGCTGATTCAGGGCGTGGTGAACACCTTTGTGATGTTCTTTGCCCGGGTAGTGGCGCACTTGGTCGATAACTTCCTACGCAGCCGCAGCGAAGGCGGTGGTGGACTGGGCTTTATGGGCTACTTCGCCGTGGTCATGGTCGCGGAGATCGTATTTGGCATTTTAGCCTCAGCAATCGTTGCCTGGTTCTCGCGCTACCGCGAATACCGCGCCGATGAAGCAGGCGCGCGCTTGGCGGGCACCAATGCCATGGTCAGCGCGCTGGCACGTTTGAAAACCGAAACCGAAACGCCCGATCAAATGCCAGACACCCTACGCGCCATGGCTATCACCAAAGGCCAAACCCGCTCGCTGGTGGAAAAGCTGTTTGCCAGCCACCCACCGCTTGATGAGCGAATCCGCGCACTGAAAGAAGCCGCTTATCGTCAGTAAGTGTTTATAACGACGCTAAACGTTTAAGGCCCGCAGATGCGGGCCTTACTGTTTTTGGCTGCCTGTTTTTTCAATACCTGATTTTCACTACTTAGGCTTGGGTTACTGCAAACCCAGCCCCTCGCAGGATGTCTTCTAACGCTAACGCCTCCCCTGATAGCTGCACATTGAGCGTGACGAATTCGCGACGTAACGGGTAATTGGCACGGCAGTCATCAAAGCCTTTGTGCATGCCGTGGTGCTGCGTTTGGCGCTGTAACGCATCGTGGTCGCGGCGTACGTCATACACTGCTCGCATACAGAGTCTCAGGGCATCTTCCGGGGGGAGTGCGTGCTGCAAATGCAGCGATGCCAGCGCGGGCGGTGGGCAAATATCAGTGAATGGCAACTCGCTTGACTGCTCAAAGAGGCGCGCCAGCGCTTGTTGAATCATCCAGGTACCGCGTAGCTTGCCATCCAGGCTATGCCCGGCAATGTGTGGTGTTGCCAGAGATACCAGATCACGCAAGCCTGCATCGATATCCGGCTCCTGTTCCCATACGTCCAGGACAGCACTGATATCGCCCTTGCCTGCCATACGGCTGCGCAGCGCTAAGCCATCTACACAATCACCGCGCCCAGCGTTCAGCAGCACGCTGCCTGGCGCCAGCTCATCAATGCGCTGGGCGTTAAGCAGTTGATAAGTAGCGTGAGGGCCTTCGCGAATCAGCGGCGTATGCAGGCAGAGCACGTTGCAGCGCTCGATCAGGACGTCTAAAGAGTGAAAGCCATCCTGCCCCTCCTCTTCAGCCCGGGGCGGATCACAGGCAAGCGTCGCCACGCCCATAGCCGATAGCCGTGCCTGCAAGCGGCTGCCGACATTGCCAACCCCAACAATACCCACCGTGCGCTCACTAAGTAACCAATCATCGCGCTCAGCCAGCGTTAGCAGGCTGCTCAATACGTAATCCACCACCGCTTCGGCATTACAGCCTGGGGCGCTAGCAAAAGCGATATTGCGCTTAGCGAGCGCCGCCTGATCGATATGGTCCGTGCCGATGGTGCAGGTGCCAATAAAGCGCACAGGGCTATCGCCAAGCAGTTTCTCGTTGACCTGGGAAATGGAGCGCACGATAAGCGCATCGGCGCCCTGAAGATGGGCGGCGTTTATCTCCCGCCCTGGCACGCGGGTGAGCGTACCGAAATGGCCGAAGCAGTGCTCGGCAGCGGGGATATTGGCGTCGATGACAAGTTTCATAGGCGTTTGAGTATCCGGGCTTTACAATACGCCCGCGACGGCTGATGGGCAGGCGTGTTTCAAGGCTATCTTTTAAGGGCTATCTAAGGAGAATGTTGTGATCGTACGCTGGGAAACCAACCATGACTATGTGTTGGTTCATATTCACCAGGATATGTTTGGTGACTGGATTTTCAGCCGCGCTTGGGGCCAAATCGGCACTCAGTTTGGCGGCCTGAAACATCAGCTAGCCGATACGCTGGATCAAGCCCATATGTGGCTGGAGGACGAAACCACCATCCAATCCTCGCGAGGGTTTCGCAAGGTGCTGGAAGTGGCCGACCATACCCCTGAAGGCCAGGAAGCCATGCGCCAGCTTTCGCTGTTGGACGTGCTTTAGCCAATAGTCAATAGTCAAAGTGTTATCCAAGAAAGCGCCGTCCATCACGTTCATAGGCGCCTACTGGCTCGGTGGTATCCGGCGGGGCAACAAACCCCGCCAGCGCCACTTCATCCAACCAGCCGCGTTCGCGCAACCAGTCGCTTAATCGCTCCAACTCAAAGCCACGATCCAACTCATTACCGTCACTATCCATCAGCACCGGTATGCGCACGCCATAACGCTCAACCAGCGCATCATCCTCGCTAATTTCAATGTGGTGCAACCACACCTTTTGATTCGCCAGAGCGGCCACCAGCGCCTCTAACTGGGTACACAGGTGACAACCCATGGTCGTGTAAAGCGATAGCTGAATCATACTGAAGCTCTCTGCATACTAGCTTTCTTCATACTAGCTCTCTTATGAGACCTTATGGCGAAGTAGAAATACGTGGTGTAAGTTCGTTCGCCGCTGAAAATCGGGGTCAAAGCTGCGCCCGGTAATATCCTCTACTGCAAACTGTTCGCTAAGTGCTTCGTCTAGCTTAAAGCGCCGCTGGTTATTTGAGAACACCAAGGTGCCCCCCGGGCGCCAAACGCGCCATGGCAAGCTCCACGAGACGCGGGTGATCACGCTGTACGTCTAGCGTATCACGCATTTTCTTGGAGTTAGAGAATGTCGGTGGATCCATAAAAATCAGGTCAAACTCGGCATTGGCGGTTTCCAGCCAGCGGAAACAGTCGTCGCGCACTACCCGGTGCAGACGGGTATCAAGCTTATTCAGCGCAAAGTTATCCTTGGCCCACTCCAGGTAAGTGTTCGACATATCGACACTCACACTGTCGCTGGCGCCGCCCAATGCCGCCTGTACCGTTGCTGTGGCGGTGTAACAGAACAAGTTTAGAAAACGCTTACCGCTAGCCATTTCACCCAGCATCCGCCGTACCGGACGGTGGTCAAGAAACAGCCCGGTATCCAGGTAGTCGCGCAGGTTGACCCATAGACGCGCCTCGCCTTCTTGCACCTCAAAACGTTCACCGCTGGCGGCGCGTTTCTGGTACTGGGCGCTGCCGGTTTGGCGCTCACGGCGTTTGATATAGATCTTGCTAGCGTCAACGTTAAGCGCTTCGGGCATCACTTCCAGAGCGTCGTACAAGCGCTTTTGCGCCTGCGCCGGGTTGATCGAGCTGGGTGCCGCGTACTCTTGCACATGCACGCGGTCACCGTAGCGATCAACCGCTAGGGCATACTCCGGCATATCGGCGTCATAAACACGATAGCTGGTTTCACCGCTCTGCTTCAGCCATTTCCTTAAGCGCTTCTGATTTTTAATCAGCCGATTGGCAAACATCTGCGCATTGTCTTGGTTTTTATGAGCCGCTTGCTCTTCGCCAACCACGTCACTGGGCGCTGCCTCTGCACCACTTTCACGCTGTGCGGGCGCCACATCGCTCGCAGCAGGTGAATGCTCAGCTCCCCCAATCTCCATTAATAGCAGCTTGGCGTCCAAAGCACCGTTTTTGAGCGCGTACTGCTTGTGCGCACGCATTCCCAGGCGATGGCCGAGATCCGGATTGCCGGTAAATACCGCCAGCGTCCAGCCGGGGAACAGCGCTTTGGCTTTCTCGCCAATCTGGGCATATAGACGCACCAGCTCAGGCAATTCACCCAAACGTTCGCCGTAGGGGGGGTTGGTGATCAACAGGCCACATTCAGCGGTCAATGATTCAGGCCGGGTAAGCTGAGCAAGGCTCTGACCATGGAGGGTTATCAGCGCAGGAATACCGGCACGCATGGCATTGGACTTGGCGGCAGTCAGTGCCGCAGGGCTCTGGTCAAAGCCGAGCAGCTGGGCTTTGCAGCGTTTGCGGCCAATCGATGCACGGGCTTCGGCTTCGCGTTTCTGTTCTCGCCACGCATCATCATCATGCCCGGCCCAGCCGTGAAAGCCGAAGCGTTCACGGTTCAGGTTAGGTGCTTGGTCAGCGGCCATCATGGCGGCTTCGATGAGTAGCGTGCCTGCACCACAAAGCGGATCGATCAACGGTTCACCGGCTTTGAGCCTTTCTGGCCAACCCGCTCGCACCAGCAGAGCCGCCGCCAGATTCTCTTTTAGCGGCGCATGGCCTACATCCCGGCGATAACCGCGACGGTGTAGGCTTTCACCAGAGAAATCCAATCCAATAGTTAGGTTCATCCTATGGAGGTGGGCGTATATGCGCAAATGTGGAGTTTTAGTATCCACGTTGGGACGTTCCTGCCCGGCCAGTTGAAGGGCATCAACTACGCCGTCCTTAACGATCTGGGCACCAAAACGAGTGTGGCGAATATGCTCGCTACGGCCGTGGAAATCCACCGCCAATGTATTTCCCGGCGCCAGATGCTGGGTCCAGGCAATCCGAGCCACCACGTCGCGCACCTGTTCGGCGGTGTCGATCATCGATTCGCGTACCAGGGTTAAAATCACCCGGTTGGCCAATCGCGACCATAGGCATACGCGGTAAGCGATGGCTTGACTGGCAGTGAAGTACACCCCAGCCACCGTGGTTTTGCCCGGCGTGGCGCCTAGTGCTATGAGTTCATCGTGGAGCAGGCCTTCAATGCCTTTGGGGCAGGTGGCAAGCAAATTTAGCGGAGCGGTTTGGTTCGACTCGGTCATGATAATAGAGGCGCTGAAAGGCGCGATATTCCTGTATATAACAAATGAGTTTACGTTTTATGACAAATTAGTAGTCGACAGATGACCCCATCATGGTCTAACAATAAGAGAGTAGCTACTGAAAAACGCATGCGTTTCTAGTCAGGGTCGGTTCATCACTAGACCTATGGCTTGTAAGTGTTCTTTGCAAGAGATCGCCGCCCGACTCGTTCAGCCCGTGAGAGCTAGACACTGGGGTTGATGCGGCGTCTCGCTCTTGAAGCAAGCTCTCGGAATAGGGTTGTTTTTCGTTTTCGATAACGCTCTATTTCTTATTAAAGGCTTTCGTGAAAAGAGGTTAGCCAATGAAACGGCAAAAACGTGATCGCTTCCAGCGGGCTTATGTCCACGGCTACAAAGCGGGTGTATTGGGTCGTTCTCGTGACGACTGTCCCAGTCAAGATGTCAATTTACGCGAATACTGGATGAGCGGTTGGCGTGAAGGTCGCGGAGACCAGTGGGATGGCATGACCGGTATCTCGGGCATCCATAAAAATCCCTTAGTCATGGCCTAACGTTTTATTTTTCAAAGTTTTAAAAGAAAAATTCTGAACGAAAGGTTTATAGTGAGCCCACTTTTTCAAGTGGGCTTTTTAGTGCGCTTTCAGTGCCCTGGCGCACTCGCCTACTAGTTTAGGGCCCTGGTAAATCAACCCTGAGTAGAGCTGGACTAAATCCGCGCCCGCCGCAATTTTGGCCTGTGCTGCAGCGGCACTATCGATCCCGCCAACGCCAATAATAGGGAGCGATGGTAAATGCTCACGCAACTGGCGAATAACCCGGTTGGATGCCTCAAACACCGGCTTACCAGAAAGCCCCCCGGCCTCCTCCGCCTGCGGATCACCCTGCACGGCCTCTCGGGAAACCGTGGTATTGGTGGCAATCACGCCGTCAAGGTGGTTGCGCTCAATACTCCCCGCCATCAGCTCCACTTCTTCAGCACTCATATCCGGAGCGATCTTAATGAGCAGCGGCACCTTTCGGCCCGCTTGGGCATCAAGCTCGATAGCGCGGGCACGAATTGGCCCCAACAACGCATCCAACTGCTCGCCAAACTGTAGGGAGCGCAGCCCAGGGGTATTGGGTGATGAGACATTGACGGCAATGTAATCCGCATAAGGGTGCACGGCGTCTAAACACACCAGGTAGTCATCTAGCGCTTGCTCTACCGACGTGGTGAGGTTCTTACCAATATTGATGCCGACGATGCCATCGTAGTGTCGCTGCTTAACCTGCTGGATCAGATGTTCCACCCCTTTGTTGTTAAAACCAAAGCGGTTGATGATCGCCTCATGCTGCGCTAAACGAAACAGCCGCGGTTTGGGGTTGCCCGGCTGCGGTTTGGGCGTAACAGTGCCCACTTCGACAAAGCCAAACCCTAACGCGCCCAGTGCATCCAGGTGGTCGGCATTCTTATCCAACCCAGCCGCGAGACCCACTCGATTGGCAAATCGCAGCCCCATCAACTCCACGGGATCCTCTACCGGCTGGCCGAAAAGCCGCGAAACGCCGCCCAATCGATGCAGTGATTCTAATGCACTCAGCGCCATGCCGTGGGACGTTTCTGGATCAACGCGAAAAAACAGCGAGCGGGCGAGGTTGTACATAACGGATCTCTTGAAGCGGGGGACTGAAAACGGGCACCAGTATAACGCAATAAAGCGCGCCCTGGTGGAGAACCAGGGCGCGCTTTCACACTCCTTCTTAATTAAATAGACACGCTTTAATTAAGTGGACGAGGTACTTCTAGGCTTCGCTATCGCTTTCAGCCAAATCGACCAGCTCGCGTACAGCAACCGCAAAGAGTGCAAAGCCCCTTCACTGCCACCACGT
>AXCI01003370.1_pt1 | contig 14155 bp, 16 predicted proteins | sample 182571 | NCBI WGS metagenome assembly AXCI01 (sample SAMN02359225, study PRJNA218796) | groundwater metagenome | isolation source: Mt. Simon Sandstone pore water sample D5872 at 1.8km depth, Illinois-Basin... | place: USA: Decatur, Illinois | collected 2009-05 | reverse complement strand
ACCTTTATCTCGGTCAAGTTTTTGAACCATCAGCACTAACTAATTCTCCTTTATCGCCAGCTGTGGCACTCTATATGTAATTAGCAGTCGTACAAGGCCAACGCCTGAGTCCATGATGTTTCCATGCAGGAGCCTGTCCTTTGATCAGTGTACTTATCGCCGATGATCATCACTTAGTAAGAACTAGCATCGCTCACCTGCTAAACGAAGAGTGTGACATTAAAATTGTGGGCGAGGTCGACGACGGCGAAAGCGCGGTGACACAGTGTCGTCATTTAAAGCCCGATATCGTGTTGATGGATATTCGCATGCCGGGAATTGGTGGGCTTGAAGCGACTCGGCGTATTCATCGCACGATGGAAGACGTGAAGGTTTTAATCTTAACCGCACATATGGAAGACAGCGTCCTGCGACGCATGTTGGAAGCCGGTGCGTCGGGATTTTTAAGCAAAGGTGCGGATGCAATTGAGATGACCGATGCCATACGTCAGGTCTTTCATGGGCGTCGCTATGTCAGTCAGGAGATCGCCCAACGTTTAGCCCTTTCCCACTTTACCAATGAAGATAATCCGTTTAGCCACCTCTCCCACCGTGAGCTACAGATTGCCCTGATGATTGTTAACTGTCAGCGCGTACAAGACATCTCCGACCGCCTGCACCTAAGCCCTAAAACAGTAAATACCTATCGCTATCGACTGTTTGATAAACTACAAGTTGCCACTGACGTGGAGCTTACGCATTTAGCGCTCCGCCATGGGCTGGTCGAGGGGTTTGACGCCACCCAGATATAGCCCCATCTTCCCCTGCAGTTATAGGGTACCGACACGCTGATATGACCTTTGATTCAAAACAGTTTCTGAGTTCGGTAAGCACCTCTCCTGGCGTTTACCGTATGCTCGATGACCAAAGCAACACCCTCTATGTGGGCAAAGCCAAGCGCTTAAAAGCGCGTCTTGCCAGCTATTTTCGTGGCCAGTTGAATACCAAAACCCAGGCCATGGTAGGACGTATCGCCGATGTTCAGGTAACTGTCACGCGCACGGAGACGGAAGCGCTTCTGCTTGAACAGACACTGATTAAACAACTACGTCCGCCCTACAACATTTTATTGCGTGACGATAAGTCCTACCCCTTTGTATTTGTCACCGACCGCCACACTTATCCAGCACTTGAGTATAAGCGCGCTCGTCAGCGCAGCGACGATGGTCGCTATCTTGGCCCTTACCCAAGCAGTGGCGCGGTACGTGAAAGCCTCGCGCTGATGCAAAAAATATTTCATATCCGCAACTGCGAAGATAGTGTTTTTGCTCACCGCTCACGCCCCTGTTTGCAGTATCAAATTCAGCGCTGCAGCGCCCCTTGCGTCGATTACATTTCCGCCGAAGATTACCAGCGCGACGTTGAACACGCCGTCATGTGCCTGGAGGGCAAAAGTGAAAATGTGACCCAGGAACTGATGGAAGCAATGGAGGTTGCCAGCAAAGCGCTGAATTTTGAAGAAGCTGCCCGCCTTCGTGATCAGGTTCAGCAGCTACGACAGCTTCAACAGCGTCAGTTTGTCGACACCGGCGGTGGAGATGCCGACATTTTTGCCTTAGCACAGCGCCCCGGTGCGCTGGGCGTTTCCGTGTTAAGCGTTCGCGACGGCCGCCTGCTGGGAGCACGCCATCACACGCCAAAAAACGATCTGGATCTACCGCTAGAAACGCTGCTCACCGAAGTCGTTAGCCAGTACTACTTTGGACAACCGCATAATGTGCCCAGTGAAGTCATCACCAGTCATCCACTCGATGACAGCGAGCTGATCGCTGAGGCATTGACCCAGCAGGCGGGTAAGCGCATTCGCGTTACCAGCCAAGTGCGCGGCCACCGCGCCCAGTGGCAGCAGCTTGCAATTACCAACGCTGAACAGCAGCTAGCCTCGCAACTGGCTAATCAAACGCAGCTGACTCAGCGCTTTACCGCGCTACAGAAAGCGCTCGGCTTGGAAGAAACGCCACAACGTCTGGAGTGCTTCGACATCAGCCATAGCCACGGTGAAGCGACCGTTGCCTCCTGCGTAGTGTTTGATCATCAAGGCCCACGTAAAAGCGACTATCGCCATTTTCGCATTGAAGGCGTTGCCGCCGGTGATGATTACGCTGCCATGCAGCAGGCCCTTACAAGGCGACTCAAGCGGGTGAAAAGCGGTGAAGCGGTGGCACCCGACATTCTGATCGTCGACGGCGGCAAGGGGCAGCTCAATATGGCCCGCGAGGTGTTTAAAGAACTCGACATCACTCATATTATGCTACTGGGTGTAGCGAAAGGCACGACACGTAAAGCTGGGCTTGAAAGCCTGTTTGTAGAAACGGCCGACAACCCACTGGACTTGGATCCTGCATCGCCCGCTCTGCACTTGATTCAGCATATTCGCGATGAGTCGCACCGTTTTGCCATAGCAGGCCACCGCGCCCAACGTGACAAAGCAAGGCGTACTTCAACGCTGCAGGAAATCCCTGGCATTGGCCCTAAGCGTAGACGTGAGTTGCTGCGCTTTTTTGGCGGCCTCCAGGGCGTACAAAAGGCTAGTCGCGACGAACTTGCCCGCGTACCGGGTATTAACGCGTCGTTAGCCGAAAGTATTTACCGGGCGCTCAATGGATAAACCGCCTCTTGGCATAGATGCTATCGGCCAAGGGGGATAGAATGAGCCCCAGACTTCGAATCCTCTGATTTTCTGGCAAGGATCGCACCCTGCGATGAATATACCCAACATACTGACACTGGCGAGAATCGCCTTTATTCCGCTGCTGGTGGTGCTGTTTTATCTACCCTTCAGCTGGAGCATGCCCGTTGCGGCTGGCTTATTTGCATTGGCCTCCATTACCGATTGGCTGGACGGCTATTTAGCCCGACGCTGGAATCAGTCAACGCCTTTTGGCGCCTTTCTAGACCCGGTGGCCGATAAGCTTATGGTCGTGGTCGCCTTGGCGCTATTGATCGAGCGTTATGACACTTTAGTGCTGACGCTACCCGCGCTGGTCATCATTGGCCGCGAAATTGTCATTTCAGCGCTACGCGAATGGATGGCTGAAATGGGCAAACGCGGCATGGTGGCTGTTTCTTGGGTTGGCAAGTTGAAAACAACGCTGCAAATGGTGTCACTACTCATCTTGCTAGCACTTCCCCCAGCGCACGAGTTTGCCTTGCTGGGCGTTGTCGTGCTGTATGTAGCCGCCCTTTTGACGCTCTGGTCAATGATTCAGTACTTGAAAGCTGCTTGGCCTCATCTTAGCCGCTCGATGTAACCCGCTGATAAGTAAATAATGAATACGCACCCATTCATTGATTGACAACCCGGCGGCGATCCGTATAATTCGCCCTCGAGTCGAGCGGGAATAGCTCAGTGGTAGAGCATCGCCTTGCCAAGGCGAGGGTCGGGAGTTCGAATCTCCTTTCCCGCTCCAACTTGGATAGCGTGGTAAAGCAAGAGAGGGTCGTGAGCTGGAACGCCAGCCCGGTCGGATCTCCTTTCCCGCTCCATAGACTCTTGAGGCTGGATGGCAGAGTGGTTATGCAGCGGACTGCAACTCCGTGTACGCCGGTTCGATTCCGACTCCAGCCTCCATCTTTGTGTAGCAGTGATGCTTTAAAGGTCTCTTTAAAACAACATTGCGATGTGATGTTCTTGTAATGAATAGCCCGGATGGCGAAATCGGTAGACGCAAGAGACTTAAAATCTCTCGGGGGCAACCCCGTGCCGGTTCAAGTCCGGCTCCGGGCACCATTTCTTAGTTTCAATTTCACTTCTCTCCAACAGTCCATGACTGCCCCTTTTTGATGCTTCCTTCCCCCCCGCTTTAGCTTTTTTCATACGCTACTGTTTGCTGTGACTACCCCTACCTACGTTATCGCTATTAGCCATACCCAAACATCGCTTTTTATTGACTGCAAACATCGCTAAACGCTAATTGCCACGCTATGATGCCGCCTTCTAGCGTTTACCTATTCAAAGCTAGCGATGTTTCAAGTTGGCAAGATGTCAGGCAGTTTGATGAAGGAGCAGGCATTATGAGCACGCCAATATCCGATGTACTTATCATTGGCGGCGGCGTTGCAGGGCTAACCCTTGCTCTGGAAATAGCCGACTATAAATCAGTCACCTTAGTTCGACCTGCCCAAGATGATCAAGGCGCCAGCCGGTGGGCACAAGGCGGTATCGCCGCCGCGCTTTCGCCTGATGACGACATAGAAGCCCATATTAACGATACCTTGATAGCTGGCGACGGGCTTTGTGATACCGAAGCAGTGCGCTTTACCGTTACTCACGGCCCTGCTGCAATTCAGTGGCTGATTGATCAGGGGGTCCCTTTTACGCCAGAGACAGACCCCGCCGCACGCTACCCGTATCACCTCACCCGCGAAGGCGGCCACAATGCTCGGCGCATTATCCACGCGGACGATGCCACCGGCCGCGCGGTGGTAGATACTCTATTAAACAAAGTGGCGCAGCACCCCAACATTGTTCAGCGCAACGATTTAACCGTGACGGGCTTACTTAAGGATGCACAAGGTGCCTGCCGCGGCGCCTATGGGAGTGATACTAACCATCAGTGGCACTCACTTACAGCACGCCACACCGTTTTAGCGACCGGCGGTGCAAGCGGCCTTTACCGCCATACCACCACGCCAGCGCCTAGTAGCGGTGAAGGTATGATGATGGCCGCAGAGCTAGGAGCTCGGTTAATGAACCTGGAGTTCCAACAGTTTCACCCGACCTGCCTATTTGATCCTGAAGGCCCGGCGTTTTTGATTAGCGAGGCCGTCCGTGGTGAAGGCGGCCATTTATTAAATGAGGCGGGCCAGCGATTTATGCTGGCGCTGGATAATCGCGCCGAGCTCGCCCCTCGCGATGTGGTGGCCCGCGCTATTGATGCTGAGATACAGCGCAGCGCGCTGGGTCACGTATGGCTGGATATTCGCCATCTAGGCGAACAGGCAATTCACCACCACTTCCCTACCATTCTGGCTCACTGCGCTTCACGTGGCATTGATATCACTCAGCAAGCCATTCCTGTGGTGCCTGCCGCCCACTATAGCTGCGGCGGTGTCGCTACCGACTTACAAGGCGCCACCGACGTCGCAAATCTATATGCTATTGGAGAAATAGCCTGCACGGGGTTACATGGCGCCAACCGAATGGCCAGCAACTCACTGCTAGAGTGTTTAGTATTTGCACGCAGCTGCGCCCAGGCGCTATTAAATGATGCGCGCAAAACCAATGCACAAAAAAGCGACGCTCAAGAACCCAGCTCACCTTGTCCAATCGAAGCATTTCAGCCTTCTCGAAAGACGACTGACTTATCCTCAACCGTCCTAAGCGATATCCGTCAGCGCATGAGAGCAACCATGAGCCAGCATGTCTCGATTGTGCGCAGCGTTGCAGGGCTCAATACCGCGTTAGAGCAACTAAAAGCGCTGCTAACGACGCTGGAGGAGATAGAGGGCGTTGTAGCAACCGCGGAAGGCTCCCGCTTACAACACGCGCTTCAGTTAGCGCAGCTAACAGTGCTAGCGGCTCAGAAGCGACATGAATCTCGCGGCCTACACTTCGCTACCGACTGGCCGCAACATCAGCCGCTAGCCACTGCCTCGTCGCTGTCCATCAGCGATTTAGCCCACCGGGATTAGAACGAGATGCTACTGACCGGGACGATGAAACAATTTGCGCACTTCACGCAATTGCCCCTCAGGCACACTATCAGGCCATAACCAAACCCGCTGACTACCCACATAAAGCCCTATTACCCAGGGCCCTAAATAGTCACAGCGCACTTGATGCTCTTCTTCTTGAGGCTTATTCAGTAGCGGATCGCGCTTAACAAGCCGCTGATTGCTATGCAGCCAGCGGCCATGAAACAGCGACCCCGTCGATGTAAGAGAGAGCACCCCTTTCGGTTGGCGCAGGTAATCACGCCAAACAAGAGCACCCCCTATTACCACCAGCGCTACCGCCGAAGGCATACCGCCGACCCAGTAACTCAGCACCACTATTCCAACCAATAAAAAGCACTGCGTTAACTGCCACTGCCTAGAGGGTACGATAGGCAGAATTATCGGTGTTTTCAGCATGTTCAACGATCATTTGCACAATACGCCGCTGACTGGGCTCTTCAGGCCACTCACGATGCATCAGCCAGACAAACAGGTCCTGGTCTTCACCTTCAATTAACTGTTGGTAGGCCAGCTGATCCTCTTCACTAATGTGATCAAAACGCTGTTCAAGAAACGGAATTAGCAGTAGATCAAGCTCCCACATACCGCGCCGGGAGTGCCAGTAAAGCCGTTTACGCAAAATGGCTGCTGGGGAATTGTCATCGTTCAACGTCAGCCGCTCCAATTACAAAAAATGAAAGGCCAGTATACCTAAGCTGCGGGGTCGCGCCAGCGCCCTCCTTCGCCTATGCTGTTAAACAGTCTAGAACCTTGTTTTATCTGAATTGTTTTATACTGAATTGAGCAGTATGCTGAATTTGATGTTAGTGAGGTCGAGAGCACATGACGGCCTTCAATGTTCGCAGGGAGCTAACCGATGACTAAATCTGAACTAATCGAACAAATTGCGATGCGTCAGCCGGAATTATCCGCCAAAGATGTTGAAACGGCGGTGCGTATTATCCTGGACGACATGACTGACTCTCTCTCCAGTGGAGGTCGCGTTGAGATCCGTGGCTTTGGTAGTTTTTCCCTCCACTACCGAGAGCCGCGCGTAGGCCGCAACCCGAAGACAGGCGATGCAGTGGACCTGGAAGGCAAATACGTACCGCACTTCAAACCGGGTAAAGAACTACGTGAGCAGGTAGATGCCAGTCGAGCGCTTGGCTACTAATACGCGACAATGTCGTTATCCGACCTTCTGCGGGATGACGTCGCGGCTTGAGTCGTACACAATAGCGCTACCGTGAACGTCACTGACTAGGAAACTCACATGCGTTGGATCAAAGGGCTGATTTTAGCCGTTATTTTGCTGGTAGTAGTGCTAGTAGGTATTCTGTTTGCCGTTAATAATCAGCAAACGATCGCCTTGAATCTTATTTGGCTGGAGCTGCCAGCAGTATCGCTCTCTGTCTGGTTGCTAGCGACACTGGTGTTTGGCGTCGTGCTGGGTATGCTCGCTATGCTGGGTGTCTATGTGCGCTTAAAAGCCACTCTGGCCCGTAGCGAGCGTCATAACAAGCAGCAACAAAAAGAGCTTGATAGCCTGCGCACCCAGGGGTTCAAGGAACTAGCATAAATGCTGGATGTCGCGCTGCTAAGCGTACTATTGGCCGCTATTGCCATCGGTTATGGGTTAGGTTACCGCCAAGCTGGACAACGCCGACATCGCTCCCAACCGCCTGAGGGGTCTTCCCAGGCGCTATCGCGAGATTACTTTGTCGGGCTAAATTATCTGCTTAACGAGCAGCCCGACGAAGCCATTAACACCTTTATTAACGTGCTTGCTATTAACAGCGACACGGTAGACACGCACATCGCGCTTGGCAAACTGTTTCGCGCCCGAGGCGAGGCTGACAAGGCCGTTAGCATCCACCAAAATTTATTAGCACGCCCCGCCTTATCGCAACATACCAACGAACAAATTCAGCTAGAGCTTGCTCAAGACTTTATGGCGCTGGGGGTGCATGACCGCGCACAACGTCTTCTCAATACACTGCTGGAACAGAGTAGCGACGATGGGCACCGCTATGCGGCCAAACAGCTGCTTGTCGATTTATTGGAGCGTGAGAAGGCTTGGCAGCAAGCGCTCAATGTTATTCAACCCCTGTTTAAACAGCACCCCAAGCTGCGTCGCCCTGCGGCGCACTGGCTATGTGAATTGGCTCTCGAAGAGATTAGCGAAGCCAGCCGGGCGCTTGCCAAAAACATCTTAAAAAAGCCCTGCAGCTGGATGAAAGCTGTGTTCGCGCCACCCTACTCTTGGCTGAACTGGAGATGGATAACGGCCACTATGGCCGTGCCATTGAGCGATTAGATGCCATCCCTCGCCAGGAGATAGCCCATATCCCCACTATGCTGCCAGCTCTCAAAATGCTTATTTGCGCAATAACGATGAGGCCGGGTTTGAGGCTCACCTTAACCGTCTGCTTGCACAAGCCCCCTACACCAGCATCATTATTGCGCTTGGTCAGCTCGTTCATCAGCGCGACGGCGTTGATAAAGCCATCGAGTTAGTCGGTGAACGTTTGCGCGCAGTGCCAAGCTTGGGCGGGTTGGATTATTTGATTGACCTGTATATTGAGAGCCAGCGGCTAAACGGTAAATCCTCTCCCGATACGCGCTTATTGCTGCTCAAACACCATACCGATGCGCTGTTGCTTAATCGCACCCGCCACCGCTGCAGGCACTGTGGGTTCGCTAGTGAGGCACTGCAGTGGCAATGCCCTAGCTGTCGCTATTGGGGAACCATCAAGCCCGTTATCGGCGTAGAGGGTGAATAGCATAGGGGCAAGCGCTGCCAGAGCTTAGCCAACGCCTAATTCGGCTTCAATCGCCTGAAGGGCTAGCATAGGATCTTCGGACTGAGTAACGGGTCGACCTATGACTAAATGCGTGCTTCCCGCCTGCATGGCTTGACTAGGGGTCATGATCCGCTGCTGATCATTCGCCACGGAAAAACTTGGGCGAATTCCAGGCGTCACTTTCAAAAATGAATCACCGCACAGGGCTTTAATTCGAGCGGACTCTTGAGCCGAACACACGACACCGTGCATGCCACTCTGTTTCGCCAACTGCGCTAAGCGTTCAACATGCTCAGCTAGGGGCGCACTAATGCCAACATCAGCTAAGTCTGTGGCCTGCATGCTGGTCAATACGGTAACGGCAATCAAGTGGGTCGTTAACCTGTGTTGCTCCAGGCGCTGCACGGCCGCCTCCATCATCTGCCGACCGCCACTGGCATGAACATTGACCATCCACACGCCCTGCTCCGCTGCCGCCTGTACCGCGCTGGCAACGGTATTGGGAATATCGTGAAATTTGAGATCCAAGAACACCTCAAAGCCACGCCCATGAAGTGCTTCCAGTACCGCTGGGCCACTGCGGGTAAACAACTCCTTGCCCACCTTAACGCGACAGCGGGCAGGGTCTAACTGATCCGCCATGCACAGAGCGGCATCTAATGAAGGGTAATCAAGCGCAATAATGATTGGGGAATCAGTGACCACAACGTTACTCCAAACGCGATTTTCGACATTATATCAGTCTCGCCCCTCTTCCCGCCCCCCTCAAGATGTAAGCCTTTTGCCATACTTCTATGGCTAAAAACTTACAACTGCTGTCATACATCGCTGACATATTCACTCACTAGAAAAAGCTAAGTTGTTAATGCAGCAACGTTCATCACATTTACCGATAACGTAGGCCGTTTGTGATAACCACCTTGGAAACGTGTGCTGCAATCAAATTAAATATTATTAAAAGGGACATTAACGATGAACATGACACTTAAAGGCACCTTAGCCGCACTTCTGCTTAGCATCAGCTTGGGTCTTTCCAGTGGCGTGCTGGCGACGTCACCCCCGGATTGAGTAGCGCTACACTTTAGAGTCCGATCCTATGCGTAAGGAGATTGGACATGAAGAAGCGTTTCAGCGAAGAACAGATCATTGGTTTTCTGGGCGAAGCCGAAGCAGGACTGCCCATTAGGGAGCTATGCCGTCGGCACGGTTTCTCAGAAGCCAGTTACTATCTATGGCGCAGCAAGTTTGGCGGCATGAGCGTACCTGATGCCAAACGACTCAAGGAACTCGAAGCCGAAAATGGGCGCTTGAAAAAGCTGCTCGCGGAGTCGCTACTGGAAATGGAGGTCACTCGCGAGGCGCTGAGAAAAAAGTGGTGAGTGCCGCTGCACGCCGCGACGTGGTGCGCTTCATGGTGTCACGTGGTCTAAGCGAGCGCCGGGCGCTCCGTGTCATCCGTATGAGTGCCAGTGCGTTGCGCTATCAATCGGCCCCTGACCGCAATGAGGTATTGCGTGAACGCATTGTTGCCTTGGCACATCGGCATCGTCGCTACGGCGCTGGCATGATCTACTTGAAGCTGCGTCAAGCGGGTGAACAGGTCAATCATAAGCGCGTAGAGCGTCTCTACGCAGCGGCTCAGTTACAGGTAAAACGCCGCAAGCGTAAGAAGGTTCCGACGTCTGAGCGAAAGCCCCTTGGCCACCCTGGTGCCGCCAACCAGGTCTGGTCAATGGATTTTGTATTTGACCGTACGGCAGAAGGCCGCGTGATAAAGAACCTCACCATTGTCGACGACGCCACCCATGAAGCCGTGGCTATCGTGCCTGACCGTGCCATTGACGGGCTGTCGTTAACACGGATTCTGGATCATCTAGCGCTACAACGTGGCCTACCAAGTGCCCTTCGTACGGATAATGGAAAGGAGTTCTGCGGACGCGCCATGCTGACGTGGGCTCATCAACGTGGTGTTGCCCTGTTTTTAATCGAGCCTGGAAAACCCAATCAAAACGCCTACATCGAATCGTTCAACGGGCGTTTTAGAGACGAATGTCTAAATGAGCACTGGTTCACCAGCCTACATCACGCGAGGGTCATCATTGAGGCGTGGCGACGGGAGTATAACGAAGAAAGACCGAAGAAGAGTCTTGGCGGGTTGACGCCTTCCGCCTATGCCGAGCAACTGGTGTTAAAACACGATAAAGTAACTTCAGACTCTAAACCCGGGTGCTACTGAAGATGGGGTGACGTCGCTGGCGCAAGAGGTGGCTCCTATCAACGTCAATACCGCCGACGCTGAACTGCTGGCCGAATTACCAGGCATTGGCCCAAGCCGGGCAGAAGCAATTATTGAAGAGCGCGAAAGCAACGGTGCCTTTGAAAGCGCTGACGATCTTGCCCGCGTCAGTGGTATTGGCCCTGCCACCGTCGACCGCATGCGTGATCAAGTGGCGTTTGAAGAGTAAACCAGTCTTATAAGCGCATCACTACCCGGTAGCGTTTAAGCGCACCGGGTATTTTTTGGTTGGATATAGTGGAAACGCAACGCTTAAATCGTCCACGCCTCCATAAACGTATGAACGGGCAACGCTTCTAATGTTTCCTGGTGGCGACATAGTTCGGCAATTTTTTGGCAACGACTCGCCGGAAACCTGGTGGCTAAATTTCGCTCAAACTTATCAACCAACAGCGGCATACCCTCTTCACGCCGTCGACGGTGGCCTACCGGATACTCAACAACGACTTTATCAGTCGTACTCCCATCAGTGAAAAAGACTTGCACCGCATTGGCGATAGAGCGTGCCTCTGGGGCGTGGTAAGCCGCCGAATAATCAGCGTTCTCCTCGACCACCATTTTGTCTCGCAGCTGATCAATTAGCGGATGGGCTGCGTGAAAACTATCCTCATAATGGTCAGCGGTCAGCTCACCGAAGATAAGCGGCACCGCAGTCATATACTGCAGGCAGTGGTCACGATCAGCTGGGTTAGCGAGCGCTCCGGTTTTGGAAATAATCCGAATAGCTGAATCGTGGGTAGTGAGTACGATCTTATCGATTTCAGCTAGGCGGTCTTTTACCTGCGAGTGGAGTATCACTGCGGCTTCGCAAGCCGTTTGAGCGTGAAACTCAGCGGGGAAGGAGATCTTAAACAGAATATTCTCCATCACATAGCTGCCGAACTCACGCTGGAAGCGTAGGCGACGGTCAGCTTCTGGCTTGAGGCTCAAATCTTTATTGGCATGGCTGAACAAAACATCGTAGAACCCCCACTGGGGCGCCGATAGCGCACTGGGAATACCCATTTCGCCACGTAGTGCGATATCCGCTAGACGCACGCCCCGTGAAGTAGCGTCCCCAGCGGCCCAGCTTTTACGCGATCCGGCGTTGGGGGCATGGCGGTAAGTGCGCAGGCTCTGGCCGTCCACCCAGGCGTGGGAGAGCGCTGACAGCAGCTGCTCACGATTAGCCCCCAAAAGCTTGGCGGCCACCGCAGTAGACGCCACTTTCACCAGCACCACATGATCGAGCCCCACGCGGTTGAAGCTATTCTCCAGCGCCAGTACACCCTGGATCTCATGGGCCATGATCATAGCGTTAAGCACATCGCGCATCACCAGCGGCGCTTCGCCTTGAGCCACTCGCCGCTGGGAGAGATGATCGGCCACGGCGAGTATTGCCCCGAGATTATCGGAGGGGTGCCCCCACTCGGCGGCAAGCCATGTATCGTTATAGTCCAGCCAGCGGATGATGCAGCCGATATCCCACGCCGCCTTAACCGGATCAAGGCGAAGCGAGGTGCCGGGCACCCGCGCCCCAAACGGCACCATCGTGCCTTCCACCATTGGCCCGAGATGCTTAGTGCATTCAGGAAAACGCAGCGCTAACAGACCGCAACCGAGCGTATCCATCAGGCAGTAGCGGGCAGTTTCCAGTGCCTCCTGGGACTCGACTTGATAATTCAATACATAGTCGGCAATGGTCTGTAGCTCTGGATCGTAATCAGGGCGCTCATTGGCTTCGGATGTAGCTGACGCAGTAACTGTCATTATGCTTTCCTCCTGGATGACCATCTATTTCAGTATGGACTAAAAGCTGTCGTCCGGAATCCTCACTGCGCCCTCCATCAATACGCGTGCGCTTCGACTCATCACCGCCTTCTCGATCAGCCAACGCCCCTCTGTCAAGCTAGCTTCAGCGCCCACCTGCAGACTGCCAGAAGGATGACCAAAGGTGACTTCGTTTCGTTTACCGCCACCGGCGGCCAGATTTACCAGCGTCCCCTCAATGGCCGCTGCGGCAGCAATTGCCACAGCGGCGGTACCCATCATGGCGTGGTGCAATTTCCCCATGGAGAGCGCCCGTACCACCAAGTCAATATTGGCGGCCTGCACGTTTTTACCACTAGATGAAATGTAATCCGCAGGTGGCGCTACAAAAGCGACTTTCGGTGTGTGTTGACGACTGGCAGCTTCACTCACATCGCTGATTAACCCCATGCGCACAGCGCCGTGGGCACGAATAGTTTCAAACATCGCCAGTGCTTTGCTATCGCTGTTGATCGCATCCTGAAGCTCGGTTCCGGTATAGCCAATATCCACGGCGTTAATAAACACAGTGGGGATACCGGCATTGATCAGCGTCGCTTTCAATATCCCCACGCCTGGAACGTCAAGCTGGTCAACGAGATTGCCAGTGGGGAAAATATCCCCTTCGCCATCGGCCGGATCCATAAACGCCACCGGTATCTCGGCAGCTGGAAAAGTCACCCCATCCAGCTCGAAATCACCCATCTCCTGCACTTCCCCATTAACGATGGGCACCAGTGAGACGATGGTTTTATGGATATTTACCTGCCAAATGCGCACCTCGGCCACCCCGTTTTCAGGAATACGCGCCGAATCCACCAAACCGTTGGCAATTGCAAAAGGGCCGACCGCTGCGGAGAGGTTGCCGCAGTTACCGCTCCAATCCACAAAGGGCTTGTCGATGGAGACCTGACCGAAAAGGTAATCTACGTCATGTTCCGGAGACTCGCTTTTGGACAGAATGACCGTTTTACTGGTACTGGAGGTCGCCGCACCCATGCCATCAATCTGCTTCTCATAGGGGTCGGGGCTACCGATCACTCGCAGCAGCAGCTGATCCCGCGCGACACCCGGCTGTCGTGCCGCCTCGGGTAGATCGCTGAGCTTAAAATACGCCCTTGCTAGTGCCACCGCGCATATAGGTAGCGGGAATTTTAATCTGAGGCATTAACTAATCTCCGTTTACGCAGCAGTGGACTCAAGAAAGTCCTGGGCAAAACGCTGCAGAACGCCACCGGCGGTGTAAATCGATACCTCCTCAGCCGTATCTAATCGGCACTTCACTGCAACCTGCACGCTTTCTCCACTCTGGCGGTGGATCACCAGGGTGAGCATCGCCCCTGGCGAAACCGCGCCCTCAACATCGAAAGTTTCGGTGCCATCCAAGCCTAGGGTTATGCGTGTAGTGCCGGGCTCAAACTCCAGTGGCATTACCCCCATACCAATAAGGTTGGTGCGGTGAATACGCTCAAAGCCTTCGGCGGCAATTGCCTCTACGCCCGCCAGCGCGACCCCTTTGGCCGCCCAGTCCCCGTGAGGAGCCCTGACCGTAATCCGCCCCGGCGATAAT
>AXCI01002878.1_pt1 | contig 14204 bp, 12 predicted proteins | sample 182571 | NCBI WGS metagenome assembly AXCI01 (sample SAMN02359225, study PRJNA218796) | groundwater metagenome | isolation source: Mt. Simon Sandstone pore water sample D5872 at 1.8km depth, Illinois-Basin... | place: USA: Decatur, Illinois | collected 2009-05 | reverse complement strand
CCACCGCCCCAATCGCGGATCCGATTTTAACAACGGCCGAGTTTTATAACGGTAATCTCACCATTAATGAAACCAACCAACTGCTTTTCAAAGCGTTTACTGTCGGTGGTGGAGTCACTGAATTAGCTTCAGGAGGATTTGAACAGACTCCTGAAGTCGAAGAAGAACAACCCTCTTTCGGTGGGCAAAACGGAAATGACTCGGAAGAGAGTTTAACGTTTGTACTCTCTTCGCTACCGGATTTCGGATCGCTGTACCTGAATACAGGTGATGGGTACGAACTTGCGACAATAAATAGTGAGTTTGATACAGAAGATACTCTCTACTGGGCAGTGACTCAGGAGCAGCTCATAGAAGCGATGGAGTCTGTTGATAGCACCACGCTCAGTGGAAGGTATGCGTCAAGTTGGCGTGCCGGTGATGTTGATATTTATGGCTATAACTTAGACGGAACGAGAAATGATGATTTAGTAAGAGGTCAATCTGGCGGACGGTTAGGTATTACGGACAATACCGGAGACCAACTTGAGGAGCCTGAACAGTTAGGTTTTCGTGACGGAAAGTCCGAGACGATGATTTTTGACTTCCAGCGTCCCATCGGAGAGGCCACCGTAACGGTTGCTAATCTAATTGCCAGCGAAGGTGAGGTCGGTTCTGTTGCCGCTTATCTTAATGGTGAGTTGGTGGGGGAGTGGACGTTCAGTGGTACAAATGGTGCGCAATTAAATGGTCAAGATGTCGACTTTACTCCTGGAAATGGCTATGACAATGGCACATTTACTATTGAGGGAGTGATTTTTGATCAACTGCGCTTTACCGCCGAACCATATGCTGATGGAACTACCGGACAGGTAATAACCGATAGTAGTGATTACTACCTATCTGCACTTGAGTATAAGGAAGTACCCCAGGCTGGCTTCCAGTACAAAGTGATCGATGAAGCCGGTAACGAAAGTGATACCGTCGACGTTGTGATTGGTGAGCCCAGTGCAGAGAGTGCCGTGCCTGATGACTTAGGGCCCAATGTGACTGTTGAGCTTATTGGCGCTGGTGAGGATGAAACTTATAATGTTGAGGAGCTAGCGTCTGGAACGGCAGGCCACGCTGAGGCGTTTATTGAGCTTGGAGGTACTGTCAAGGTTGGAGACACGCTTACTGTTACTGCGAACACAGCCGATTGGTCGACTATCAGCCGCCCAGTGACACAAGAGGATTTGAGTAACGGCCTACGTGTTCAGGTTCCTGTCTCCGAAGGCATGACTAACGTCACTGTTACCGCAACTGTTGCTGATGCCGCTAATAACATCAGTAGCGCAGAAGATGCAAAAGACGTTGCTAATGTAGTTGAGGCCTTTATTACTATCACTACCCCTCTGTTTGGGGATGACGATGTTCTTAATAATAGCGAAATTGATAGTGCTCATACTATTACAGGGACTGTCGGTGGGAACGTTAGCGCTGGCGATACTATTACCGTCACTATTGATGGAAATGACTTTGAAACAACAGTAGCGGAGGATGGTAGCTCTTGGAGTGTTGAAATTCCTCAGACCGTTATTAGCGAGCTTTCTGCTGGGGATATAACGGCGTCGGTAACCGGTGTTGATAGTTATGGCAATCCCTATGATGCTGAAACTGTTGCCGCATATGACGTTCAGCAGCCTGCTGTGTTGATTGAGGGGGATAATACTGGGGAGACTATCGAAACTAATGGCGGCGATGATCTAATCATCGGTGATCATGGCGGTAAAAAGACAGTTATTGAGAAAGGACAAGATTATAATGTCTCTTTGATGCTAGATGCCTCTCTAAGTATGAACTCTCAATCGGGTACGGACAAGCTTACTCGCTTCCAATTAGCGAAAAATGCATTGAAAAGCTTAGTTGATGATTTGGCCAATCATGATGGTATTGTCAATGTTCAGCTTCTATCTTTCTCAAACAGTGCGTTGCAAATTGCTGACATCAATGGCTTAAATAGTACTAATGTTAGAGAGCTAAAATTACAGATAGATAATATCTCTCAAAGTACTTGGACAAATTATGAAGATGCATTTATCAAATCTAAGGCTTGGTTTGATAAGCAGGATAGCTCTAATGACTTTAACGATATTGCTTACTTTTAACTGATGGAGATCCAACTGCCTATAATCTTGATTCTAATTATATTAGGGCAACCGGTGGTTACGACACGAATAAAACGACAATGGAAAAGTCAATCGAGGCATTTGCAGAGTTGAATGGGGTTGATGTTCATGCTGTAGGCATTGGCGGTGGTGTTAGTGAAAACTTACTCCAATTTTTCGATAACACTGGCTCAGAAATTGAAAACAGTTGGGTTGAAGTAAATGGTGGCTGGGTTAATGGTTCAACTGGCAAGGTAGATATTGTTAATACTGCAGAGGATCTGGATGCAGTATTGCAAGGTAGTTCAGAACGTGAGGAGCTTGACGACGTAGGAAACGATATTCTGCGCGGCGGTGGCGGAGACGATATCATCTTTGGTGACGCTCTTGAGCACGCTGATCATCCTGGAATGGGCGTTCAAGGTATTAAGGATTATCTGCAAGCTGAAACGGGTGCAGAGCCAACCGATGAAGAGCTGTCAGATTTTATTCGTGACAACCATGAATCATTGGTCATGCCGGCTGAACAAGGTGGGGATGATATTTTAATTGGTGGCGAAGGCAACGATCTTCTCTATGGTGGTGCCGGCGCCGATACCTTTGTCTGGGAGCTTGGTGATCAGGGCACGGAGGAGGCTCCTGCCACCGATACCGTAATGGACTTCAATCTGAGTGAAGGGGATAGATTGGATATTGGTGAGTTGCTATCTGATATGGATGAGGACACTATTGATCAATACATCCAAGTTGGTACTGATAAAGAAGGTGAAACAGTACTCAACATAAGTACTAAAGGAGGTTTAGGTGACGACGGTGAAAATGCAGATCAACACATCGTATTGAATGGCGTTGATATGGGAAGTCAAAGTTCATCAGACTTCCTCCAGTCACTGCTTCAAGATGTCCCCAAAACAGAGTAATAACGTCTAGCAAAACCAACAAGGCCGCCCTTCGGGCGGCCTTGTTGTGTCTGATATAGTTTTACTTACCGCAACAGATATGTGTATTTACTTACAAAGGAAAGGCCCATGCTCTACACCAAACGCAATACATCCGGCGAGATCGTGATGCTCAGCAAGGAGCCAACGTCTGAGTGCGATGAGACTATAGCCCCAGATGCTCCTGAAGTGCTGGCTTTTCTGGCCGATCAGCCAAGTTCAACATCCCACTTTATAGCGTCTGATTTGGCGTTTGTAAGGGTAGTAGAAGATATTTTGGAAGTGTTATTAGAAAAGGGGATTATCACTTTTACTGACCTGCCGGAAGCGGCACAGGCCAAGGTGATGGAGCGTAAGTCTCTGCGGGTGAAAAATAACGTCGATCTATTAGGTGGTGACAGCGACACTATTTAGTCGGAATCCGCGAAACAGTGCCGCTACACTCGCGTTAACGCCAGCCCCATCATCCCTTAGTGGGGCTTACACGTGATGTACGCCTGGACCGGTCGCGCCATCAACGCCAACACGGAACAAGCAAACGAGTTCCTCATCGTCTGCAACCCCTTCCCCTATCACCTCAATGCCTAATGAGTGACATAACGTGGCCATGCCGCGCACGATGGTTTGCTGCTCGGTTGATGCATGCAGGGCGTGAATAAGGCTGCTATCCATTTTTAAATAACTAAGTCCCACATCGTGCAGGTCGGCGAGCTTGGTGAATTCAGCGCCGACATGCTCAATACCAAAGGTGCATCCAAGCGGACGTAAGGCGGTGCATAGACCGCGCAAGCTGCCAATGGCATGTGTGCTCAGTGTGGCGGGTACTTCAAAACAGAGCTGTTTGGCCAACAGTGGTTGGGTTGCTAATAGTGCACGGAGGTCATTAACAAATTGAGTATTAGTGATAGAGGCGGCGGAAAGGTTAATGCCAACCGGCTTTGGATCGGTTTGGAGGTTGCTTAAGGCTTTTTTGACAACCGCTAAGTCAAGCGCTGGCTCCATATCAAAGCGGGTTATCCAAGGAATGAACACACCCGCGGTTTGCCACTCTCCGGCAAGATTTAACCGTGCCGGGCACTCGTAGTGCAGTATGTCGCCTTTGGTGTTAATCACCGGGAAGTAAGCGAGTTCTGGACCTACCAGGATCGCTGTTTCCAACGCTGTACGCCATTCTGCATGAGTACTATAAAGGGAAACGCGTTCACGCTGACGCACCACCACCTGTTCAAAGGAGGTCAAGCTTTCAGCTTGAGCTAAGGCATCATCCAGAGTGGCTAAAAGCGTGCCACGCTCATCATGGGGAGCATAAGGCACAATCGCCGTCGGTAGGTATATCTCCACATTGGGCGCTGTGGCGGCTACATCGGCCAGTGCTGCCATCACCTGGATTCTAAGTTCCTCTACATCATCCATAAGCGGCAGCATAAAGATAAAATCACTGCCGTTCAGGCGGCCAATTATCGGCTCAGCTGACGCGCTATCCAGCTGTCCCAGTTGAGACACTAGCGTCGCTAATAGCTGATCGGTGTCGGCGTAACCTAACTGCTCGTTGAGCATTTCTAAATCCTGTACCCGGACCATGACCAGCATGCCCGATGCTCGAGCATCATCACTGCTTAATTGGGATGAAAGCTTGCCCATAAATACATCACGATTAAGCGCGCCGGTAACTCGGTCATGCTGTAAATGGCGACGTAACTCATCTAATTTATGACTTTCGTGACTTAGCATTTGATGAACGTTGGCAGATAGCACGTTCATCGCTTGGGTGACTTGGCGAAGTTCTAGTGTGCGTGGCTCTTTAATGGTGGTAAAGCGTCGGGCGCTGATATCTTGGGCCTGAGAGACTACGCGGGAAAGAGGGTGCTTAATACCACGAACGATCACGGTCGCAATCGCTAAACTGATCACTCCAGCGAGTAAAAACCAAGCGGCGAGCTCCAGCATGCTGCGCCATAAAGAGGTGTAGGCGAAACTGTGCTGGCTCTCAAGCTCCAACGTGCCGTATTGACGCCAACCATCTTGAATCGTCGCTATGCCGCTGGGCACATCAAACTCCACGAGCTGACGAAACCAGGCAGGCACATCGCCGCTATACTCTTCGGCTGTGCGCTCAATCAGCACGCTATCGTCTGTGTCACGCAGCGTAATTTGGCGGTAATAGCCGGTATCGAATTGAGCGGCTATTAAAAGCTCTAACGTCACCAGGTCTTTATCCAGCTGACTCATGGAGAGGGCCAGTGCGGTGGCATTGTCTTCATTCTTGATGCGCACCTCCTGCTCGATATAGTCGCGACTGGTGGTAATACTAATGGCGAGGCTGCCAATGAACGACAGCAATAGCAGGGTAATAATGGCAAGCCAAAGTTGTTTAATAAGTGACATCGTGCCAATTCCTTTTAAATGAAACCCTGGGTTTGCATACGTTCGATGACGCTGCGCCAACGTGATAGTCGAGCAAGTGGGTCGGCGCGTGATTCAGATGAGCCGCCAGCCCAAAGCCCTTCGCTGTTAAAACTAAACAGTGGATCAAGATCAGTGCGCTGAGAAGCAGGAGTGATAGAAGGTACAATATTGTCTAACACCAATGGCTCTGCATCGGGTGTCGAGTAATAACCCAGCACCATATGGGCTTGGTTGATCTGACTACGCCCTATGCGCGCGCGAACATAAATCATACGTAGATACTGGCTAGTAACGCCCAATTGTTTAAGGGTAATGTACTTGGCAATGGAGTAATCCTCGCAATCGCCCTGGCCTTTACCTATCGCTTCCAATGGCGTCGCCCAGTAATCCTCTTGCCCCCATACCTGGATGTCGTCAACCCATCGGATGCGGCGATTAAAGAAGTCATTAACTCCACGCAGTTTGGTTTGTACGTCTTGATTCTGCAGCTGTCGAAGCAGGTCAAACCACTCTTCTAATACTGACAAACCAGGCTGCCCATACTGTTGTTGCATGCTTTTTCGTAAGCGTTGCGGGTCAAACGCTGCGGCAGGCGTTGGATGAATGCCAAGACCGGCGCCTAACCAAAGCGCGCCAACAGTTGCTAAGAACTGGCGACGCGAGAATGCAGGAGTGTTATGCGAGGGTGCAGGCATGAGTCGCCGTTAGTAACTGCCAAATAGGGCTTAAGATTACAAGCTGGCGAGTGGAAGTGCTATACCTCTCAGTCAAAAGGGTGGGCTTATTGAACTGCCGTCTGATGCGTTGTTTCTAATAGGGGGTCAATCAACGGCTCAAGCTCAGGCCATACATTGTCGAGGATAATAGGCTGAGCATCGGCGGTAGGGTGAATGCCGTCGCTCTGCATTAGGGCATTATCGAGAGCAATATCCTCAAGTAAAAAAGGCACTAACGATACATCGTACTCTTCTGCCAGGGAGTAAAAGACACCGGTAAACGCATCACGGTACGCTTGGCCATAGTTGGGCGGAATATCGATCCCCAATAGCAGTACTTGTGCGCCTGCCTCTTGGCTCTGCTCAATCATGCTGGCTAGGTTTGCCTGCATCTGATTGGGTGGCAGGCCACGCAAACCATCATTGCCGCCTAATTCCAGTAGAACAATATCCGGCTGCCGCTGTCCGATAATGTCAGCGAACCTTTGTAGTCCCCCGGATGTTGTTTCACCGCTAATACTGGCGTTAATAACGTGTGCTTTGCCTTCTAAACGCTGTGTTAGCAGGCTAACCCAGCCCTCTTCACGCTCTATGCCGTAAGCGGCGCTCAAACTATCACCCATCACCAATAGGGTGGGTCCAGAATCTGCGTTAACAGGCTCTGCGTTGATAGATGATGAGGCAAAGGTGACTATCAGCACTACCAGCCATCCGGTTACCATGCGGTTCAGTCCATGCCATGCCATAGGGATGCCACGCTTCATGTCTTATTCCTCAAGTTCAAGCTCCTCAGATAAAACCGCACATTCATCTACTGATAAATCGATTGCAAGCGTGTCGCCCCAAGGAGGGCGCCAGCCCACTTCAGACAATCAAACCACAAGCGATGTTCCTCAATCCTCAGTGGGGTCTGCCCCCAAGGCTGCCGGGCAGCCGGTGCTGCACGCGGATAAGCTGTCTAAAAAAGTCACCAGCGGAGAGCGCTCGCTGACTATCTTACACGACCTATCGCTCAGCGTAGCGGCGGGCGAGAGTGTCGCTATTTTAGGCAAAAGCGGTGCCGGAAAATCAACGCTGTTAGGGTTGTTGGCAGGTCTTGATACGCCAAGCGATGGTGAACTAACGCTATTCGGGCACGCGCTTAGCCGTTTAGACGAAGATGGCCGTGCAGCGCTACGGGCTGGAAGAGTGGGTTTTGTATTCCAAAACTTTCAGTTACTGCCTACCTTGAGTGCCCTTGAAAATGTCATGTTGCCGCTTGAGCTGTCACCGCGCGCCGGGGAGACACAAACCGCTGCCCAGTGGTTAGCGCGTGTGGGGCTTGGCGAGCGTGTAGAGCACTTACCGAAACAGCTTTCCGGTGGTGAGCAGCAGCGGGTGGCCGTTGCCCGTGCTTTCGTAACCGACCCAGAGTTGGTATTTGCCGATGAGCCCACCGGTAATCTAGATCCGGACACCGGTGCGCAAATCATCGATCTACTCTTCACGCTAAACAGGGAAGCGGGCACCACGCTTATTTTGGTCACCCATGACCATGCTCTGGCGCGGCGCTGTGATCGCTGCCTGCGATTGGACCATGGCAAGTTAGAAGCTGTGCCTGACAACATCGTACCCACCTCCGCTTCGATTGACGAGGGGGTGCAATGAGCGATGTAAACTGGCGATTGGCCATGCGCAGCCTTAAGCGAGATCTGCGTGCAGCCGATGTGCGCGCGCTCTTTATTGCCCTGGTATTGGCCGTCGCGGCTTCCACCATGATCGCTTTTTTTCTGGATCGTCTAGAGCGCGGCTTGGAGCGTCAGGCAGGGCAAATGCTGGGCGGTGATTTAGTCTTAGAGCAGCGCGATCCGTTCTCAGCAGAGTTGCGAGAACGCCTCGAAAGTGCCGGGTTCGTCCTTAGTGACCAAGTCGATCTAGTGTCGATGATTAGCCGCAATGGGCGCTTTCAACCCGCTAGTTTAAAGGCCGTGGATGATGTTTACCCTCACTACGGCGTCTCTTATGTGGATTTTGGCGATGGCACCGAGCAAATCGCCTCCGGTCCGCCGCCTGGGGAAGCATGGGCTGACCCCCGTTTGGTAGAGCTGGTTGAAATTGAGCTCGGTGACCGGGTTCAGGTGGGGCAAACCGAACTGGTCGTAACGGGGATTATTGAACGTGAAGCGGATCAGTCCGGCGGTTTTGGTAATTTCAATCCGCGCTTGATGCTCAATACGGCGGATGTCGAAGCCACTGGCCTAGTACAGGAAGGCTCGCGGATTGAGTTCGAAATCTTAGCGGCAGGTTCGCCTGCAGCGCTTGATCAAGTGCAGGGCCTGCTTGCTGAATTACGTCGGGACGGCGTAGAGGTGCGTGATGTAAGGGTGGATCGCCCTCAGCTAGGCAATGCGCTGCAGCGAGCTGAAAGCTATCTTGGATTAGCCGGTTTAGCCGCGGTATTACTAGCGGGCGTGGCGGTGGCGATGTCAACTCGTCGCTATGTGGAGCGTCATCTGGATACCGCTGCACTGCTGCGCTGTTTTGGGGCCAGTCAACGCCAATTAGTGACCATCTTTACCCTTCAATTAATGGGGCTTGCGTTAGTCGCCGCAGCCATCGGCGCGCTGCTTGGGCTGATGGGTCAAGCGATACTGATTTGGCTATTAGTAAGCTTTCTACCCATGACCCTACCGCCACCTGGCCTTATGCCTCTGGGGTTAGGCGTATTTACGGCACTTGCCGTGCTAGTCGGGTTTGCTGGTCCAACGCTTCTGCGTATCAAAAGGGTCAGCGCGTTAAAAGTGCTGCGTCGCGAGCTAGACCCACTGCCGCCCTCGGCTTGGTTGGTGGTTGGCGTTGCCAGTGTCGTGTTTGGCGGGTTGCTATGGCTCTACTCGGGTAGCCTACCATTGGCGATAGGGCTGTTGATCGGCGGTGCGCTACTGCTAGGCGTGCTGTGGATGATTAGCGCGCTGCTGTTGAGCGGCTTACTGCGTGTAGTGCAACGGTTTTCCGGGCGTAGTGAGTGGTCGCAGGCGCTGCGTTTAGGCGGCCGCCAGTTGGCGCGGCGGCGTCAAGCGGGCTTGGGGCAACTGCTAGCGTTTTCAGTTACGTTTTTTGCTATGGCCATGATTGTGCTGGTTCGCGGCGACTTGCTAAGCACATGGCAAGATCAACTGCCTGAAAATACCCCTAACTACTTTGCCATCAATATTCAGCCTTCTGAGCGGGACCCCTTTGATGCGGCCGTATCGCCGCGGGTAGAAACCCAAAGCACCCTCTACCCGATGGTGCGAGGCCGTGTCATTGCGATTAATGACCAGTCACCTACCGATGCCGTTCCGCCAGATGCGCGTGGTGACAATTCGCTGCGCCGCGAACTGAATCTTACCTGGCAGTCTGAGTTACCGGAAGGCAACGAGGTAGTTGCGGGTGAATGGTTCTCAGCGCCTCAACCGGGCAGTGAAGAGGGGGGTGAGAGCCAAGGTTGGATGAGCGCTGTCGATGCGACGCAGCGGGCAACACCAGTCCCCATTTCTGTAGAAGATGGGCTGGCCGAAAGGCTTGGCCTGGGCATAGGTGATGAGATGACGTTCTCGGTGGGTAGTGATGAAATTACGACCCAAATTACTAGCTTACGCAGCCTGAATTGGGACAGCTTTCAGCCTAATTTCTTCGTTATTTTTCCGCCAGGGGTGTTGGAGCAGTTTGGCCATAGTTACATCACTGCCTTCCACCTGCCAGAAGCAGAGCAGGGGTTGATTCGTGAACTTATTACCGACTTCCCCGGTGTTTCGTTGCTCAACGTGGACGCCATTTTAGGCCAGGTGCGCGATGTACTGGCCCAAGTCACCCGTGCGGTGGAGTTAGTGCTCGCATTGGTGCTGTTAGCAGGCGTTAGCGTGCTGTATGCCGCGCTTACCGCAAGCCTACCGGTACGTGCTCATGAAAGCGGCCTGCTACGTGTATTTGGCGCAGGCAGTAAAATGATTTCACGAATTCAGGGGGCTGAATACGCGCTGCTGGGCTTCGCCAGTGGTTTGATGGGCGCGGTGCTTGCAGAGCTGACCACGGCCGCGCTGTACCTGTATCTACTGGATCTAACCCCGCGACTTCACCTTGGGGTATGGCTCTTACTGCCCATCGGCGGGGCGCTATTGATTGGCGTGATTGGTCATGTGCTTTCCCGTGGGTTGCGTCGCCAAGCCCCAGCCGCCAGCCTGGGGCTGCTCGGTGAAGCGTAATCGTTACCTTGCTAGCCAGAAGCCGACGACGGTGGCGCTGATGACGGCAACAAAAAGACCAGATTACGGGCGCGGGTATCGCGACGTGGTTTCATAACGGTACCAACACTCTGTTGAGGTAAATATGCCCAGCATGGTAACGTTTGTCGCTTATGCCGTCATCTTGCCTGCCTACTGATGCGGCAATCCGTAGGTTTGTTAGCTGTTATTCAGGATTTTTAATTGTGCCTCAATCTACTCCTACAGCGGCGCGCTCGGTGGCGCCGCAGCCGCTGTCTCTTGCTAATGGCCGCCTAGCGGCACTGAGTTGGGGGCGTGTTGACGCCCCAACATGGCTGGCCCTGCACGGCTGGCTCGATAATGCCGCCAGCTTTACCCGGTTAGCCCCGCTGTTGGTAGAAGCATTGGATATTCGTATTGTGGCGCTCGATTTTCGCGGCCATGGCCATTCGGCGCACGTACCCGTGGGTGCCGACTATGCGCTTTGGGACTATTGCCACGATGTACTGGATGCCATGGAGTCCTTGGGTTTGGAGCAAACCAGTTTACTGGCCCACTCGATGGGCGCGGCAGTATCCTGCTTGCTCGCCGCTTCGATGCCCGAGCGTGTCGAGCGGCTAACGCTGATTGACGGTCTTGGTGCGCTTAATACCCCTGTCGAAGAGGCCGCTAGCCAACTGCGTAAGGGGCTAATCGCTTACCGTCGGCCACTTTCGCGGGCGCCGCGCTACCCTGATATCGAGAGCGCCGTTGCCGCCCGTGTGGCGGGGGGCGTCACACCAGTGGATAGCATAACGGCAACACCGTTGGTGGAGCGCAATACTCAGTCTACCGCCGATGGTCATGTGCAGATGCGCACCGACAGCCGTTTATTGAAGCCCTCTTTAGTACGCTTTACCCCAGAACAGGTCATTTCACTGCTGGCAGAAATTAACGCCCCGGTGCTATTGATAGAGGGCGAACAGGGGATTCTGGGTAAGCGCGCCTGGGCCGTTCAGGCCCGCCAAGCGGTCAAAGAGTTAACCCGCCACGTGCTCAATGGGGGCCATCACTTACACTTGGAGCCGCGTGCGGTGGCACAAGTCGCCTTGGTGATTGGTGAACACTGGGGTAAGAGCGTTAGCGCCTAGGAAGGACAGCAGCATGAATGAATTAGCTCATTTGAGCAGTGGGAATAAAGTGGCCCTGGTGCTGGGTAGCGGTGGTGCGCGCGGCTACGCGCATATTGGTGTCATTGAAGCGCTAGAGGCGAGGGGGTTCGAGATTATTGCCGTGTCAGGGTGCTCGATGGGCGCGCTGATAGGGGGGTATTTATGCGGCAGGCAAGCTGCCGGAATATCGTGATTGGGTGTGCCAACTCGACTATTTGGATGTGCTCAGGTTGGTCGATGTGACTTGGAGCCCGATGGGCGCGATGCGCGCCAGTAAAGTCATGAGCAAGCTAGAAGCGCTGGTGGGCGATATTTTAATTGAAGACCTTGCGATCCCCGTCACCACGGTGGCGACTGACCTAGTGCGTCAGCGGGAAGTGTGGTTTCAAAATGGTCCCTTACTTCAGGCAATTCGCGCCTCAATTGCTGTGCCCGGGGTAATCACACCAGTGCATTTGGGTGAGCAGGTATTGGTGGATGGCGGGCTTTTGAACCCCCTGCCGATCATGCCCGTGGTGGCGGCGCATCAGGCGGACTTTGTGGTGGCGGTTAACGTGACTGCTCATAGCCCCTTACCGGTAACCTTGGAGGAGTTACTCCCCAAAGCGGAAGAAACGACCGATAGTCGCAGTGAAAAAGAGCGCGAGCGTGACCAGAATATGGGCAATTGGTTTGGCGATGTGCGAACCGCCACTCGCAAACTTTGGTCAGGACTTGGTGCCAATGGGGAAGGGCCAAGCGAAGAGGGCGACGAGCTAGAAGAAACCACCGAAGCGCGAGGTAAGCGCGAGTGGAGTAAGCTCGATATGATTTTAGAGTCGTTTGATATTACTCAGGCGGCGCTGGCCAAGTACAAAGTCGCCGGCTATCCACCCGATGTGCTGATCGAAATACCTAAAACGGTGTGTAGCACCTATGAATTCCACCGCGGTCGAGATTTGATTCGATTGGGTAGGCACTTAGCTGACGAAGCGCTAGAGCGGCGCATGCCAAGCATCGCTTCCGATGCTACCGAGTAACGGTTAATAACCCCGCTTGCGCAGAAGGATGTAAACCGCCCCGGTGCCGCCGTCTAGATCGATTGCCGAGCAGAAAGCCAGCACACCGGGCCACTCCCGCAGCCAGGTGTTGGTATGGCTTTTGAGCACTGGAAAGTCTGACGTAGAGCCCCACGCCTTACCATGGACGACCAATACGCAGCGTAAACCTTGCCCGGCCGAATCGCGAAGAAAGCTCTCTAGCTCTGCCCGTGCCTCTTCCAACGTATGTCCATGCAGATCAAGCCCCGCTTGCCACGCTGTTTGGCCGCGTTTTAGTTGGCTAAAAGTACGCCAGGGTAAATCTGGCACACAAAACTCTAAATACTCAGAGGGGCGAACGGCCTCGACTCTGCCGTCTGAAGTACGCCCACTTGACTGTGGGGTACTGCTCTCGACAGCCGCATGTCGTCTAGCCTCATGGGCTTTGCCGTCCAGTTTGGGCTTGCCAGGATCGGCCTGATTGGTAGCAATACGGCGCACGCCCGCAGCCTTTAACGCATCGCGGAAGGCACTAATATCGTCATCATTGGGCAGGTGGCGGCGTTGCGTCATATCAGGCTCTGGTGGTCGAAAAGATGGCAGAAAAGAGTAGAGCGGTTAAAGAAGCACAGTATAGCGGGCTCAGCGTTGCTGTGAACCGGGCGGCGTGAAAGGTACAATCTTTTTATTCGTTGCATGAATAAAGCGTTATCGGCTGTATTCATCATTATCGTTATCCAGGAGCCGCTGTGACCACGCATCTAAACGTTGAGCATTCTCACTCAACTCTATCCCTGTCGGAGTCGTTGCTGGTGAGCCAGCTGTTTACCCTACGCGACTATCTGCGCTGGGTCTCCAGCGAGTTTTATCTGGCGGGCCTGCACTACGGCCATGGGACCGATTCTGCCTGGGATGAGGCGGTAGCGCTCTGCTTAGGCGCGCTGCATTTGCCGTGGAACATCGATCCTGGTGTGCTAGAGGCACGGCTGCTGCCTGTGGAACGACAGCGCATTATTGCCCTAGCCCGTGAGCGTGTTACCACCCGCCGTCCGCTTCCCTATTTATTGGGAGAGAGCTTTTTTTGCCGGCCATCCGTTTAGCGTCGATGAGCGCGTGCTGATTCCGCGTTCGCCGATTGCCGAGCTGATTGAAGATGGGTTTGCCGCCTGGTTTCCGGAAGAGCCGCCGGCCAGCGTGCTGGATTTATGCACCGGTTCTGGCTGTATCGGCATTGCGACGGCGCTTTATTTGCCGACCTGTGAAGTGGCGCTTGCCGATATCAGTCAGGATGCCTTGGCCGTCGCGCGTCAAAATATTACCCGCCATGATGTGGGCGACCGGGTTCGCGCCGTCGAATCAGACGTGTTCAGCGGTTTAGAAGGTCGACGCTTTGATTTGATCGTCTCTAACCCGCCCTATGTCGATGCCCGTGATCTTGCCACCATGCCTGCTGAATTCCGCCATGAGCCATCGTTGGCGCTGGGCGCTGGCAGTGATGGCTTGGATATAGTGCGACGCATTTTGCGCGAGGCGCGGGATCACTTAACGGAAGAGGGCTGGCTGATTGTAGAAGTCGGTAACTCTGATCGCCATGTGGAAGCGACGTTTCCCGACGTTCCTTTCCT
>AXCI01000407.1_pt1 | contig 14204 bp, 12 predicted proteins | sample 182571 | NCBI WGS metagenome assembly AXCI01 (sample SAMN02359225, study PRJNA218796) | groundwater metagenome | isolation source: Mt. Simon Sandstone pore water sample D5872 at 1.8km depth, Illinois-Basin... | place: USA: Decatur, Illinois | collected 2009-05 | reverse complement strand
TGCACACGGCGTTGCGTTTACCGCTGATGCAACGCTTGAAGTGGAGGGTGAGGATATCGTTGCCGCCGTGCACGAAAGCCTTGCTCAGATGGAACGCTTGGTTGGCCGTTTGCATGCGGGCCAGTGGCGCGGCGCCACTGGCAAGCCGATTCGCCACGTGGTTAATCTAGGCGTAGGCGGCTCTGATTTAGGCCCGCTCATGGTCACCCATGCGTTGGCAGACTTTCGTCCCAAAGACATTCATCCAGTAGAAGTGCATTTTGCCTCCACCATGGATGGCTCACAGTTGGCGGACTATTTAAGCCGACTGAATCCTGAAACCACCATTTTTTGTGTTGTCGTCCAAATCGTTTACCACGATTGATACGCTCTCTAACGCTAACACGGCGCGGGAGTGGCTGTTGGGCTGTTTAACCCAGCATGGTGCCACGCCGGTCAGTGCTGAACTGGTCGTTCGTCAGCACTTTATTGGTGTTTCAGCGAGCCCCGAAAAAATGACTGAGTGGGGCATTGCCGACGACCACCAGTTAACCTTCTGGGAGTGGGTCGGGGGGCGCTATTCGCTCTGGGGAACTATTGGCTTACCCATTGCCCTAGTGGTGGGGATGGCGAATTTCCGCGAATTTCTAGCCGGTGCTCACACCATGGATCGTCACTTTTCTGAAGCGCCCATGGAAGATAATTTGCCGATACTGCTTGGCTTGGCAGGTATCTGGAACGTCAACTTTCTGGATATTCGTGCGCACTCTATTCTGCCTTACGATGGGCGTTTGGAGTATTTCTCCGCCTACCTTGAACAGCTTGAGATGGAGTCCAACGGCAAATCGGTGACCCGCCAAGGCCAGCCGGTTAACTACTCGACCTGCCCGGTACTCTGGGGTCAACTGGGACCCAATGCGCAGCACGCCTTTTATCAGCTGTTGCACCAAGGCACTCAGCCGGTGGTGTGTGATTTTATTGCGCCGCTAAAACGATACGACGAGGTGGAAGACCCAGATACCCGTCGCCATCTGAAAACCCAGCACCGTTTAGCGCTGGCCAACTGCTTTGCTCAGTCTCGTGTATTGATGCTTGGTGACGATGCGTTGGAAGATGACGGCCCGAGGCCGGAGCATAAACGCTATCGCGGCAATCAGCCCTCCACCACGGTGCTGCTTGACCAGCTGACGCCCGCGACCCTTGGATCGCTGATCGCGCTTTACGAGCACAAGGTCTTTGTTCAGGCGGTGATTTGGGATATCAATCCGTTTGACCAGTGGGGCGTTGAGCTGGGCAAACAGATTGCCACCGATACTCAGAAAATTATTGATCATCAGGGTGATCTATCGCGGATGGATGCTTCTAGTAAGGGGTTGATTGAAGCGTTTTGGGCGGCTGAGAAGGAATGAATCAAGCTGGGGCCAGTTGGGGCTATCCCCGGCGGCCCTGGTAATAAACATGGCTAGATATACAGCTTTTTGCTTTTCCGCTATCCTGTGCTTCTTTGCAAGCCGCCAATTACTCGATTCAGCATTAATATGGCTGCCAGTACGATTTTTCAGGGAACCGACGTTACATGACCCAGTTTGATGCCTCTCAGTACGGCGCGAGTTCCATCGAAGTCCTGTCGGGCCTCGAGCCGGTACGTAAGCGTCCCGGTATGTATACCGACACCACACGCCCTAACCACCTTGCCCAGGAAGTGATTGATAACAGCGTCGATGAAGCGCTGGCGGGCCACGCCACCATGATTAACGTCGTACTGCATAGCGACGGCGGGATCGAAGTGCAGGATAACGGCCGGGGTATGCCGATTGATCTTCACCCTGAGCACGGTGTGTCGGGCGTTGAACTGATATTTACCAAGCTACACTCGGGCGGCAAATTCTCCTCTACCAGCTATCGCTTCTCGGGCGGCTTACACGGGGTGGGGGTGTCCGTTGTTAATGCGCTTTCGCGCCGTTTAGATGTAGAAGTCACCCGTGACGGTGCGCGCCATGCCATGGCCTTCGAGTTCGGTGAAAAAGTTGAAGACCTGCATGAAATTGGCAAAGCCCCCAAGCGGGCGAGTGGCACCCTGGTGCGCTTCTGGCCCGATGAAAGCTACTTCGATAGCCCAAAGTTAGCGCTCACCCGGCTGAAGCATTTGCTGCGTGCCAAAGCCGTGCTCTGCCCTGGCTTAAAAGTCACCTTGCTAGAACCTGATGGCACCTCCACCGAGTGGGAGTTCGCCGATGGTTTGCGCGACTATCTGGTTGAAGCCACCGACGGCTATGAAGTGCTGCCCCGCGAGCCTTTTGTAGGTCACTTTAATGACGACGAGCACGGCGTAGACTGGGCAATCCAGTGGCTACCTGAGGGCGGTGAAGCGCTGCTGGAAAGCTACGTCAACCTGATCCCCACCCCTCAAGGGGGCACCCACGTGAACGGTTTCCGTTCTGGGCTGCTGGACGCGCTACGTGAATTTTGCGAATACCGTAGCCTGTTGCCCCGTGGTATCAAGCTCACCGCCGATGATCTCTGGGAGCGCACCTCTTTTGTGCTCTCGGTGAAGATGCTCGACCCCCAGTTTGCCGGGCAAACCAAAGAGCGGCTTTCGTCGCGTACGATTGCTGGCTTTGTATCGGGGGTGGTGAAAGACGCTTTTTCGCTGTGGCTAAACCATCACGTGGATCAAGCCGAAGCGATTGCCGAGCTGGTGATCAGCGCGGCGCAAAATCGTCAGAAAAAGCTAAAAAAGTGCTCCGTAAAAAGGTCACTTCCGGCCCGGCGCTGCCCGGTAAGCTGGCGGATTGCTCCGGCCAGGATCCCGCCCAGAGCGAGCTATTCCTGGTAGAAGGGGACTCGGCGGGCGGCAGTGCCAAGCAGGCGCGCAACCGCGAAACCCAGGCGATACTGCCGCTGCGCGGTAAGATTCTGAATACCTGGGAAGTGGAGACCCACGATATCTACGGCTCCCAGGAGGTACACGATATCGCAGTGGCCATTGGTGCCGACCCCGGCAGCGCTGATTTAGAAAAACTGCGCTACCACAAGATCTGTATCCTGGCCGATGCCGACTCTGATGGCCTGCACATCGCTACGCTGCTGTGCGCGCTGTTTGTGCGCCACTTCCCGAGCTTGGTCGACGCAGGACATGTCTATGTGGCGATGCCGCCGCTTTACCGTATCGACTTGGGTAAAGAAGTGCACTACGCGCTGGATGAGAGTGAAAAAGCCGCCATTCTCAAACAACTGGCCAATAAGCGCGGCACACCCAATGTGCAACGTTTTAAAGGCCTGGGTGAAATGAGCCCGCTACAGCTGCGTGAAACCACCATGTCGACGGAAACCCGCCGCCTGGTGCAGCTCACTTTAACGGAGGGCGACGGCACCATGGAAATGATGGATATGCTTCTGGCCAAAAAACGTGCCGGTGACCGCAAAAAGTGGCTGGAAGATTACGGCAACCTCGCAGACATTGAGGTATAACCCCGATGACCATGGATATTCAGGTAGCGGAGGGGGATGTAGAACAACTCTCCCTGCGCGACTACACCGAAAAAGCGTACCTCGACTACTCGATGTACGTCATTCTCGACCGCGCGCTGCCCAACATTGGCGACGGCATGAAACCCGTGCAGCGGCGGATCATTTACGCCATGCGCGAGTTGGCGCTGCACGCCAACGCCAAGTACAAAAAGTCGGCGCGTACCGTTGGTGACGTGCTAGGTAAATTCCATCCCCATGGCGATAGCGCCTGCTACGAAGCCATGGTGCTAATGGCTCAGCCGTTTAGCTACCGCTACCCGCTAGTGGATGGCCAAGGCAACTGGGGGAGCCCTGACGACCCTAAATCCTTCGCCGCCATGCGCTACACCGAGGCTAAGCTTTCCAAGTTTGCCGAAGTATTGCTTGGCGAGCTGGGTCAGGGCACCGTCGATTGGGCGCCCAATTTTGATGGCACTATGCAGGAGCCGCTGGTACTGCCCGCAAAGCTCCCCCATGTGCTGCTCAACGGCGGTACCGGGATTGCCGTGGGCATGGCCACTGATATCCCGCCGCATAATGTGTCGGAAGTGGTCGAAGCGACCTGTCATCTACTGCGCAATCCCAAGGCCACCACCGCCGATTTGATGGAGTTCGTGCCTGCACCGGATTTCCCCACCGATGCGGAAATTATTACTCCGCCTGCGGATTTAAGAAAGCTCTACGAATCCGGCCGGGGCTCGGTCAAACTACGTGCCCGCTACATCCGTGAAGAAGCCAATATCGTTATTACCTCGGTGCCCTATCAGGTCAGCGGTGCTAAGGTGCTGGAGCAGATTGCCGCCCAGATGCAGGCCAAAAAGCTACCCATGGTGGCGGATCTGCGCGATGAATCGACCCATGAAGAGCCAACGCGGCTGGTGATCGAACCGCGCTCAAACCGTATAGACGTTGAGTCGCTGATGGCGCATCTGTTCGCCACCACCGATTTGGAAAAGAACGTGCGGGTGAATATGAACGTGATCGGCCTGGATGGCCGCCCACGGGTAATGCCGCTGCCTGAAATGCTGGGCGAATGGCTTCAGTTCCGCCGCAGTACGGTGCGCCGTCGTTTAGAGCACCGCCTAGGCAAAGTCGAAGATCGGCTGCATATCCTGGAAGGCCTACTCATCGCCTACCTGGATCTGGACGAAGTGATCCGCATCATCCGCGAAGAGGATGACCCCAAGGCCTCGCTGATCGCCACTTTCAGCCTTTCCGAACGCCAGGCCGAAGCCATTCTAGAGCTGCGTCTGCGTCACCTTGCCAAGCTCGAAGAGATGAAAATTCGTGGCGAGCAGGACGAACTGGAAAAAGAGCGCAAATATTTACAGGGGCTGCTGGGCAGCGAAGCCAAGTTGACCACGCTGATCGAAAAAGAGATTCGCGCTGCGGGTAAAGAGCACGGCGATGAGCGTCGCTCACCGCTGGTCGAGCGGGAAGAGTCTAAGGCGCTGTCTGAAGTGGAACTGCTAGGTGCTGACCCGATTACTGTGGTGCTATCGGATAAAGGCTGGATTCGCGCGGCTAAAGGGCATGATATTGATCCCGAAGGTCTCTCTTATAAAGCCGGGGATAGCTTTCAACTGGCGGCGAAAGGTAAAACCAACCAGCCGCTGGTGCTGCTGGATGATACCGGGCGGGCCTATACGCTCTCTGCGCATAACTTACCCAGTGCGCGGGGCCAAGGTGAGCCAGTGACCGGGCGTGCTAACGTTGCCGCTGGAGCGAAAATGGCCGGGCTGATGTTTGCACCTCCCGAACGGCGCTTTGTGCTCGCTACCGACGGCGGCTACGGCTTTGTGGCGCGGCTCGATACGCTCACCGGTAAAAACAAAGCCGGTAAAGCGGTACTCAGCCTGCCTAAAGGCTGCAATGTGATGGCGCCGGTTGAGGTGCCAGAGGGCGACGAGCTGTGGATGGCCTCTGTCTCAAACGAGGGCAGACTACTGCTGTTCCCCTTGGAGCAGTTGCCCGAGATGTCTAAAGGCAAGGGCAATAAAATGCTCGATATCCCCGGGCCTCGCGCCGCCCGCCGGGAGGAGTTTGTCACCGGCATCGTGGTGTTAGCCGCCAGTGATACGCTAATGATTCATGCCGGTAAGCGCAAGCTGACACTCAAGGCCGATGATTTGGCTTACTACCGCGGTGAGCGCGGCCGCCGTGGTAGCAAGCTGCCCCGCGGCTTCCAAAAAGTAGACCGATTAGAGGCTGGGGAATAAATAATGGCAGGAGTTAAGTGATGGCACGCGGTGATTTGATCCTAACAGTTTTAGCACCGCGTTTAACTGCGGAGATTCAGTCTCAGGTAACCGCCCTAGTGGCTCGCTTTGGCCTGCATGAGAAAAGCCACCAGCGTTTAGCGGATGTTTCGTTACAGCAAGGCGGTGGCATCGACTGTATTGAGTATCGTCTGGTAGGTGAGGTGGATCTCGAGGCAGTGCGCGACGCCGCGCTTGCACTGAGCGACACCTTGAACATCGATATTATTATCCAAGAAGATACTCGCGATCACGTTCAGCCCCGGTTGGTCTGTTTCGATATGGATTCCACGTTGATCAAAGCTGAAGTGATCGATGAGCTGGCTCGCCGTCATGGCGTGGGTGAAGAAGTTGCTGAAGTCACAGAGCGTGCCATGCGTGGCGAGCTGGATTTTAAGGCGAGCTTTCGCGAACGTATGAGCAAACTTGAAGGGTTGGATGAATCGGTGCTGGCCGGTATTTCTGAAGAGCTACCGCTGATGGACGGCGTTGAGCGCTTGATGGCGAATTTAAAACGCCTAGGCTATCGCACTGCAATCCTTTCTGGCGGTTTTACCTATTTTGCCCGCCATTTACAGGAGAAGCTTGGTTTTGACGAGATTCATGCCAATGAGTTAGTGATTGAAAATGGCAAAGTGACTGGTCAAGTCAGTGAACCCATTGTCGATGCTGAGCGTAAAGCCGAACTGCTCGAAACGATTGCACGGCGAGAAGGATTTACCCTCGATCAGACGATTGCCGTGGGCGACGGAGCCAATGATCTTAAGATGCTTGCCAAAGCAGGAATGGGCATTGCGTTTAGGGCCAAGCCGTTGGTGCGTGCCCAGGCGCGTCAGGCGATCTCGACATCGGGTCTTGACGGTGTGCTCTACCTGCTCGGCTATCAGCAGCAGGAGTTAACACCGTAAAACTGGCTGCTGTCATTGCGAGGAGCCTGCGACGCGGCAATCTCAACCTGCGGAGGCGCAGTTCAATCCGAGATTGCCGCGCTTCGCTTTCAATGACAAAAGCGAGATTGCTTCGCTTTCAGCCATGGCCCTTATCGGGGTGGGGGACTGGCTTCTCGCCGACTTCCTCAGCCCTTAATTCGACCGGATGCCCTTGGGTTTTAACCGCATGCTTCAAACGCAGGTGCAAGCCAGACTTGGCCAGCAGGTGGGCGCTGACGGGGGCAGTGATAAACAGGAAAAGTGTAATCAGCAGTTCTTGGATATCCGGCTTGCCATCGACACTCCAGAAATACAGCATTGAGGCCATTAGCATACAGCCGATGCCCAAGGTGGTGGCTTTAGTGGGGCCATGCAAGCGCATGTAGAAATCGCGCAAGTGCGCCATCCCCAGCGAGCCGATAAATACAAAGATACCGCCAGCGATCAGCAGCAGTGAAATAAGCGCTTCAATGATTACTGACATAGTTCCTCCTGGCTCCTATACATCATTCGATAGCTCATGTTAATCATTCGATGATGTCCCCGCGCAGAATGTATTTGCACACCGCCACCGTACTGATAAAACCGAGCATTGCGATCAACAGCGCCGACTCAAAGTAGGTTTTGCTATTCAGCCAGAGCCCCAAAAGCACGATGAGCGCAATCGAATTAACGTACATGGTGTCTAACGCGAGCACGCGATCAGGCAAGCTGGGCCCAATGGTCAGGCGGTAGAGATTCATCAACAGTGCCATCACGACCAGCGCTAAGGTGATATAGAGTGCAATGCTCAACATTCGTAGATCTCCTTAAGCGGGCGTTCATAGCGCTCACGAATCTGGTTAATCAGCGCCTCCTCGTCGTCCACGTTCAAGGCGTGAATCAGCAGTGACTTACCATCCATGCGCAGATTGGCCGACACGGTGCCCGGTGTCAGGCTGATCGTGCTGGCGAGCAGCGTGATGGTGAAGCGCTCTTCGAGCATCAGTGGGTATTCAATAAAGTGGGGTTTAAGTGTTCGCCAAGGGTTGGCGATTAGGTAAGCCACCTCAAAGTTGGCGGTGATAATGTCGCCCAGCACTCGAAAGATAAACCGCAGCAGCGCAAAAGGCTTGGCGATCAGAGGGCGTGCGTCCCAAAAGCGGTGGGTCAGCAGAGGGATTAAGATGGCCAAGGAACCGCCCAGAACGAATTGCCCAAAGGCATAGCTGCGAACCAATAGCAGCCAAACAACGAGCAGTAGTATCGATAAAACAGGCGTGGGTAGCCAGGAGCGCGGCGCGATCATGGGGCATCTCCAGCATCATTGGGGAGTAGCGTGCGAATGAGCACCTGTGGGTTGGCTAATTGCTCTGCCGTGGCTTGGGTGTAACTGCTCACTGGCCCCGCCAGGGCGACTAACAGCGGTGCTGCACTTAGTAGCCAGATGACGCCAAACCACTGGCGGCGGGGTAGCGGTGTACCGCTGATATTGCCACGATGGCTGCGCCAAAACAGCGTGGAGCCTGCCCGCGAAAGCGCAATCAGTGAGGCTAAACTGGTCAACAGCAGTAGCGGCCAGAGCCATAAACGCTGTGTGCCCTCGGCAGCATTAAGCATTAGCGCCTTGCCGATGGCGCCTGAAAACGGCGGAACGCCAGCGACGGCGATGGCGCCTACAAAAAATAGCATGGCGAGCCCAGCGCCCTGAACCATCGGACGACCCTTCACCAGGCGCGTACCTGCTTTACCACGCTGAAGGCCGATCATTTCCGCCAGTAGGAACAAACCGCCGGTAACCAGCGTAGTGTGGATCAAGTAATAGAGCAGTGCCGACACCGCCTGAGGTGAGCGCATGCCGATTCCTGCTAGCAGCGTGCCCACGGATACCAGCACCAGGTAAGCCACCAGCAAGCGCAAGTCCCGCGCAGCCATCACCCCAATGCCTGCGGCAGCCAGGGTGGCGAGTGATAGCCACCATACCCAGGGCTGTTCCAGAGCCTCCAAACCGCCAGCGCTGTCGCCAAACAGCAAGGAGTAGACGCGCAGGATCGCGTAGATACCTACCTTGGTCATGATGGCAAATAGCGCCGCTACCGGTGCTGGCGCGGATGCATAGGCTTTGGGCAGCCAGAAGTAGAGCGGCAGAATTGCGGCTTTTAAGCCAAACACCACCAACAGCATCAGCGCGCCAGCCGTGACCAAGCCTTCACGCTCTGACGGTAGATCAGCGACTCGAATCGCCATGTCGGCCATATTGAGCGTACCCGTGGCGCCATACAGGATGCCTACCGCAATCAGGAATAGCGACGAGCCGGCTAAGTTGAGTACCACATAGTGCACACTAGCCTGAATGCGCGCTTTGCCACCGCCATGCAGTAACAGGGCGTAAGAGGCCAGCAGCAGTACTTCAAAGAAGACGAACAGGTTAAACAGATCGCCGGTTAAAAAAGCGCCGTTAATGCCCAGCAGTTGCCACTGGAAAAGACCGTGAAAGTTACTGCCTTTTTCATCATCTCCCGCGCAGGCAAACACCACCGCGCCAACGGCCAATACGGCGGTCACCAGCAGCATTAATGCCGAGAGGCGATCCAACACCAGCACGATGCCGAAGGGGGGTTGCCAGTCGCCTAAGGCGTAGTAAGTGATTTCACCGCTAGCGGCTTGGCGCAACAGACCAATTGCGACCAGCAGCAGTAGCGCGGTGGCGACAACGCTGACCGCACGCTTGTAGCGAACCAGTCCCTGTCGCTGATAGAGCAGTAAAATGCCTGCAACGAGCGGCAGGACAACAGGAAAAACAATTAGATGCTGCATCATTCTCGGTCTTCCTTTTTACCGTCGACGTGGTCGTTACCCACTTCACTGCGTGCCCGCATTGCCAGGATCACCACAAAGGCGGTCATCGCGAAGCCGATGACGATGGCGGTAAGCACTAGCGCCTGGGGGAGTGGGTCGGCATAGCCAGTTCCTTCAGACACGATGGCAGGACCATCAGTGGTAAGCCCCCCCATCGAAAACAGAAACAGGTTCACTGCATAAGAGAGCAGCGTTAGGCCTACCACCACGGGAAAGGTGCGGCCTCGCAAGGTTAAATAGAGACCGCAGGCGGTCAAGACGCCTGTGGTCATTGCATAGAGCAGTTCCATTAACGAGGCTCCTTAGCAGAAGAGGTTGCAGCAGCGGCATCGGTGTCTTTTTCCGAGGCTTCGGTCACCGGACGGTGCGCCGTAGTGACTTTGCCAAGGTTGGCCAAAATCATCAGTGTGGCGCCTACCACGGCTAAGTACACACCCAAGTCAAAGAGCAGTGCGGTCGCCAGTTCGAAAGTACCGATCAGCGGCAGGCTGAAGTAGCCAAAGGCAGAGGTTAAGAACGGATGCCCAAACAGCCAACTACCCAACCCAGTGAGTGTGGCAATGGCCACCCCAATAACGGCTACCGGTTGGAAGGGGAAATTCAAGCGTTCTTGCGCCCACTCCACACCTCGTGCCATATACAGCAGGATCAGCGCTACTGCGGTAATCAGCCCGGCAATAAAACCACCGCCTGGCTGATTGTGCCCACGCAAGAAAATAAACGCTGATACCAACAGCGCCAGTGGCAGCAGCGTCATTGAAATCGAGGTGAGTACTGCAGGGTAGCGGTCGGGCGACCATACTCGGCCCTCGCCGTCGCTATGGGGCATAAACAGGCGCAAGCGGTTGAGTAGCTTAAATATTGCTAGGCCTGCAATGGCCAACACAGTGATTTCACCCAGAGTATCGAAGCCACGGAAGTCGACCAAAATAACGTTAACCACGTTATAACCGCCCCCGCCAGGCTTACTGTTTTCCACAAAGAAGCTGGAAATCGATAGGGTATCGCGGGTCATCACGGCGTAGTTAAGGCTGGCAACCACCAGGCCAAGTGAACCGGCTAATAGCATATCGCGGATATTTCGCAGTGGGCTGGATTCACGAGGGGTTTTTTGCGGTAAGAAAAACAGCGCTAACATCAGCAGAATCATGGTCACGACTTCCACTGAAAGCTGTGTGAGCGCTAGATCGGGCGCTGAGAATCGTGCAAAGGTAAGGGCCACAAAGAGTCCCACTACCGATAGCATCAACAGAGAGATCAGCCGGTAGCGGTGTGTCGCGGCGGTGGCCACACCTCCAAACATCAACATCCCTGCACCTAAAATAAGGATGCCGTCGAGCGATTGATTACCTGCTGCGCCGGTTAGGTCGGTGATCTGCACAAGGCCGATACCCCCCATTATCAGCGCCGCCAGCCATAGCCAACCCACATAGCGCTGAAGCGAATTGCCTTCCAGTGCTGCGATCAGCTGCTCAGCGCGATAGCCAATCGAGATAAGGATGCGTTCAAACACGCGTCGGGCATCGACTCCCACGAACTGTTGCGTAAATCGGCGCACATCGCCATGGCGCCAATACAGCGCAATACCAACGACAAAAGCCAATAAACTCATAAGCAGCGGTAGATTAACCCCGTGCCAGATAGCCAGATGAACTTCGAGCGGGCTTCCAATCACCGCTTGGCTGGCGAGTTCTAATAATCCGGTGGCCATAAAGGCCGGGAAAAGACCGACCACCACGCAAAGCACCACCAATATTTCCACCGGAAGGCGCATCAGGTGTGGTGGCTCATGGGGCGATTTTGGCGGCGCTTCACGGGGTGGTTTGAAGAAGACGGCGTGTACTAAACGCAGCGAGTAAGCGACCGAAAGAATGCCACCGAGCGCTGCTAAGGCCGGTAGTAGCCAGCTCACCCCGCCCAAAACGGGCGTTGCTAGCGCCTCGGTAAAGAACATCTCTTTGGATAAGAAGCCATTAAAGAGCGGGACGCCCGCCATGGCTGCTGCCGCAAGCGTGGTCAAAAGCGCCGTGACAGGCATGGCTTTTTTAAGCCCGCCAAGCTGTTTTAGCTCCCGGGTGCCGGCTTCGTGGTCGATAATGCCGGCGCTCATAAACAGCGCCGCTTTAAAGGTGGCATGATTGATAATGTGAAACAGCGCGGCCAAGATCGCCATGGGGCTGCCGATACCCAATAGCACCGTGATTAAGCCTAAATGGCTAACAGTGGAGAACGCTAAAATGCCTTTCAGGTCAGTCTTCATCAGCGCAAACCAAGCGCCATATAGCATGGTGACGATGCCGACCAGGGAGACGACCACGCTCCATAACTCGCTACCGGCGATGGCCGGGTGAAGCCGCGCCATCAGGAAAATGCCTGCTTTAACCATCGTCGCCGAATGCAGATACGCCGAAACTGGCGTAGGCGCTGCCATCGCATGGGGTAACCAAAAATGGAACGGGAACTGTGCGGATTTGGTAAAGGCGCCTAGCAGTACCAAACCGAGCATTAGTGGGTAGCGCGGATCGGCAAGAATGATGTCTCCGCTGGCCAGCACATCGGCCATATCAAAGCTGCCCGCCATATCGCCTAGCAGCAGTAAACCAGCCAGTAGAGCAAGGCCGCCCGCGCCGGTAACGGTGAGCGCCATACGTGCGCCTTTACGAGCATCGCTGCGATAAGACCAAAAGCCAATCAGCAGGAAAGATGACAGGCTGGTTAATTCCCAAAACAGCCAGAGCAGTATTAGGTTATCCGACATTGAAATACCGACCATTGACGCCATAAAAAGCATCAGGAAGGCGTAGAATCTGCCAAAGGGCTCATCTTTTGCTAAGTAGTAGTGGGCATACAGAATAATCAGTAGGCCAATGCCCAGTATAAGCAGATTAAATAGCAGCGATAGCCCGTCCAGGCGGAACGCTAGGACCAGCGCCAACTCAGGCATCCATGCGGCGGAAAAACGTAGTTGCTCACCGTCTAGCAGAGCTGGCACGTTGAGTAGCGTCATTACTAACGCGGTAGCTGGCAGCACTGCTGTCGCAAGTGAACAGAAATTGCGACCACGCTGTGCGGTAAGTGCCGGCACCAGTACGCCTAGCAGAGGCAATAAGGCTATCCAAAGCAGTGTCATGGGAGATCATCCAGCGGCTAATGTTTAAAAAAATCAAAAGAGTACCAACAGGGCGCTTTTAGGGCGTTCTGATGGCGTAGGATACATCAAGTGAAACAACAGGATACCACTTGTGTAGAAGGCGTGTAGTTTTAGTATAAAGTGTGCCGGTCAACCGTTAAGAGATTTTTTGTTCCATGAGTGAACCCTTTAATACCTGGCAAGCCCGCTTTGAAAAGCTACGCTCCAACAAAATTTTTGAAGCGGCGGTGATTGCCATAATCGTCATTTCTGCCCTGGTGATAGGGGCTAAGACCTATGAGGAAACCACCCAGGTCGAACAGTGGCTGCTCTATCTCGATATTGCGGTCACCATATTTTTTCTGATTGAGATTTTAATCAGAATGGCGGCTGAACGCACCCTGCTAAGTTTCTTCAAGAAAGGGTGGAACGTCTTTGACTTCCTCATTGTGACCGCCAGCCTGATTCCCATGGATGACTCTGAAATGGTGCTGCTGGCCAGGCTGCTGCGTATTTTCCGCGTGCTGCGCTTGGTGTCGATGATTCCCGAGCTCCAAATGCTGTTAAGCGCCTTGGTCAAGTCGGTGCCGCGGATGGGGTATGTGGTACTGCTGATGTTTATCATCTTCTATATATACGCCGCCATTGGCAGCTTTCTGTTCCACAATGTAGACGAGGGGCTGTGGGGCAATATCTCACTGGCGATGTTAACGCTGTTTCAAGTGGCGACGTTTGAGAGCTGGGCCACCGCCGTGCTATACCCGGCCATGGACGTTTATCCTTATGCCTGGATCTATTTTTTAACCTTTATCTTTTTGAACGCCTTTATTTTCCTCAATATGATGATCGGTATTGTGCTGGACGTGATGCAGAAAGAGAGCGCACAAATGGCGCTGGATAACGGCGAAGGCGAAGAGGCCGAGCTACAGTCGCTGCGCAAAGACGTTCACGGGCTTAAAACACAGCTTGACCGTATGGAGGCAGCGCTCGCGCAGGCTCCCACGGCACACAACATAGCGAACAACGACGCGGGCGGTAAGCAAACCGAAAAGCCCACAACTGACTAATTTTAGGAGAGCCGCCATGATGTTGACTGATCCTGCCAAAAAGTACCGTCCCTTTGTGGCCGTTGATCTGCCCGACCGCCAGTGGCCGAGCCAGCGTATCGAATCAGCGCCGATCTGGTGCAGCGTTGACCTGCGCGACGGCAATCAATCGCTGATAGACCCCATGGATCAGGAGCGTAAGCAGCGTTTATTCGACATGTTGTTGAGCGTTGGCTTTAAACAGATTGAAGTCGGCTTTCCATCGGCCTCCCAAACCGATTTTGATTTTGTCCGCTCGCTGATCGAGCAGGATAAAATTCCTGAAGACGTAACCATTCAGGTGCTGACTCAGGCGCGACCACACTTGATCGAGCGTACCTTTGAAGCTCTTCAGGGGGCCAAAAATGCCATCGTCCACGTCTATAACGCCACTGATCCCATGTTCCGCCGGGTGGTGTTTAACGTTGATAAAGTCGAGTGTGTACAAATCGCCGTAGAGGCTACCCAACAGATT
>AXCI01003681.1_pt1 | contig 14293 bp, 16 predicted proteins | sample 182571 | NCBI WGS metagenome assembly AXCI01 (sample SAMN02359225, study PRJNA218796) | groundwater metagenome | isolation source: Mt. Simon Sandstone pore water sample D5872 at 1.8km depth, Illinois-Basin... | place: USA: Decatur, Illinois | collected 2009-05 | reverse complement strand
GCAGACGTGGAAAATAGCCGCAAAAGGTACCACATATTGGCCTTGTCGGGCAGCATTAGACACGACTCGTGCTTGCTGCCAGGGGGTTGCGGTGATACCGTTTGCATCCGCACAGGTTCCCGGTCTGCACTAGGTAACAACATCCATGTTTAAACGTTTGAGGGGGCTGTTTTCCAGCGATCTATCGATTGATCTGGGCACGGCCAACACACTGATTTATGTACGCGGTCGCGGTATCGTGCTTGATGAGCCGTCCGTGGTTGCTATCCGCCAATCAGGCAATATGCGCAGCGTCGCGGCAGTCGGCACCGATGCCAAGCGGATGCTGGGGCGCACGCCTGGCAATATTACTGCTATTCGACCGATGAAAGATGGCGTTATTGCCGATTTCACCGTTACCGAGCAGATGTTGCAGCACTTCATTCGCAAAGTTCATCAAAGCACTTTCTTAACCCCCAGTCCACGCGTATTAGTGTGCGTTCCTTGCATGTCAACGCAAGTCGAACGTCGGGCGATCCGTGAATCAGCAGAAGGTGCCGGTGCCCGCGAGGTGTTCTTGATAGAAGAGCCCATGGCGGCGGCAATCGGGGCTGGTCTGCCGGTGGACGAGGCGCAAGGGTCAATGGTGGTGGATATCGGTGGTGGTACCACTGAGATCGCGATCATCTCGCTCAACGGCGTGGTCTACTCAGAATCTATCCGGGTGGGTGGCGACCGTTTTGATGAGGCCATCACTGCCTATGTGCGCCGTCACTACGGCAGCCTGATAGGCGAAGCAACCGCTGAGCGCATCAAGGAGGAGATCGGTTGCGCCTACCCTGGCGGCGAACTACGTGAAATAGACGTGCGCGGCCGTAACCTTGCCGAAGGCATCCCACGTAGCTTTACGCTGAACTCCCACGAAACGTTGGAAGCGCTGCAGGAAACGCTGGGCTCTATTGTGGCCGCCATTAAGAGCGCCCTTGAGCAGTCGCCGCCTGAATTGGCGTCTGATATCGCCGAACGAGGCTTGGTATTAACCGGCGGCGGCGCACTGTTGCGCGATCTGGATAAGCTAATTGCTGAAGAGACCGGTCTGCCGGTGATTGTTGCCGAAGATCCATTGACCTGCGTTGCGCGCGGCGGTGGTAAAGCACTGGAAATGATTGATCAGCACACCTTTGAGTTGCTATCGAGCGACTGATCGCAGCGGTTAATTGCGGGGGGATTGCCTATTAAGCCGCTGTTTTCGCACGGGCCACTGCCGGGCTATCGGCTGTTTTTCTGCGTCTTGGCTGCCAGTGCTTTAATGTTTATCGACCATCGTTTCACACGCATGGAGCAGGTGCGTGCGCAAATGTCGATGGTCGTTGCGCCTATCCAGTGGGTGGTCAGTGTGCCTAGCGACCTGTTGAACTGGGGGTCGCTTGCGCTCTCTGATCAACAGGCGTTGGTGGATGAGAATCGCCGCCTGCGCGAGCAAATTCTTACCCTCTCTCACCGTGGCCAACGGTTGGCAAATTTGACGGCAGAAAACAGCGAACTGCGCGAATTGCTGAAAGCGGCTCAGCGTCGTGAAATTCCCTATATCACCGCGGAACTGCTGTCGCTTGATAATGACCCCTTCAGCCATCAAATGGTGGTCAATCGCGGCCATCGAAACGGTGCTTATGTTGGCCAGCCAGTCATTGATGCCTCGGGCCTGGTGGGACAAATTACCGCTGTTTCTGCTTACTCCAGTCGCGTGCTGCTCCTGGCGGATGCAAGCCACGCCTTGCCGGTTCAGCTAAACCGCAACGGCCTGCGTTTTATTGTGCAGGGGGCGGGACGCTACAGCAGCGTTAATGTCATGTATGTTCCCGATACGGCAGATATACGTGAGGGCGATTTGCTGACAACGTCAGGTCTGGCAGGGCGCTTCCCACCGGGCTACCCAGTGGCGCGGGTCACGGAAGTCTTTCACGATCCGGGCCAGCCTTTTGCACGCGTCACGGCCGAACCTATGGCGCAGTTGCAGCGCTCGCGTCACTTCTTGCTGCTTTTTCCGCCGCCTCGCGAAGAGTTGGACGAGCACGCCTGGGATGAAACGCTGGATATTTCGGCGCAGGCATTGCGCTCATCACTTAAGCTAGCGACTCCCGACCAAGAGGTGCCCTGATGGCGCGCGCACCGGTTGTGCCTATTTTCGTTATTTGGCTAAGTCTGCTTTTGGCGCTGTGTCTACAAGTCATGCCGCTTGCCGATGGCTGGCAGGTCTATCGCCCTGAGTGGCTGGGGCTGATGCTGATCTACTGGTGTATGCGCACGCCTGATAGAGTCGGCGTTTTTCATGGCTTCGCGCTGGGTATTTTAATGGACTTGATTGAGGGCACGGCACTGGGTCAGCATGCGCTTATCTATGCGCTGTTGGCGTTTTTAGCGGCCCTTGTCTACCCCCGTTTTCGGGCTTATTCCCTGGTGCAGCAGTCAGTGCTGGTGCTAGTGCTGCTGGGGTTGATGCAGCTGGTCGCTCAGTGGCTACGGACGCTTGTGGGTGATTTTTCGATTCATTTAGCTTTTTTAATTCCCGCACTCATTAGTGCGCTGCTATGGCCGTGGCTGGCGACGATGTTCCAGGCATTAGAGCGTCGGTTGGCGGCTTCATGAGCGCGCCTGTTTTGTGCTTAGCGTCGGCTTCTCCACGCCGCCGAGCCTTGCTGGCCTCCATTGGTGTTCCGGTCACGGTGTATCCCGGTAATATTGATGAGACGGCCCTGACCGGTGAGGTGGCTCAAGCGTATGTGCAGCGCCTGGCGATTGCTAAGGCCGAGGCGGCGGCCCCGCTAACGGACTTGCCGACCCTGGGTTCGGATACTGCAGTGGTCTGCGATGGGCGTATTCTAGGTAAGCCGGCGGATGCGCAACAGGGCGCCGAGATGCTCAGACTGCTCTCGGGGCGCTGTCACCAGGTGCTTACCGCCGTGGCGGTGAGCGGGCCAGCGGGGATGCTCTCGTGCTGTGTGGCCACTCGGGTAACGATGCGTGAGATAAGTGCTGATGAAATCGCTACCTATTGGCGGACCGGTGAGCCTGCTGACAAGGCAGGTGGCTACGCCATTCAGGGGTTAGCGGCCATCTTTGTAAAAGAGATTCAAGGCAGTCACTCGGCAGTGGTGGGATTGCCGCTGTTTGAGACGACGCACCTGCTACGCCGACAGGGAGTTCCTATCTGGCAACGCGTTTAACGCATGAGTATGAGCGCTGCTGCCTGTGTCGCTGGTAAGGAATACGTCAACCAACAAGGAATTTTGCATGAGCGCTGAAGTTCTCATCAATTTAACGCCAATGGAGACCCGCGTTGCGCTGGTTGAAAATGGCGTTCTGCAAGAGGCACTGATCGAGCGTTCCCGTCGGCGTGGCATCGTGGGCAATATCTACAAAGGCAAGTAGTGCGTGTGCTGCCTGGAATGCAGGCTGCCTTTGTTGATATTGGCCTCGAACGGGCAGCCTTCATTCACGCCCATGAAGTGATGCCCCCCGGCACCCCGCTGGACGAACAGCAAACTATCGGCCAGCTCCTTCACGAAGGTCAGGCGCTCGTGGTGCAGGCCACCAAAGACCCCATCGGTAGCAAGGGCGCGCGCTTAACCACGCATCTCTCTATCCCTTCACGCTATTTGGTCTACATGCCCGATTCGCCACACCATGGGGTTTCGCAACGCATCGAGGATGAGCGCGAGCGCGAGCGGTTAAAAGCCCTGTTGGATAGCAGCGTGGCGGAGCAGACCCTGGAAGCGACCGGCGGCTTTATTGTTCGCACGGCCGCGGAGGGCGTCGGTGACGAAGAGCTAAAAGGCGATATGCACTTTCTACTGCGGCTATGGCGCAAAGTGAGCGAGCGCAAAGTCACCGCGACACCGCAAAGCGTGATTTATGATGATTTGCCGCTCTTTATGCGCACGCTTCGCGATGTAATGCGCGACGAAATTGAAAAAGTGCGCATCGACTCGCGGGAAAACTTTGTCAAACTGGTCGAGTTTGCCGAAGAGTTTATGCCGGATGTGGTCGATCGGATTGAGTATTACCCCGGCGAACGCCCCATCTTTGATCTCTACAGCGTCGAAGATGAAATTCAGAAAGCGCTGGGGCGTAAGGTGCAGCTGAAGTCCGGTGGCTACCTAGTGATTGATCCTACTGAGGCCATGACGACCATTGACGTCAACACCGGTGGGTATGTCGGTCATCGCAATCTTGAAGAGACTATTTTCAAAACCAATCTTGAAGCGGCAACGGCGATTGCCCGCCAGCTTAGGCTGCGTAATTTGGGCGGCATTATCATCATCGACTTCATCGATATGTCCGATGTCGAGCATCAGCGGCAGGTACTGCGCGTACTTGAGAAAGCGTTAGAGCGAGACCACGCTAAAACCAAGTGTACCGGAGTGACTGAGCTGGGGCTTGTTCAGCTTACCCGTAAACGCACCCGGGAGAGCCTGGAGCAGACACTTTGCGAAGCGTGCCCCACCTGCAGCGGTCGTGGAACCCTTAAAACCCCCGAAACCATCTGCTATGAAATCTTTAGGGAAATTTTGCGCGAAGAGCGTGCCTATAGCGCTGAAACCTACATGGTACTTGCCTCACAGCCCGTGGTTGACCGCTTGTTGGACGAAGAGTCAGCGGCGGTGGCAGACCTGGAGACGTTTATCAATAAAACGATTCGTTTTCAGGTTGAGCAGCACTACTCCCAAGAACAGTACGATATTGTGCTGATGTAATCATGCAGACGCGTTCGCTGGTACGTTGGAGTTTGCTAATCGCAGCCGGACTACTGGGGAGTGCGGCTGTGCTGCTGCTGTTGCTCCGCTTGGCGATTAGCCAATCCGATGCCCTTACCCCCCGTATTGAAGCGCTGCTAGAGACGCATATAGGCGTGCCGGTGACCATTGAGCACCTCTCTCTCTCTCTGGCCCGAAACGATCTTCTGCTGCGCATTGATGGTCTAAACGCGGAAACCCCGGATGGCCAGGCGCTGTTTTCCCTTGAGCATGCGGGGCTGCGGTTGGATACCTGGGCGTCGCTTGCCAACATGGCACCGATTTTTAACGATGCCCGTATCAGCGGCGCAGAGTTTCACTTGTATGAAGAGATTGACGGTGCCTGGCAATGGCCTGAACCGGCGGAGTGGCCGTTGTTCATCGCCCCAGAGCCCGACGTTGATCTGGCGACAATTGATGACTGGACCGGGCTGTTTTTGCGCCAGCATCTTTGGATGGAGGATACCCGAGCCGTGCTGCACGGCAGCCAGGACACGGTCATGCTGCATGCCCAAACCCTGCTATTAACCGGCGATGAGCACCGTACACGGCTGGCCGGTGCCATCAATATCGCGGAGTCACTCGAGCAGGCTCAACAAGTGGACCTGCCAGCGGCAGAAATAAAGGTTGAAATGCAGCCTGGCCAACATGGCTATAGCGACTTTTCCGCTGCGCTGCAGTTGGATATACAGCTTGACCAGTTGGTGGTGCTGACCGAGATGTTTCGGCCTGATCATTCTGCCTATTTAGAGCAGGCCGGCGGCAGTGCGCGGCTGTGGGGGCGCTGGAGTGCTGGTCGACTCCAGGAAGCCCGTGCCGCTGTCGATGTGCCCCAGTTGACCCTTCGTCATAACGTTCAGTACGCGGTGCTCAGGGACATTGCAGCCAATGGTTTATGGCAGCGTGATGGCGAAGGGGGCGAGGCTTGGCTCAGTGGCGACGCGGATAGCGTTGAGTGGGCACAGCCGCCAGGAGGCAGCGTTGGCCCCGCTTTACCACGCCACTGGCATGCGACGCATCAGCCTGGGCGGTGGGAAGTGCGCACCAGTGCTTTTGAGCTCGCCTCGCTGACGGCCTGGCGGGACTATGTGTTACTCCCCGAATCGGTAACCCGCGTATTGGAAACCCTTGCCCCCCGCGGGCAAGTGCAAGGGCTGCATGTCGGTCAGCAGGATGGTCGCTGGGGCGTCGACGCGGCTCTCACCGGCGTAGAGGTTTCACCCTGGCAGCAAGCGCCTGGCGGTGGCCCACTGGATGCCTGGGTGCAGGCACGGGATTTTCGTGGGCGTGTGCTGTTTAACAGCAACGGTGACAGCACGCTCTACTTCCCCGAATTTTTTGCCGCTCCCATGCAGCTTCGACGCGCCAAGGGGGAAGTGGAGTGGGTGTACGACGGACCCAACACCATGGTGAGTGGTAAACACCTGGACGTTGACTGGGATGGTGCCGAGGTTAAGGGTAGCTTTGGTTTGGTGACCGGTAATCGGCGCGGGCACTTTGGTTTAGACCTTGATTTTAATGATGTGGATGCCTTGGAACGGCCCCTGGCCCAGTGGTTACCCCTTAGCGTGATGGATGATGGGCTTCGAGAATGGTTGCTTAATGATATTGGCGGCTACGTGACCGAGGGATCTTTACAGCTGAGCCAGCCGTTAGGAGAGACTGTCACCGCCGATGACTTTACGGCCACGCTTGCGCTGGCGGTTACCCAAGGCCATCTGCCCATAGCACCAGGCTGGCCACGTCTTGAAGGCGTCGAAGGACGGCTTAGATGGCAAAACAGGGTGTTAGAGGCCGAAGTCGAGCATGCGCAAAGCCAGGGGGTTACTGCTTCAGAAGGTGAAGTGGTGATGGAGGACGAGACGCTTAACCTCTCGGGCCAACTGACGGCGGAGGGCGCCGCGTTAACGGCTTTTTTACAGGCGATACCTGACATAGACCTTGCCCAGCTGAGTGATGTACGCGTTACGGGGGGAGGTTAACGGTGATATTGCCCTGCGGTTACCCTTGGCAACTCCCGACGCGCTGCAGTTGGAAATCAATGCCCTGCCGCGGTTCTCGCAAGTGGTTTATCAACCGCTGGATTTGCGCCTTCGGTCAGTGGAGGGAGACCTTGCTTGGTTGCAAGATGGGGAGCGTCTTGGACTGGTCGGCGAAGCCAGTGGGCAGCTGCTGGGGGGGCAAATAGCCGCAGACATTCACACCCACAACGACACTATCAAGCTTCAGGGAGATGTAGCGACATCCGCACTTTTCGCGCTTGCGGGGTTGGATAACAGCCAAGGGCGCCTGCCGCTAGAGGGGCAGCTACGGTGGCAAGGCAACGTCAGCTTAATGCCCACCCCAACCCTGCGGCTGGAAAGCAGGCTTCTTGGCGTCACCAGCCATTTGCCGGCGCCCTTCAATAAGTCGGCCCAGCAGCCATGGCCCTGGAGTGTCACGGCGGATATAGAGGCTGGCCGTTTCGAAAGCCGCTTGGCTGATATTGCTTCCGCCCACCTACAGCAGCGTAACGGCGCACTTGCCGGCTCGCTATATTTAGGCGATGACGCAGCGCGGGCTGACACTTGGCCTATCCAGCCTGGGTTTAGCATTGATGCCGATGTGCCGCGCATTGACCCACTGGCTTGGCAGCAGGCAGTAGCCCCTTTGATGGTCAATGGGGCCTCTACACCCAACAATGGTGATGGCCAGGTGCCTTTAACCGTATCGTTAACGACGCCCTGTGTGGTTTATCAAGATGAGTGTTTAGGGAGCGTAAGTGCCAAGGGGGGGGTGAACGAAGGCCGCATCGATATGGATTGAGTGGCAACCTTATCACCGGGCGTGTGCAGTACGATGCACAATCACCGCAACCTTTAGACCTGACGATTGAGGCGCTGGCGCTTGATCGCTTGCTCGCCCTCGCCAATGTGCAGCACGACAGTGACGCACCGGTTCCCGACTCTTGGATGCAGGCGGTCGAAACTCAGCAAGAGGCGCCTGCGGCCATTCCTGACTGGCTGGCAGAGGTACCTGATGGGCGACTACGTTTAGCCGAAATTGCCATGGGGCAACGCCGCTTTGGCCCCTTAACCGCCTACTGGAAAACCGATGGCGAGCGTTTTTCGCTTACCCCCGTTGGCTTAACGCTGGGCCAGCTCTCCGCACGCGGTGAGCTGTACTGGGAGGGGAACGCTGTCTCCAGCCACACTCGCGCGGATATTTCTATTCAGGGCGGCGATATTGGTACGGCCCTTGAGCGACTTGATCAGCCCGTGGCCATGCGCAGTCGAAGCAGTGATGTGGTGGCTTCGCTTGACTGGCCGGGGGCGCCCTGGCAGCTGGCGTTAAGGCACTCCGATGGCTATATCAGCACCGACATCCGTGACGGTAGCTTTGTGACATTGGAGTCCGCTCCGGTGCGTTTAATTGGCTTACTCAATTTCGATAATATATTGCGGCGGCTGCGCTTGGATTTTTCTGACGTGACCGCCCAAGGTACCGCCTTTGATCGAGTTCACGGCACGGCCGATGTGAACGGTGGGCTACTGACACTGCGCGGCCCATTGCAAATTGACGCCCCTGCCGCCACCCTAACACTAAGTGGCAGCGTCGATCTCGTCTCGCGTGAACTTGACCAGCGGCTTGGCGTCACACTCCCTGTGTCACAGAGTTTACCCATCGCGGCCATTGCCGTTGGTGCGCCCATCGTGGGCGGTGCGCTATTTCTCGCCGACCAATTGTTTGGCGACGCGTTAGATCGCGCCACAACGCTTCATTATCGCGTGCGAGGCCCCTGGACCTCGCCGCAGGTTACTTTAGAAGGCCCCCAATGACCGCATATAAAAGTGATGTAGAGACGGCTGCAGCCATACTGTTGACCCCTGGAGGTCTCGATTTAGAGGCCTTGGAGACGGGGCTGGGCTTTGCAATGGGTGCGGGCATCGACTACGCCGACCTGTACTTCCAACGCACGTGGCAAGAGGGCTGGGTGCTGGAAGATGGCGAGGTCAAAGAGGCGAATTACAATATTGACGGTGGCGTCGGCGTGCGCTCACTGGCAGGTGAAAAAACCGGCTTTGCCTACTCGAATCAAATCACCGCTGAGGCGCTAATGGATACGGGGCGCACAGCCGCAGGGATTGTGCGCAGTGGTAAGCGATTGCCAGGTCAGCTCGTTCGCCCTGTTGCGACGATGTCGCGCTATGCTGGCATTGATCCCCTGGCAGGGCTGAGTGCAGAAGACAAGGTTGCCATGCTGAAGCAAGCCGACCGAGTGGCGCGTGCTGCGGACCCTAGTATTAGTCAGGTGAGCGCTTCCCTGTCGGGCACCTACGAAGTGGTACTGGTCAGGGCGAGTGACGGGACACTGGCGGCCGATATTCGCCCGCTGGTGCGTTTTAACGTCAGTGTGATTGCGGTTAAAAATGGTCGCCGCGAACGCGGCAGTGCGGGGGGCGGCGGCCGCTACTCCATGGCTAAACTGCGCGATGATCAGGTGGCTGAGCAGTACGCTAAAGAGGCGGTGCGCCAGGCGCTGGTCAACCTGGAAGCCATTGATGCGCCCGCGGGGCAGATGCCCGTTGTGCTGGCATCGGGCTGGCCGGGGATTTTGCTGCACGAGGCCGTCGGCCACGGACTGGAAGGGGATTTCAATCGTAAGGGCAGTTCTGCCTTTGCGGGCAGAATGGGTGAGCGCGTGGCTTCTAAAGGGGTGACGATCGTCGACGATGCGACGATCGCAGACAGCCGTGGGTCCATGAGCGTCGATGACGAGGGCACGCCGGGCCAATACACGCCACTTATCGAAGACGGCATGTTAACGGGCTATATGCAAGACAAGCTCAATGCACGGTTAATGGGCATGGCGCCCACGGGCAACGCGCGGCGTGAGTCCTTTGCCCATTTGCCGATGCCACGCATGACCAATACGGTGATGCTGGCGGGCCAGGATGAACCCAGCGACATTATCAAAAGCGTTAAGCGCGGCATCTATGCGGTGAGTTTTGGCGGCGGGCAGGTGGATATTACCTCGGGCAAATTCGTTTTCTCTGCCAGCGAAGCCTACCTGATCGAAGATGGCAAGATAACAGCGCCGGTGAAAGGCGCCACGTTAATCGGTAACGGTCCCGAGGCAATGCAGCGTGTCTCCATGATTGGCCACGATATGGCGCTGGATACCGGTATTGGCGTGTGTGGTAAAGAGGGGCAGGGCGTGCCGGTGGGCGTGGGTCAGCCCACCCTGAAGCTGGATGAGCTGACCGTTGGCGGTACGCAGTCTTAACAGGCGGTCTTGAAAAACCGTCTTAAAGAGCGAGGGTTTCGCGCAGGTGTTTGAAGAGCTTGCGCGAGCTGGTCGGCGGTTTGCCCTGCTCGCGCTCCCGCTGTGCGTTGCGGATCAACTGGCGCAGCGTCTGGCGATCGGCATCCGGGTGCTCTGCCATAAACAGATCAACCGCCGCGTCGCCTTCGTCAATTAAGCGTTCCCGCCATTTTTCCAGTCGGTGAAACGCGTGGTCGCGCTGCTCCTGCTCTTGATCAATGGCGTCGAAGACACCTTGAATGGCGGTGAGGTTCTCTTTACGGATAAGTTTGCCTACGTACTGCATATGGCGGCGGCGGCCCTCATGAGAACGAATGCGCGAGGTCTCCTCGATAGCGCGCAGCATATCGTCAGAAAGGGGGAAACGGGCGCGTTCCGCCGGTCGCATGGCGATCAAGGTTTCCCCAAGTTCCTGTAAGGCATGCATTTCGCGTTTGAGTTGCGACTTGCTTGGGCGCTCTTCCTGCTCTTCTACTTCAATGGGGTCGGGACGTTGCTTACGCATAATGTGACTCACAGACAAGATTCGATGCGGCATTATAACAGCTGCGAGTACAACAGTGATTCGCCGATGACACTCTCTTGAAAGACGTCGGTTGAGAGACATTCGGTTGAGAAAGGAGGTCTATATGGCACAAGCATTTGATGCATCCGCCCAGCAGGCGTTATTGACCGCACGGGCCGAAGAGGCACTCGCGTTGGCGAAGCATTTAGGTGCGGATGCTGCTGAAGTAGGCGCAAGCGTCGATCAAGGCGTGGGGGTTAGCGTACGCCAAGGGGAAGTTGAAACGGTTGAGTTATCCCGGGATCAAGGTATCGCTGTGACGCTTTACGTGGGCCAGCGTAAGGGCAGTGCTTCATCAACAGATGCCAGCAGTGCTTCGATCCGGGCGGCGGTGGAAAAAGCGCTGTCGATTGCTCGCTACACGGGCGAAGATCCTGCCGCGGGCCTGGCCGATGCCTCCCTCATGGCGAGCGAACTACCCGATCTGAAAGTCCACTACCCATGGGCACTCACTACCGAGGAGGCCATCGATATCGCGCTGGCCTGTGAGCAGGCAGGTCGCGACGTTGAGGGTATCTCCCAATCGGACGGGGCGTCACTCTCGAGCGGCGAAGGCGTGCGGGTTTACGCCAATAGCCACGGCTTTTTAGGTACTCAAAAGGGCAGTAGCCACTCCCTGTCGTGCATGTTGATTGCCCAAGACGCGAGCGGTATGCAGCGCGACTATGACTACACCTCTGCACGCGACCCCAAGGCACTGAGGGAGCCTGCCGCCGTAGGTCGTGAAGCAGCGGCGCGTACGCTGCGTAGGCTCGGCGCAAAACGACCGCCTACAGGCACCTTTCCAGTACTCTTTGATCCCTCGCTCGCCAGTGGTTTGATTGGCCATTTGCTGGGCGGTTTAGCCGGTGGTGCGCTGTATCGTCAAGCCTCTTTCTTGTGTGATCGGCTCGGCACACCGCTCTTCCCCGACTGGTTTAGCCTGGAGGAGCGACCGATGGAAGTGGGTGCCACGGCAAGCTCACCGTTTGATGGCGAGGGCGTGCAAACCCGCAATAATCGCTTTATCGACCAGGGCCGTATCGCTAGCTATATGCTCTCTTCCTACAGTGCTCGTCGGCTGAATATGCAAACCACAGGCAATGCCGGTGGGGCGCGGAACGTGCGCTTGGCGGCACCGCTGCAATCGCGTGAGCGCCTGCTGCAAGCAATGGGGTGCGGTATTTGGGTGACGGAATTAATGGGTCAGGGCGTCAACGGCGTGACCGGTGACTACTCCCGTGGTGCGGCAGGTTTCTGGGTGGAAAACGGTCAGGTTCAGCACCCGATCGAAGAGTTTACCATTGCGGGCAACCTTGAGCGGATGTTTGCGGGACTAGTGGGCATTGGCGATGATACTGACACCCGTGGGAGCGTTCACACGGGTAGCTGGTTGATTGATGCCATGACCGTGGCGGGTGATTAAACGCTACTGATCTTCCTCGAAACGGGCATCGAACAGCGCTTGAATAGCCTCAAGCGCCTGTTCGGCGTCATCGCCTTCTGCACTGATGGTGAGCTCCGTTCCGCAAGGAGCCGCGAGCATCAGTAGTGACATGATGTTGGCGGCGTCAGCGACTTGGTGCTGTTTTTGAACGCGGATATTGGCCGAGAATTGTTGGCCGCACTTGACCAGTTTTGTCGCCGCGCGGGCGTGAAGGCCGCGCTGATTGGTGAGTGTAAGTGTTCTTTCTGGCACCCTGGTTCCTTCTCGCCGAGTGGTGTCATTAATGTAGAGAAGCGCTCAACGGGACGGCAGGAGCACTCAAGGCGTTTTTTGCCGCTCATCGGTAGGCGGCGTGCTAAACAGCGTTGTGGCGGTATGCTTGCTTAGTGTGAACTGCAACCCTAGCTCGCGATGGCGTAGCTGCACTTCCCCCATGCTAGGAGCAAGCCGCTCGGCTAGTTGCTCAACCATGTAAACCGAACGGTGCTGTCCGCCCGTGCAGCCAATGGCGATCGTCATGTAGCTGCGCTGACTATCCTGGTAGGCGGGCAACCATCGCTCAAGCCAAGCCTGAATATCGTTACTCATGCCCTCTACGATGGGATAGCCCTTTAAGAAAGCGACTATCTTGGCGTCACGGCCAGTGAATTGGCGTAGCGTTGGATCCCAATAAGGATTGGGTAAGCAGCGCACGTCGAACACCAAGTCAGCATCCAGGGGAACGCCACGCTTATAGCCAAACGATTCGAGTGTTAGCGTCAATTTATCGCGATGGTTGTGCGCGACTTGATCGGTAATCCGACGGCGTAAGTCGTGTACCGAAAGACGCGTAGTGTCGATCAATAAATCCGCCAGATCGCGGATGTCGTGGAGCGTTTCTTCTTCTTTATTAATGGCTTCCTCAAGGGTCATTTCGCTATTGCGCGTTAACGGATGGCGCCGCCGTGTCGCCGAGTAACGCTCAAGCAGGATGCGTGCATCGGTGGTCAGGTAAATGACCTGAAAGTCTATTTTACGCTGGCGCAAATCTTCTAATAGCGAAGGGAGCTGCTCCAATGCACCCGGCAGGTTTCGGGCATCAATACTGACCGCCAAATGCGCGCGTTCACCTTGGTCGCGTATTTGATCCACCAATGCTCCCAGCAGCATGGCAGGGAGGTTATCAATCGCGTAGTAGCCAAGGTCTTCAAGCGCTTGTAAGGCGATAGACTTACCTGACCCGGAGCGGCCGCTAATGATCACCAGTTGCATAGAGTCTCTCTTTGCCTTGATCAAGCTGCGTTGAGGGTGGTGAGCGACACATTAACCGGTACCGGCCAAGATGCAGGTAAACAAGCTTTATTGACCGGTATTAGGCTGCTGAGTGCTCACGAATTTTGGCGGTGATAAGTTCGAGAAGCTCACGCTGGCTGGCTGTTTTACGCAGCTGCTGGCGTGTATTCGCATCGTTCATGATGGTCGCTACTTGGCCAAGCAGTGACAGGTGAGTGTCATCTGCTTGTTCGGGCACCAGTAACACAAACACCAAATCCACCGGGTCTCCGTCGATCGCGTCGAAATCGATCGCTTCCGACAGTTTTAAAAAACCGGCGATAGGGGAAGTGCAGTGGGGGCTACGCGCGTGGGGAATAGCCACGCCGTTACCAATACCCGTACTGCCCAAGCGCTCACGGCCGATTAAGCGGCTAAACACTTCTTGACTGTCCAGACTGGGGATATTTTGGGCAATAAAGGTGCTGAAAAACTCCAGCACCCTTTTTTTGCTGCCCCCGGGGACGTCGAAAAGAACGCGCTCCGGGGGGAGTATGGTTTCCAACGTCATTGAATTAACGCACGCTGGCGCCTTGGGCGCGAGCTTGTGCTTTTTCCTTGTGTTTAACGAGTTGACGATCAATTTTGTCCGCTAATGCGTCAATGGCGGCATACATATCACTGTCGAGGGCTTCTGCATGTAAATCTGCACCTGCTGCGTGCAGTGTGCAGGCTGCCTGCTGGCGCTCTTTCTCCACTGATAAGGTGACTTGCACCGTGGTTATATTGTCGTAATGGCGCTCTACACGTTCGAGCTTTTCGTTGACATAGTCACGCAAGGCGTCAGTCAGTTCTACGTGATGACCAGTGATATTAACTTGCATTGACGTTCTCCTTATCCATCGGACTGAACTTCGATTGTAACCCTTTTTGCCGCGTTGCAAAGCCCTTGTCGAGAGTTTCGCTGCAACGTC
>AXCI01002154.1_pt1 | contig 14487 bp, 15 predicted proteins | sample 182571 | NCBI WGS metagenome assembly AXCI01 (sample SAMN02359225, study PRJNA218796) | groundwater metagenome | isolation source: Mt. Simon Sandstone pore water sample D5872 at 1.8km depth, Illinois-Basin... | place: USA: Decatur, Illinois | collected 2009-05 | reverse complement strand
GCGATCTATTGAAACTAAATTGTCTGGCAGCGTTAGCTGCCGATACCCCGTTTGTTACGCTTAGACACAGAGCAAAATTGTGGCCGATTCAGTCTAATTCTTTTCGTTTCAGAGCATTACAGGGCGAGCACCGCCATAGCGACTAAGGCACTGGGCCGCTGAGTGCGTTGTAATGGTGCGTCAAAGCTGAGTTGTGCACTGATTTGAATCGCCTGATAAGCGTTACAGCGGCGTTTTACTTCCTTTGCCGGGGATTTCCCGCACCAGGCGTGGCATTAAGAACCCTGGCAAATAGTCGCGAAGCTTGGCAACGAGCGCGCGGGCTTCTTCATCCGGCACATCAAAGTGCGCAGCGCCCTGCACGGGATCCATTACGTGTAAGTAGTAGGGCAGAATACCCGCTTCAAATAGCCGTTCAGAAAGGGCGGCCAGGGTCGCAGTGCTGTCGTTCACATCGCGCAGCAGTACGCTCTGATTGAGCAACGTCGCCCCTGCTTGCTTCAAATTCGTGCAGGCGTCGACCACCGCTTGATCAATCTCATTGGCGTGGTTGATATGCAGTACCACGACTTTTTGTAAGCGGGTCGACGCTAGCCAGCCTAGAAGGGCGTCATCCACCCGGTCAGGAATGACCACCGGTAGCCGTGTGTGAATGCGGAGCCGTTTTAGATGCGGGATACTTTCCAACTGCTCCACCAGCCATGCCAATTGACGGTCGCTGGCGGCCAGCGGGTCACCGCCAGAAAGAATCGCCTCGTGAATCGTGGTGTCGTTGCGTAAATAGTCGAGGGCTTCCTGCCACTGCGCTCTGGAGGGAGAATTGTCGCTATAGGGAAAGTGGCGCCTAAAGCAGTAGCGGCAGTTAATGGCACAGTTAGGACTGGCGATCAGCAGCACCCGGCCAGTATATTTATGAATAAGCCCTTTTGCGGGCCGGTGGTCGGCCTCTTCCAGGGGGTCGACGACGTAACCAGCAGGCGTGAGCGCTTCCTCGCCTAGCGGTATTACTTGGCGCAGCAGCGGGTCGTTTATGTCGGCATAGGCTATCCTTTTGAGATACGCTTCAGGCACGCATACTTCAAACAGTTCGTGGCCTACTTGGGCGCCCGCCAACCAGTCGCGGTTTAGCCCCAGCCGTTCGCACAGTGTTTGCGGGTCTCGAATGGCATGGGAAAGTTGCTGCTGCCAAGTGGAGCGCCCTATTGAGTGGCGATGGCTTTGCGCTTCAGACGCGGCAATAATGATGTTCTCCTGCAAAAAAGCCCTCCTTCGGGTTATCATGCGCGCACTTATTTAACGACGCCATTTACAACGCTACTGGCATTTAAGCATGCTGACGGCGGCAACGTATGGCTTCGCGCACCACCTGTTGAAACAAATAACTGAAATGGATGATTGAGAGACATTATGGCGAACTATTCTACCAACGAATTCAAGGCCGGTCTGAAAGTAATGCTCGATGGTGACCCTTGTTCGATCGTTGAGAACGAGCTGGTCAAGCCCGGTAAGGGCCAGGCGTTTAACCGCGTTAAGCTGCGGAACCTGATGACTGGCCGCGTGGGTGAGAAGACTTTCAAATCCGGTGACTCACTGGAAGGCGCTGATGTCATGGATTTAGAGATGGAGTATCTCTATACCGACGGTGACATGTGGCACTTTATGAAGACCGATGGCTCCTTCGAGCAGTACGCGGTGGAAAAGAAAGCCTTGGGGGATACTGATAAATGGCTCAAGGAGCAGGTCCCCTATATTATTACGCTGTGGAACGATAAGGCGATCTCTGTTACGCCGCCGAATTTCATCGAGTTGGAAGTTGTTGAGACGGACCCTGGCTTGAAAGGCGATACTGCCCAAGGTGGCTCTAAGCCTGCGACGCTATCGTCCGGTGCTGTTGTTCGTGTACCGCTGTTTATCAATCAGGGCGAAGTGCTGAAAATTGATACGCGCAGTGGCGACTACGTCTCCCGCGCTTAATCGCTTTTTCGCTATGGCAGTGACGATAGCCACGCATTTTGCGTGGCTATTTTTTGCTCGGAACTAATCTGTTTAAAATTGTTTGTACAAGGAGTAGTGATGGCCATTGATTGGCAGCCCTCGGCGTCTATTGAAACGCTGCGCGAGCGTGCGCGGTTACTAGTCAAAGTGCGGGCATTTTTTTGCCCAGCGTGACGTGTTGGAAGTCGAAACGCCGGTATTGGGGCAGGGGGGCAGTACCGATGTTCACCTGGTATCGCTGCATACGCTGGCGCGCACTGATAAAGGCCAGCGCCGTCTCTGGCTACAAACCTCTCCTGAATTTCATATGAAGCGCCTTTTAGCCGCCGGCAGTGGGCCGATATTTCAACTCGCCAAAAGCTTTCGCGATGGTGAAGTGGGTAGCCGACACAATATCGAATTCACTATGCTTGAGTGGTATCGGCCGCAGTTTACGCTGACTAAGCTAATTGATGAGACCGCGACGCTGATCCTGTCGTTACTCCCCAGCTTCCCAGGCCCTGTCGTGCACTATCGCTACAGGGAGCTATTTCATACTCACTTAGAGATTGATCCCTTTACCACGTCCCTGGAAAAGCTACGTTTGGTGGCTGCTAAGCGGGCGCAAATGCCTACCCAATCGTTAGCTAATGAGGGGCGGGATACCTGTCTTGACCTGCTCATGAGCGTGGTGATTGAGCCGCAGCTAGGCCAACATGAGCTCAGCGTAGTGATCGATTATCCGAGTAGTCAGGCATCGTTAGCGCGCCGTCATCAGGATTCTGATGGTGAATGGGTGGCTTCTCGCTTCGAGCTGTATCTCAATGGCATTGAGCTGGCAAACGGCTACGATGAGTTAACAGATGAGGCTGAGCAGCGCGCGCGTTTTGCGCAAGATAACGCTGAGCGTCGCCGTTTAGGGTTGCCGGAAGTGGACGTTGATGAGCGCCTGCTGGCAGCACTTGAGCACGGAATGCCTGAAGGCGCTGGAGTAGCGCTGGGGATTGATCGTTTGATTCAGTTGGCACTGGGCAAAGCACGCCTGGAAGACGTGCTGGCCTTCTCAACGCCTAATTGCTAGCCACCAACGGTAGTGGGCATAGCGCCTAGCGACTCCCCCATACTTACCATGGTGGCGGGGGGGATGTCTGCGAAGTTAACTTGGTTGGCAAAGCACATAACCACCGTTGAACCGAGCTTGAAGCGACCCATCTCGGCGCCTTTTTCTAGCGTGATCGGTTGGCCAAACTGCATGCGCTGAGGGTGACCTGAAAGCGGTGTCACCTGCCCGGACCAGACGGTTTCGATAGCAGCGACAATCATTGCCCCCACTAGCACCATGGCCATTGGGCCGTGTTCGGTATCAAAGATACATACCAGGCGTTCATTACGGGCGAACAGCCCCGGCACGTAGTTGGCGGTGGCTTGGTTTACCGAGAAGAGCCGACCTGGGACGTAGATCATTTCCCTCAGTGTGCCGGTTACCGGCATATGCACCCGGTGGTAGTCCCGTGGCGATAGGTAGACGGTGGCAAAGCTGCCGCCCAAGAACTCTTCTGCCAGGGTCGTGTCGCCGCCGAGCAGGGTTTGGGCGGAGTAGGTGTGGCCTTTGGCTTGTACCAGTTGACCTGCCTGAAGGCGTCCATATTGGGAGAGCGTGCCATCGGCGGGGCTGAGGATGCCTTCGCCAAGTGGGCGGGCATCGGCTTTTAGCGCGCGGGTGAAAAAGTCGTTAAACGTGGCGTAGGCGGTGGGGTCGGGTTCCTGCGCCTGGCTCATATCGACATTAAAGCGTTTGATAAACGCCTTGACCAAGGTGTCTTTTACCCAGCGGTTGTCGCATTGGGCGAACTTGCCGGTCAGGCGCGAGAGCGCATGGTGGGGCAGCGGATACTGAAGTAGCGAAAAGGCTTTTTGGGAAAGAGTCACAGTGGTTACTTTTTGACAGTGGCTTTAAGTGGCATATTGCCATTAAGGGCTACCCCGGTGACAGGTCTACGAGGGGGCGCTGTGAACCCTTCCATGGGCGCTAAATTTGCCATCCATGGCAAATGACCCCCTCTCCGACCTGCCCCCGGCGCCCTTAGTCGATTGCGCAGTTACTTTAAACAATTACAGTGAGTATTCTTTACTTCTCAATCGGCGTGTCGTCTCGGTTGCCCCATTCACCCCATGAGCCCGCATAGCCGCGCATATTAAATCCCAGTGCCTTGCCCACCAGCCAGGTAAAACTACTGCGGTGGTGGCTCTGGCAGTGGGTGGCGATTTCCATATCCGGCGTCAGGCCTAATGCGCCTAATTCGGTAATGAGTTCGGCGTAATCGCGTATGCGCAGCGAGCGGTTGCGATCCATGGCGTGGAGCCAATCCATATTGACCGCGCCCGGTATATGGCCCATGTGTTTATTGTTACCGCGTACGCCATTGTACTCATCTTTGGAGCGCGCATCCCATACTGCGAATTGCCTGTCGTCGAGTTTCTCTTTGATCTCGTCGCAGGTGATCAGGGCCTTGGGATTGAGAATCTCAGCATGGTAATCGCTGGGAGTGGGAGCCGTGGGTTCGCTGCTCTCTTCAAGCCCTGAGTCCCGCCAAGCGTGAATGCCACCGTTTAAATAGGAGTAACGGGTGTGGCCAATCAAATCTAGCGTCCATAGCAGCCGTGCTGCCCAGCCACCGCCTTCGTCATCGTAAGCCACCACATGGGTGTCGCGGTTCAGGCCTAAGGCACTAAGTAGCCGCGAAAGCGCCTCGACACTGGGAGCATCGCTGGGTACTGGCCCTTCGCCGCGTAACAAATAGCGAAAATCGAGAAAAATAGCGCCAGGTACGTGGCCTTGGCGATAGCTGTCGCCGTTGACCGGCACATCGATAATCAGTAGGTCAGGATTATCCAGGTGTTCTTGCAGTTGTTCGGGTTCAACGATCAGCGGCAGCAGGTTGGCTTCTGACGATTGGCGCTCAATACTCATGGGTAACTCCTGTCAACGTTAGCCATTTAAGCTATCGAGAATGCGTCGATAGCTGGCAAAGCGTGCTGAATGAATCTTGCCTGCGTCTACCGCTGCGAGTAAAGCGCAGCCGGGCTCATTGCGGTGGCGGCAGTCACGGAACCGACAATGACCAATATAGTCGTGAAACTCAATAAAGCCGTCGGTGACTTCCTGCTCATTAAGGTGCACCAAGCCAAACTCGCGAATACCTGGCGAGTCGATCAGATCGCCATCAGCTACTTCTTCACGGCTCATGGTGTAGAGGCGTGCTGTGGTGGTGGTATGGGTGCCTTTACGGGAATCTTCCGAAAGCGCGCCAATGCGCAGGGTTTCGTCGGGTAGCAGCAGGTCAATCAAAGATGACTTGCCGACGCCGCTTTGGCCAACAAACACTGACGTGCGGCCTTCAAGCTGGCTGCGCAGCTCATCGAGCCCGGTGTCTGTGGCGGTGGTGGTACGCACCACGGGGTAGCCCAAGTCGCGATAGCGCTCTAGGAGTTTGCCTAATTCGCCACCATCTTCTGGCAATAGATCGGTTTTGTTTAGCACCAGCACCGGGGCAATGCCTGTGGCTTCGGCAGCCACTAGGTAGCGATCGATAAGATTGGCGTGGGGCGCGGGTTCCACCGCAAATACAATCAGCAGTTGATCAATATTGGCGGCGACCGGTTTGAGTAGGCCTCGGGCGTCGGGGCGCTTGAGCACGCTATCGCGCTCTTCGCGGGCGACCACTACGCCGGAGCCTTCTTGCCCCGCGCGCCAGATCACTCGATCACCGGTGACCAGGCCGTCCAGATTGGCACGTAAGTGGCAGCGCACCGGCTCGTTATCGTTGTTACGCACCTCAAGTGTGCGCCCGAAGTGAGCAACGACACGGCCTGGCTGTTCGGCACCGTATTCGCCAGCGGCGAGCTTTTCAGCGTCCTGCACATCACGCTTTTCAGCGCGCTGGGCACGTTCCGCCTGGACTTTCTCGACTCGCCACTGCTGCTGGCGACTTAATTTACGTTTGCTCATGTCTACCCGATGCTAGGTACAATAGGCTCCATTGTACCTAGCAAAGGTGTCATTGTATTTATCTAGTCGCCAAGCTGGCCTGTATAGCTGCTCGACGGGCTTATTTAAGGCACACTTGCACGATGTTAATGGTCATTTGGGCAAAGGATAACGGTAATGAGTAACGAAACGACGGATGCAACGGCGCCACGCGATGATCTACTGGTATGGATTGATCTCGAGATGACCGGTTTGGATCCCAATAAAGAGCGCATCATTGAAGTAGCCACACTTATTACTGATGCGGACTTGAACGTAGTAGCTGAGGGGCCAGTGATTGCTGTGAAGCAGCCCGATAGCCTGCTGGCGCAGATGGACGTTTGGAACCAGAAAACCCATGGCGAGTCGGGCTTAGTCGCCCGGGTGAAAGCCAGTCAAGTGGAAACAGCTGAAGCCGAGCAGCAATCGTTGGCGTTTCTGCAGCAGTATGCAGTGGCGGGCTCCTCGCCGATGTGCGGTAACAGTATCCATCAGGATCGCCGTTTTTTAGAGCGTGAGATGCCTGCGCTGCTTAACTTTTTCCATTACCGTAATCTGGATGTGTCGACCATTAAAGAGGTGGCCAAACGTTGGAACCCTGGTGCACTGGCGGGCTTTAGCAAACAGAATGTGCACTTGGCGATGGACGATATTAAAGAGTCGATTGCTGAACTGGCTCACTACCGCAGTACGTTTTTACGCGTTGATCAGCGCAGCGACGAAGAAGAATAGCTAAGAAGAGTAGCGCTTAAGAGGCGTCAGTGGCGATACGTTCACCGCGCTTGAGGAACTGCTCCTCAAGCGCCCAGGCGACATGTTCGCGTACTAGCTCACTTGGATAGGCTCTACGCGCCCACAGCGCCGCTTCTACAGCTTTGTTCCAGGGCGCATTGCCAAGGCCGATAGCGATATTGCGCAGCCAGCGGTCATAACCAATGCGCCGGATGGGGCTGCCAGCAGTTTTATCCAGAAATTCTGCTTCGCCCCAGGCAAACAGGCTGATAAGCGATGCGCGGTCTAGGTCATGGCGCGGTGCAAAGTCATTTTCCTGAGTCGTGCGGGTAAAACGAGTAAACGGACAGACCAGTTGGCAGTCGTCGCAGCCGTAGATACGGTTGCCCATGGCACGGCGAAACTCGACTGGGATGGCGCCATGCAGTTCAATTGTGAGATACGAAATGCACTTGCGGGAGTCGACCACTTTATCATCAACGATAGCCCCGGTTGGGCAGGCGGTTTGGCAGGCGCTACAGCTGCCACAGTGTTCGTGCTCAAAAGGCGCATCAACGGGCAGCGGTAGGTCAGTATAGAGTTCGCCAAGGAAAAACAGCGAACCCGCTTTAGGATTAAGCAGCATGGCGTTTTTACCGAACCAGCCAAGCCCGGCTTTTTGAGCCAGTGCGCGCTCCATCACCGGCGCTGAGTCGACAAAGGCACGGTAACCAAAAGCGCCGACTTCCTGCTCGATTTTTTTGCTAATAGAGCTAACCGTTTGCGGATTAGCTTGTGATAATCACGCCCTAAGGCATAGCGGGAAACATAGGCGCGGCTGGGCTGGCCGAGTACCTTGGTGCTTTCTACTTCAGCGGGCAGGTAATCCATACGCACGCTAATAATGCGTTGAGTGCCGGGTTCAAGCTCCGCTGGACGGGTGCGCTTGGTGCCATGCTTGACCATAAAGCCCATTTCGCCGTGGTAACCCTCTTCCAGCCACGCGTCTAGATGGGCTTCATGGGCCGACAGTTCAGTATCGGTGATGCCTACCTGCTGAAAGCCCAGCTCGCGGCCCCAGGTTTTAACCAGGTCGGCAAGGCGGGCCAGCGTTTCATTCGTCAATGCTTGGCGAGAATGTGCAAAGGCAGTGGAATTCGGCATGGTTATTCAAACAAGTCAGTCAAATAGGTAGTCAATCAACAGCAAAGTGTTAAGCGCGCTATGCTAACGCATTGGCAGCCCTCACAACATGCAAAAGGAGCGATTGTGTCGATCCCGAATACTTCCATGCTACGCCCACTATATAAAGCCGCCCAGGTGCGCGAGCTTGATCGACGCACCATCGCTGGCGGTATTGATGGCTTTGCACTGATGCAGCGCGCCGCCTCAAGTGCTTGGCATAGCTTCCGCTCACGCTGGCCCCAAGCGCGCAGCTTAACCGTGATGTGTGGAAGTGGTAACAATGGTGGCGATGGGCATGTGCTTGCGGCGCTCGCCATGCAGTCAGGTCTCAAAGTACAGCGGATTACGCTAAAACCTATTGAGGAATTAAGCGGAGACGCGGCGCGTGCTGCGCAGCTGGCAACCTCTGCAGGAGTAGGTTGCGAGGAGTGGCGAGCAGGGGTCGAGCTAACCGGCGAGGTCATTATCGATGCGCTGCTGGGAACCGGTTTAACGGGCGATGTAGAGGGCCGCTTCCGCCGAGCTATCGAAATGATCAATGCTGCACACCGGCCGGTGCTGGCGATTGATATCCCCTCTGGCTTGGTTTCTGATACCGGCGCAGTGACCAGTATTGCCGTTAAAGCGGCCTGTACGGTGACGTTTATTGGCGATAAGGTCGGGTTGCATACAGGGGATGCCCCTGCTTACACCGGCGAGATAGATTTTCGCCCCTTGGGCGTTAAAGCTCAGGCCTATTTTGATATTCCCCCTGCTGCGTGGCGGCTGGATGATTCGCTATTAGCGGATGCCTTTTCACCACGCCTACGCACCAGTCATAAAGGTTCCATGGGGCACGTTTTGGTAATGGGGGGCGCTCCTGGTTTTGGTGGTGCGGCGCTACTTGCTTGCCAAGCGGCCGCGCGAATGGGGGCGGGTAAAGTGAGTTTAGCGACTGCGCCTGAGCATATTACCGCTAGTTTGGTACGCTGCCCGGAAGTAATGGCCCACGGCGTGCGCGCTGGTGCTGAAGCGGCTGAGTTACCCAGTAATGCGGATGTTGTGGTGGTTGGGCCTGGGCTTGGCCAAGCCGCATGGGGGCAGGCTGTACTGCAAACTGCTTTGCAGTCAGATGTACCGTTGGTGGTCGATGCCGATGGATTGAATCTTTTGGCCCGTCAGTGGCCTGATGCCCGGCGCGATAACTGGATATTGACGCCGCACCCTGGCGAAGCTGCACGGTTGTTGGGTTGTTCCGTCGCGGATATTCAGGCCGATCGTCCCGCCGCCGCTCAGGCGCTTCAGCGTGCGCGGGGTGGCGTAGTGATTTTAAAGGGGGCGGGAAGCCTCATCGCGGGCCCCAGCGGATTAGTCGTATGCCCCTACGGGAACCCCGGTATGGCCAGCGGTGGCATGGGCGATGTGCTAAGCGGCATGCTGGGAGCGTTGGTTGCGCAGCGGGGTGATGTGGAGTTTAGCGCTTGGCTAGCCACCATGGTGCATGCGTTAGCGGCAGATCGCGCAGCAGAGAAAGAAGGCGAACGTGGCCTGCTGGCCAGTGATCTGGCATCCTATGCGCGAATATTGATTAACCCGTGAAGGCAGCTCAAATGCAGGTGCAATTAGACAATGAAGAGGCTCAGGTCGCGTTTGGCGAAGCGCTAGGACACGTGTTGCAGGGCCGTGGGTTGGTGTATCTGGAAGGCGAGTTAGGTGCCGGCAAAACCACTTTAACACGGGGCATTCTGAGGGCTTACGGTTATCAAGGGGCGGTTAAAAGCCCCACCTATACGCTGGTAGAGCCTTATGAACTAAGCTCTCAGCGTATCTATCATCTGGATTTGTACCGTTTATCTGACCCTGAGGAGCTTGAGTTTATCGGCGGTCGCGACGTGTTGGCTGATGATGCACTCAGTATCATTGAGTGGCCCAGTCGCGGGTTAGGCTGGTTACCACTGCCTGATATCCGTATTTTGTTAGAGGTGGCGGCTCAGGGGCGATTGGTCTCTTTAACGGCTTGTAGTGAGCTGGGTAAACGTATGCTGGCATTATTTCAGAGCCAGGTCAGTGAAGTAAATAAGTTAAGCGACGACCAGCTGGAGAGTGGTGTGATTCAATGGAAATGAAGGCGGCAGCGGCCCGTTTATATCGACTATTAGCCGTCAGTTTTTTTGCCCTGGCGGCGGTTGATGTGCAAGCGTCCAGCGTTGAAAGTATGCGCCTTTGGGCGGCACCTGATCATGCCCGTCTGGTATTTGATCTTTCTGATGCCACCAACGCTAATGTTTTTTCGTTGGAGAACCCCGCGCGTTTAGTGATTGATTTAGACGATACGCAAATGGGCACCGATCCGAGCACGCTGCCGCTGCATGATAGTGCCATTACCTCGGTGCGTACGGGCACACGTGAGGGCGGCGGGTTGCGGGTAGTGCTTGAACTTAATCGTGCAATAGAGCCGCGCCATTTCACGCTAACCCCTAATGATCAATACGGGCATCGCTTAGTTGTCGATCTCGAATACCCGGGTGAAAGCGCCGTTGAGAACCCTATTGACCCCATCGAGGCGATGATTCGGGAGCAGGAGATCCAGGCCCAGCGCGCCTCGGCTCAAGCTCAGCTGCCGGGAAGCGTAGAGCCGCCTAGAGACCGAGTGCCGGATCAAGTGCAAGAAGCCAAACCACATCCGCGCCGAGATATTATTATTGCCGTCGACGCCGGTCACGGGGGAGAAGACCCGGGTGCTATCGGGCCCTCAGGCACACGTGAGAAAGACGTAGTGCTGGAAATTGCCCGCCGTTTAGCGTCTGAGGTTAATGGAACGCCGGGCTTTAAGGCGGTGCTGACGCGCGATGGTGACTACTACATTGGGCTGCGTCAGCGTACCGCACTGGCCCGTGAGCAGAAGGCAGACTTTTTTGTTTCGGTCCACGCGGATGCCTTTACCAGCCCTCGCCCTCAGGGCAGCTCGGTCTATGCGCTGTCGCAACGGGGAGCCACCTCGGAAACCGCCCAGTGGCTGGCCGACAGCGAGAACCGCTCCGACTTGATCGGCGGTGTCGATGGCAATCTCTCCTTGCGTGATAAAGATCAGGTGCTGCGTGGCGTGTTGTTGGACTTGACCATGACGGCCACATTGAACGATTCGCTCTCGATTGGCGGGCAAGTGTTAGAGCAGTTGGGGCGGGTGAATCGGTTGCATAAATCACGTGTCGAGCAGGCGGGGTTTATGGTGCTGAAGTCTCCTGACATTCCTTCGCTGCTGATTGAGGTAGGCTTTATCTCCAACCCCGACGAAGAGCGTCGTCTACGCGATCCGGTTCATCAGAGTGGGCTCTCTCAGGCAATTTTCAGCGGTTTGCGCGATCATTTTCAGCGCTACCCACCGCCCGCCAGTCTGCTTGCCTGGCAGCGTGATAACCAACGCCAACCTTCTGGTAACGAGTATCGTATTCAGTCGGGAGATACCCTGTCGGCGATTGCGGTACGCCACGGCGTGCCGGTCAACCAGCTGAGACAAGCCAACGACTTGAATGGTGACGTGATTCGCGTTGGTCAAGTGTTACAAATCCCCCGTTCATAAGTAATCGTTCTTGAGGTGTCGTGTTGACTGAAATGACCGCTACCGCATCACGTATACATGTGCTTGACCCGCGGCTGGCTAACCAGATTGCCGCCGGTGAGGTGGTGGAGCGTCCTTCGTCGGTGACCAAAGAACTGATTGAAAACGCGATAGATGCAGGTAGCCAGCGCATAGAAGTGGAGATTGAGCAGGGGGGCGCACGGCTCATTAAGGTGCGCGATGATGGTATCGGCATTGGGGAAGAGGATTTGCCGTTGGCCTTGGCGCGCCATGCCACCAGTAAGATCGGTAGCCTGGAAGACTTAGAGGGTGTTAGCTCGCTGGGTTTTCGCGGTGAAGCGTTAGCCTCCATTAGTTCGGTCTCTCGACTGGAGCTGATCTCCAATGCCGAAGAGGATCCCCGTAATGGCTGGCGGGTGGTGGCGGAAGGACGGGGAATGGACGCACGGGTTACCCCTGCGCCGCACCCACGTGGCACAAGTGTCAGCGTGCGCGATCTGTTTTTCAATACCCCCGCGCGGCGCAAGTTTCTGCGTACCGAAAAGACCGAATTCGCCCATGTGGAAGAGGCGTTTCGCCGCCAGGCACTATCACGTTACGACATCGCCTGGGTATTGCGGCACAATCAAAAAGTGGTTCACCAACTCCCTGCTGGCCACACTGCGGCGGCTCGCGAGCGTCGAATTGCCTCTTTGCTGGGCAAGAATTTTATTGAGCATGCCCGTTACATTGAGCGCGAAGCGGGCGGCTTAAGGCTTAGCGGTTGGGTGGGGCTGCCAACGCATTCACGCTCGCAGGCCGACCAGCAATACTTTTTCGTTAACGGTCGCGTAGTGCGCGACCGTTTGGTTGCCCATGCGGTGCGCCAAGCGTATCGCGACGTGCTGTTTAATGGTCGGCATCCAGTGTTTGTGCTCTACCTGGAGCTCGATCCGGATGTAGTGGACGTCAACGTTCACCCCACCAAGCACGAAGTTCGCTTTCGCGATGGTCGTATGGTGCACGACTTTCTCTACTCAAGCCTGCACCACTGCTTGGCTTCCTCTAAGCCTGCAGAAAGCGAAGAAGAGGATGGCGAAGAAATGGCGGGCGGGCTAGGTGCTCATCAGCAGCAAGCGCCTGGGCAGCAACCCCCGTTAGATGAGCGGGCAGGCGAAGACGTAGAGCCGCCTCGCTGGCAGCAGCAGGGTATAGCATTGACCCATTCGCCGGACCGTCATCCAGGGGCAGAGCGGGTGCGGCGTTTTATGCAGGGCTATCAGGCGCTTCACCCCAATCATGAAGAGACGCTATTAACACCCCAAACGCCCCAGCCTAGTTCGCCAGGAGGGGAAGATAATCAGGTACGTGAGGCGCCGCTGGCGATGCCTGACAATGACCCGACTGCACCGCCGCCGCTTGGCTTTGCGCTGGGGCAGTTGCACGGTATTTATATTTTGGCGCAGAACGCCCAGGGGTTAGTGCTAGTGGATATGCACGCCGCCCATGAGCGCATCGTTTATGAACGTATGAAAACGCAGCTGGCGGCTGCTAAAGGACTGGATGCGCAGCCGCTACTGGTGCCTGTTTCAATCGCCGCCAGCCGGGCAGAGGTAGCGACTGCTGAAAGCGAGCAAGCGGCCATTTCTAAGCTGGGTATTGAACTTGATATTGCCGGGCCGGAGACGCTACTGGTGCGCCAATTGCCAGCGCTGCTGTCTCAGGCGGACCCGGAGGCCCTAGTGCGTCAGATGTTAGAGGAACTGGCGCGTTACGGGCGTACCCATCAAGTTGAGGCGCGCCTGCACGAACTGCTCTCTACCATGGCTTGTCACGGCAGTGTGCGCGCCAACCGGCGGCTCACCCTTGATGAAATGAACGCACTGCTGCGCGATATGGAGCGTACTGAGCGTAGCGATCAGTGTAACCACGGTCGTCCCACCTGGACACAGATGGGGCTAAAAGCGCTTGATCGGCTCTTCTTGCGCGGACAATAACGGCGCGGAAAGCAATTACCCTTTTCTTACCTGATGGAACCGCGCATGGCAGATACCCGCCCTTGGGCAATTTTTTTGATGGGTCCGACGGCCGCCGGGAAAACCGATACCGCGATAGCACTGCATGAGCGCTTGGGGCATGAACTAATTAGCGTTGATTCCGCTATGGTGTATCGCGGTATGGATATTGGCAGCGCAAAACCCAGTGCGGTAGAGCTTGCCCGCGCCCCTCATCACTTAATCGATATTCGCGACCCCGCAGAGCCCTATTCGGCAGCTGACTTTCGTGAAGATGCCCTGGCACTGATGCGACAAATCAGCGCGGCGGGCAGAGTGCCGCTCTTGGTGGGTGGCACTATGCTGTACTACAAGCGGCTGATCGAAGGCGTGGCTAATCTGCCTTCCGCGGACCCTGCCATTCGTCAGCAGCTTGAAGCGCAATGGCAAGCCGAGGGGCTTTTGTCGCTGCATAAGCGGTTAGCAGAAGTGGATGCGGTTTCTGCTCAGCGTATTCATCCTAACGACCCCCAGCGGCTGATGCGCGCGCTGGAAGTGTATTTCGTCAGCGGTCGACCAATGAGTGAGTTGTGGGCAGAGCAGCAGCCTGAAACCTTTCCATGGCGGGTGTTGTCGATAGCGTTGGCGCCCAGCGATCGTAGTCTTCTGCATCAACGTATTGCCAAGCGTTTTGAAGTAATGATGGAGGAGGGCTTGATAAATGAAGTTGCTGCCCTCAAAAAGCGTAATAACTTGCATTTAGGCCTTCCAGCGATGAAGAGCGTTGGTTATCGTCAGGTGTGGGAGTACTTGGAAGGTGAGTACGATTACGCAACGCTAATAGAGCGCGGCGTAATTGCGACTCGTCAACTAGCTAAGCGTCAGCTTACGTGGTTAAGAAGTTGGCCATCGCTTGAGTGGGTGGATTCACAGCACCCCGACGCATTGGATAAGGTGCTGAAATTCGTGCGTGAAAGCAGTGCTTAGCGTAAGATAGTTCTTCAAGATAGAGATTTAATAAGCATGTGTTTTCGAGTGGCCGCTTGGCTTTTTCTACA
>AXCI01004418.1_pt1 | contig 14612 bp, 13 predicted proteins | sample 182571 | NCBI WGS metagenome assembly AXCI01 (sample SAMN02359225, study PRJNA218796) | groundwater metagenome | isolation source: Mt. Simon Sandstone pore water sample D5872 at 1.8km depth, Illinois-Basin... | place: USA: Decatur, Illinois | collected 2009-05 | reverse complement strand
GCACGGCTGGTTAGATAATGCCGCCAGTTTTTCGCGCCTGGCGCCGCTGTTGGTCCAAACGCTCGATATTCGGATTGTGGCCATCGATTTTCGTGGCCATGGGCACTCGTCACATGTGGCGCCGGGCGGCGACTATGCGCTTTGGGATTACTGCCACGATGTGCTGGATGGCATGGAGTCGCTTGGCTTGGATAAAGCTCATCTATTAGCTCACTCCATGGGGGCGGCGGTCGCCTGCTTACTTGCAGCTTCGCTACCCGAACGCGTCGAGCGCTTGACGCTGATTGACGGTCTCGGGGCGCTCAATACCCCGAGTGAAGAGACCGCAAGCCAGCTGCGAAAAGGGCTGACGGCGTATCGTCGGCCACTCTCGCGCGCACCGCGCTACCCCTGATGTCAAAAGCGCCATCGCGGCCCGCGTTGCTGGCGGCGTCACGGCGTTAGACAACATAACGGCAACGCCGCTGGTCGCGCGCAACACCCAATCCACCGCCGATGGGCACGTGCAAATGCGCACCGACAGCCGGCTATTAAAACCCTCTTTGGTACGCTTCACCCCTGAGCAGGTATTGGCCCTACTCGCAGCAATTGCCGCCCCAGTGCTATTGATAGAGGGTGATAACGGGATTCTGGCTGAATCACGCCTGGGCAGAAGAGGCCCGCCAAGCGGTTAAAGGCTTAACCCGCCAGGTGCTTCGCGGCGGGCACCATTTACACTTGGAGCCTGGCGCGGTGGCACAAGTCGCCGCGGTTATTGATAATCACTGGAGCAATAGCGCTAGCGCCTAGGGAAGGAGAGTGGCATGAATGAGTTGGCTCGCGGTGGTAATAAAGTCGCCCTGGTGCTGGGCAGCGGTGGCGCTCGGGGCTATGCACACATCGGGGTTATTGAAGCGCTTGAAGCGAGAGGGTTTGAGATTATCGCCGTGTCAGGGTGCTCCATGGGCGCGCTGATAGGCGGGATTTATGCGGCCGGAAAGCTGCCTGAATACCGTGACTGGGTATGTAATCTCGATTATCTGGACGTTCTCAAGCTGGTCGATGTGACCTGGAGTCCCATGGGCGCGATGCGGGCCAGTAAAGTGATGAGCAAGCTGGAAGACCTGGTGGGCGATATATTGATTGAAGACCTGGCGATCCCATTGACCACCGTGGCGACGGATCTTATCCGCCAGCGGGAAGTTTGGTTTCAGAACGGGCCATTACTCCAGGCGATTCGCGCCTCTATTGCCGTACCGGGGGTAATTACGCCGGTGCATCTAGGCGAGCAGGTGTTAGTGGATGGGGGGCTGCTGAATCCCTTGCCGATCATGCCCGTGGTGGCAGCGCATCAGGCGGACTTTGTGGTGGCCGTTAACGTGACGGCGCATAGCCCGCTACCGGTCACCTTGGAAGAGCTACTGCCAAAGGAGGAGGAGGAGAGTGACGATAGCCGCAGTGAACAAGCGCGCGAGCGCGACCAAGAAGTGAGTAATTGGTTGGGCGATGTGCGTCTCGCCACCCGCAAACTGTGGTCAGGGTTTGGTACAAATGGTGACAGTGGCAATGGAGTCGGGGCTAACGGCGAGAGTGACGATCAGGAAGAGTCCAGTGAGGCAAGAGGCCGGCGCGAGTGGGGGAAGCTCGATATGATTCTTGAGTCGTTTGATATTACTCAGGCGGCACTGGCCAAGTACAAAGTCGCCGGCTACCCGCCCGATGTGTTGATCGAAATTCCTAAAACCGTTTGCAGCACCTATGAGTTCCACCGCGGTAAGGACTTGATTCGACTGGGCAGGCACTTGGCTGACGAAGCGCTAGACCGGCGTATCCCCAGCGTCGCTTCCGACGCAGCCGAGTAACCCTTACTGACCCCGCTTGCGCAGCAGGATGTAGACTGCCCCGGTGCCACCGTCGATGTCGATTGCCGAGCAGAAGGCAAGCACCCCTGGCCACTCGCGCAGCCACGCATTGGTGTGGCTTTTAAGCACCGGGAAGTCGGCGGTGGATCCCCACGCCTTGCCATGCACCACCAGGACGCAGCGCAACCCTTGTCCCGCCGAATCGCGCAGAAAGCTCTCCAGCTCCGCACGCGCCTCTTCCAGCGTATGGCCATGCAGATCAAGCCCCGCTTGCCACGCCGTTTGGCCGCGTTTTAGTTGGCTAAACGTCCGCCACGGTAAATCCGGAACGCAAAATTCCAGATACTCAGAAGGGCGAACGGCTTCCACCCGACCATCTGAGGTGCGCCCGCTGGCGTGAGGTGTCTTGCTATCGACCGCCGCATGGCGTCTGGCCTCGTGGGCATGGCCGTCCAGCTTGGGCTTGCCTGGATCGGCTTGGTTTGTCGCAATACGACGCACGCCCGCGGCCTTTAACGCATCGCGGAAAGCACTAATATCGTCATCATTGGGCAGGTGGCGGCGTTGCGTCATATCAGGCTCGGGTGGTCGGAAAAGGTGGCAGAAAAGGGCAGAGCAGTTAATCCAGAGACAGTATAGCGGGCTCAGCGTTGCTGTGAACCGGGCGGCGTGAAAGGTACAATCTTTTTATTCGCTGTAGGGATACGGTCCTACCGACGTGTTCATGATGTTCGTTAACCAGGAGTCGCTGTGTGACTACCCCCTTAAACGCCGAGAACTCCCTCTCCACCCTCTCCTTGTCGGAGTCGTTGCTGGTGAGTCAGCTCTTTACCGTACGTGACTACCTGCGCTGGGTCTCCAGCGAGTTTTACTTGGCGGGCCTGCACTATGGCCATGGCACCGACTCTGCCTGGGATGAGGCGGTGGCGCTCTGCCTGGGGGCTCTACACCTTCCATGGGATATTGACCCCAGTGTGTTAGAAGCGCGGCTGCTGCCCGTGGAGCGTCAGCGCATTATTGCCCTGGCGCGAGAGCGTGTAAGCACCCGCCGTCCGCTTCCCTACTTATTGGGCGAGAGTTTTTTTGCCGGTCACCCGTTTAGCGTTGATGAACGAGTGCTGATTCCACGCTCGCCGATAGCGGAGCTGATTGAAGATGGCTTCTCTGCCTGGTTTCCTGAAGAGCCGCCTACCAGCGTGTTGGATTTATGCACCGGTTCCGGCTGTATCGGCATAGCGACGGCGCTCTATCTACCCACCTGTGAAGTAGCACTTGCCGATATCAGCCAGGACGCCCTGGCCGTCGCCCGTCAAAACATCACCCGCCACGATGTAGGGGACCGGGTACGCGCCGTCGAATCGGATGTCTTTAATGGCCTGGAAGGTCGACGCTTTGATTTGATTGTCTCTAACCCGCCTTATGTGGACGCTCGCGACTTGGCCACCATGCCGGCTGAATTTCGCCATGAGCCCTCCTTGGCGCTGGGCGCTGGCAGCGACGGTTTGGATATAGTGCGGCGCATTTTGCGCCAGGCACGTGAACACTTAACCGAAGGGGGCTGGCTGATTGTAGAAGTCGGCAACTCTGACCGCCATGTGGAAGCGGCATTTCCCGATGTTCCCTTCCTGTGGCTTGAATTCGAGCGTGGCGGCCAGGGCGTATTGCCCTGAGCGCCGCTGAACTCGACGCCCATGCGGCGTCTTTCGTGTGAGGAACTAACCGCCATGTCTGGCAATACGTTTGGCAAACTATTTACCGTCACCACCTTTGGTGAGAGTCACGGCCCTGCGCTCGGCGCGATTGTTGATGGCTGCCCGCCGGGGCTTTCGCTGTGTGAAGCCGATTTGCAGCATGACTTGGATCGCCGTAGGCCGGGCAGCTCGCGGCATACCACCCAGCGCAAAGAGCCGGATCAGGTACGCATTCTTTCCGGGGTGTTTGAAGGCAAAACCACCGGTACCTCGATTGGGCTGCTGATCGAGAACACCGACCAGCGCTCTAACGATTATTCAAAAATCAAAGAGCAGTTCCGGCCTGCCCACGCGGACTATACCTACCACCATAAGTATGGTCACCGGGACTATCGCGGTGGAGGCCGCTCCAGCGCCCGTGAAACAGCTATGCGGGTGGCGGCCGGTGCCATTGCCAAGAAGTATTTGGCCGCCCATGGGGTGCAGATCCGCGGTTATATGAGCCAGCTAGGCCCGATCAAAATTGCCTTCAAAGAGTGGGCGTCGGTAGAACAAAATGCGTTTTTCTGCCCCGACCCGGAGCGCGTAGCTGAGCTGGAAGCGTATATGGACCAGCTGCGTCGTGACCAGGATTCGGTAGGCGCAGAGATTACCGTGATTGCCGACGGTGTGCCGGTAGGGCTGGGTGAACCCGTGTTTGACCGTCTGGATGCTGATCTGGCGCATGGTTTGATGAGCATCAATGCGGTAAAAGGGGTTGAGATCGGCGCAGGTTTTGGCTGTGTCGCCCAGCGGGGCAGTGAGCACCGTGACGAGATGACGCCTGAAGGCTTTCTCTCCAATCACGCTGGCGGCGTGCTCGGAGGAATCTCCAGTGGGCAGCCCATCGTGGCTCGCTTAGCGCTAAAGCCGACCTCCAGTATCACCACGCCGGGGCGCTCCGTGGATATTCATGGACAAGCCGTCGAGGTAATTACCAAAGGGCGTCATGACCCCTGCGTGGGTATTCGTGCAACGCCCATCGCGGAAGCGATGATGGCCATTACGCTGCTGGATCACTGGCTTCGTCAACGTGGGCAAAATGGTGACGTTAGCGTTGACACACCGCGTTTAACGCAGCGCTAACAGGATACGGTGATGTTGGCCGTTCGCTGCTACACTCAAACAAAACAAATGCATGAGTAACCGTCATGAATAACAGTGCAGGAGCCGCCTATGAAGATTAACGTTGAGTTTGATCTTACCCCGGACGAGTTTCGCCAATCACTGGGGCTGCCGGATGTCGAAGCTTTCCAGAAAAACCTGTTAGAGAATATTCAGCGGCAGATGGAGTCTGGTGTAGAAGGCTACGACCCCATGAGCCTCATGCGGCCTTTTCTGCAACAGCCAATGATGCAGCAGGGGCTTTCACAAGGGCTTGCTAATTTCGGCACTTACCAGCAAATGATGGTCGATATGCTCCGCCAAGCGGGCAGCGCCAGTGCTTCTTCTGACCCAAACAGTGGGGATGATAAGCGAGCCGATTCGACGTCTAAAAGTAATGCTGATAGGGCCTCTGGCAGTAGTGCAAAGTCAACTGCATCGTCGCGCTCACGCTCTGGCGCAGCCTCCAAGCGCAGCGGTACATAGAGTACGTAAGCCGTTATCACGCATTAGTTCAACCGGCGGTTACCCGCCTGTTGAGGTAGGGCAGAGTAATACCGCAAGGCGTAGCAAGCTTGCACGGTGTGCCTAACGAAGACACTGATGTTGCAATGCAGCATGCCAGCAATTACTCTTTTTTCCGCAATGCAGCAAAGAACGTAACGCTACATCACGGTGAGTCACTCCAGGGCTCATGCCAAGGAACGAAACAGGAGCAGACACTATGCAAGACAATATGATGGACGCCTTCAACGCGCAAACTAAACAGATGTTTGAGCCTATGCGTAAAATAAATTCGCTGATGCTCAACAACATGGAAAAAATGACCCAGTACCAGCTGGAAGCCATGAAACGCTACAGTCAGATGGGAACCGAGCGCATTCGTAGCGCTACTGAAATTCAAGATGCAGAAAGCCTGCGTGATTTCGGCACCAAGCAGGCTGAAATGATGACCGAGCTTTCTCAACAGATGCAGGAGGATGCGCGTGTCATGAGCGAAATGAGCCAGCAGTTTAAAACTGAAATGGAAAAGATGTTCAGTGAAGCTGGCCAGCAAATGTCTGACCAAGCCAAGGCGGCGACCAAGGGTGAACAACCTGCCAAAGCCTCTAGCCAGTCCTCGCGTAAAAGCTGAAGGATAGTATCATCGCGGCGCCCTAGGGCGCCGCGATGCATTTAACACTAAGCGATTATAAAACCTAGTCATATAAAAAACGTTCCATATAAAAACTTTGCCATATAAAAGCTTCGCTACATAACAGCTTGGGCTTGGTCAATCGATCGGTGCGCCTGAAGAGGGGCGTAGGGAGAATAAGTATGCAGTCAGCATGGCACAATCCGTTTCAGGCCATATCTCAAAAGCTCTCTGAAGGACTTTCTCAAGGACTTTCTCAAGGATTTTCTGAAAGCCTATCTCAAGGTGTGCCAGAAGGATTATCTGCCGACGAGGTCGAGGCCTGGAATAACCAGTTAAAAGAGATTGGTGAACAGTACCAAGGCTTGATGCAGGAGCTGCTTTCCCGAATAGCCCCCAGTGAAGCCGCCGACTCGATTTACAGTGATATGCGTGAAAGCTTTGAAGCCGGTGCGCAATCACTCATGCAAAACCCGACCCTATTGATGGAAACCCAGGCTCGGCTGCTGCAAGACCAGTGGCTACTGTGGCAGCAAGCGGTGCGCGGAATGGCTGGCGAACAAGTGACGCCGCTCATTACGCCAGCTAAAAGCGATCGTCGTTTTAAGGATGAAGCGTGGACCCAAGATCCGCACTATATGGCCATTATGCAGCAGTACCTACTGTTCTCGCAGATGGCCGAAGAGTTAGTGGAAAGCTTAAGCGGTTTAGACGCCACTAAGCAGCGCAACTTAATGTTCTACACGCGCCAAATGGTAAACGCCATGGCGCCGACTAACTTTATGTCTACCAACCCTGAGGTGATGCGCCGCACCGTAGAGACCCGGGGTCAAAACCTCGTGGATGGCCTGGCTCGCCTACGGGAAGATTTAGGTAACTCTGGTGAAGGCATTAATGTCCGCATGACCGACCGTGGCGCCTTTGGCGTCGGTGAAAACATCGCCGTGACCCCCTGGTTCGGTCGTTTATGAAAACGAATTGATTCAATTGATCCAGTACACCCAACGACGGAAAAAACCTTTAAAACGCCGCTACTGATGGTACCGCCCTGGATCAATAAGTATTACATCCTTGACCTGCGTGAAGATAACTCAATGGTCAAGTGGCTGGTCGCGCAGGGCCATACGGTCTTCTTGATCTCCTGGCGGAATCCAGGCCCTGAGCAGCGCGACATTACCTGGGCTGATTATATGCAGATGGGGCCGATTAGCGCCATGGAAGCCATTGAGCAGGCGTGTGGCGAAAAGTCGGTCAATCTCCTCAGCTACTGTGTCGGCGGCACGTTAACTGCTTCCACCGTCGCGTACCTCACCAGCACGCGGCGTGGGCGTAAAGTAAAGTCAGTGACCTACATGGCCACGCTGCAGGATTTTCGCGATCCCGGTGATATCGGTGTATTCCTTAATGACCGAGTGGTCGATGGCATTGAACAGACGCTGGAGTTGAAAGGCTATCTGGATGGCCGGTCAATGGCGTACACCTTTAACTTGCTGCGCGAGAATGATCTCTTTTGGTCGTTCTATATCAATAACTACTTGAAGGGCGAAACGCCCGCCGCCTTTGACCTACTCTATTGGAATACCGATGGTACCAATCTCCCCGCCGGCACCCATGCGTGGTACCTGCGCCACATGTACCTGGAGAATCGCCTGGTCGTGCCGGATGGCATCGAACTAGATGGTGTGAAAATTGACCTGCGGAAGGTGTCAACGCCGAGCTATTTTGTCTCCACCAAAGAGGATCATATCGCCAAGTGGAACAGCACTTACTACGGGGCGTTGCTGCCTAAAGGGCCGGTTACCTTTGTACTGGGCGGCTCTGGGCATATCGCAGGTATCGTCAATCCGCCCCATAAGAACAAGTATGGCTACTGGACAAATGACACGCTGCCGGAAAACCATGAGGAGTGGCTTGCCACCGCGACGGCTCAGGAAGGCTCCTGGTGGCCCCACTGGCAGGCGTGGATGACCGACAATGGCTATGTCGATAGCGAAAAAATGGTACCCGTTCGCCAGCCTGGGGAGGGTGAACTCAACGTCATTGAGCCTGCCCCAGGACGTTATGTGAAGATGACGATCCCTGAGGTGTTGGGAGAAATCCCAACCAAGGCCTAACGGGTCGCAGATTGAGCGGCTGACCAACGAAAGAGCCCGCTGGCACAATGCCAGCGGGCTTTCTGCGTGCTATCAGTTGCGAATGAGATAGTCGAAAGCACCGAGTGAAGCCTTGGCGCCTTCCCCCATGGCAATAATGATCTGCTTATAGGGAACCGTGGTCACATCGCCCGCGGCGAAGACGCCGGGCACCGAGGTCATGCCGTGAGCATCAACAATGATTTCACCCCGGGGCGTCATTTCAATCGGTGAGCCTTTCAGCCACTCGGTGTTGGGCACTAGGCCGATTTGGACAAAAATACCTTCAAGGGTGATGGATTTATCCTCGTCTGAGGTGCGGTCCTTATAGTTCAAGCCATTCACACGGCTACCATCGCCGGTGACTTCGGTCGTCTCTGCGTTAAGAATGATATCGACGTTAGACAGGCTCTTAAGCTTTTTCTGTAATACTGCGTCTGCACGCATTTCGCCCATAAACTCAACCAAGGTGACGTGGCCAACAATGCCCGCCAAGTCAATGGCCGCTTCCACGCCAGAGTTACCGCCCCCAATGACCGCTACGCGCTTACCTTTAAACAGTGGGCCATCACAGTGGGGGCAGTAAGCAACGCCTTTATTTCGGTATTGTTGCTCACCCGGGACATTCATTTCACGCCAGCGAGCGCCGGTTGCCAGCACCAGGGTTTTACTCTTAAGCGTCGCCCCTGAGTCAAAAGTGACTTCATGCAGCCCACCTTGGGCTTCAGCCGCTTTGAATGAGGTAGCAAGCTGCAGATTCATGACATCGACTTCGTACTCTTTGACATGCTCTTCAAGTGCGCTAACCAGCTTGGGGCCTTCGGTATGGGACACAGAAATGAAGTTTTCAATTCCCATGGTATCCGCCACCTGACCGCCAAAGCGCTCAGCGGCAACGCCTGTATTGATGCCTTTACGCGCCGAGTAAATGGCAGCCGCCGCCCCTGCCGGGCCGCCACCAATCACCAGCGTATCGAAAGCCGCTTTTTCGCTGAGTTTTTTGGCATCGCGTTCGGCGGCACCGGTATCAACCTTGGCTAGAATCTGCTCAAGCGTCATACGGCCCTGATCGAAGGGCTTACCGTTCAAATAGATGCTCGGCACCGACATGACTTCACGCGACTCAACTTCGTCCTGAAACAGTGCCCCGTCAATGGCGACGTGACGAACGTTCGGGTTGAAAATAGCCATGAGGTTAAGCGCTTGAACCACGTCAGGGCAGTTCTGGCACGAGAGCGAGTAGTACGTCTCGAAAAGCATCTCGCCGTTGAGGCTTTTGATCTGGTCGAGTAGCTCATCCGACGTTTTAGGTGGATGCCCGCCGACTTGCAGCAGCGCCAACACCAGCGACGTGAACTCGTGGCCCATGGGAATACCGGCAAACACCACGCCAGTCTCTTCACCCGGGCGGTTGATCGCAAACGATGGCGTGCGGGCGTCCTGACCATCGCTGTGTAAGGTAATCTTATCGCTCAGGCCACTGATATCCTCCAGTAGGCCGAGAAGTTCTTGGGATTTGGCACCGTCATCGAGGGAGGCAACAATCTCGAACGGCTGCGTCACTTTTTCCAGGTACGCTTTTAACTGAGATTTTAAATTGGCGTCCAACATAAAAGTAGCTTCCTCGCTGATAACAGACGTATGACGGTGCTGATAATGGGTATCTAAAACAGTGTTAAAATAGAACGCCCGGGCGAAACCCGGGCGTTGAACCTGAACGCTCTTGCGCTAAAGAGACAAAAACGCAGGCGTGGAATTGCTAGGCAGTTTAGATTTTGCCTACCAGATCCAAAGACGGCGCGAGCGTTTCTTCGCCTTCTTTCCATTTTGCCGGGCAAACTTCGTTGGGATTGGCGCGCACGTACTGAGCAGCCTTTACTTTACGCAGCAGCTCTTCGGCATTACGGCCAATATTGCCTGCGTTAATTTCAACAATTTGGATTTTGCCATCAGGGTCAACAACAAAGGTGCCGCGCTCAGCCAAGCCAGCTTCTTCGATCAACACTTCGAAGTTGCGTGAAATGCGCAGAGTCGGATCGGCAATCATCGGGTACTGCAGCTTACCGATGGTTTCAGAACTGTCGTGCCATGCTTTGTGGGTGAAGTGGGTGTCTGTTGAAACGCTGTAGATTTCTACGCCCAGCTTCTTGAACTCTGCATAGTTGTCTGCAAGATCACCCAGCTCGGTGGGGCAAACAAAAGTGAAATCAGCAGGATAGAAGAAAAAGATCGACCACTGGCCTTGCAGATCCGCTTCAGTCACATCGACAAATTCGCCGTTCAGGTAAGCAGTGGCTTTAAACGGCTTTACTTCAGTATTGATCAATGACATTCAGTTAATCTCCAGGATTGGCGAATGAATAATGAGTAAGTGGTTGTGATACTAATGGCTATCGACTAATGGCTAAAATTAAGAATAGGCATACCGTCAATAGGATTGCTCTATCGGTTATAGCCAATGCGTATCAGTGTCTGGTTTATGGGGGCGATGAAGGAGAATACAACAATTTTCCACATTGGCTTGCGGTGGGCGTTACTGCACCGCAAAATTCGCACGGTCGGTATAATGGCCTACGCTATTGTTAATTGTGGCGGCGCCGGCAGAGAGAACTCTACCCAGACGACGATATGACGGGTGGCTTACACGTGGCTTAACAGTTTAGACAGGAGCAGTGACAATGGGGAACATCCACAAACTTTCCGCGGCCGTTGCGGTCATTTCATTCGCCGCAGCGGCAAGTGTTGCCTACGCCGATGAGGTGCGGGTATATAACTGGTCAGATTATATTGCCCCAGAAACGCTTGAAAAATTCACCGAGCGTACCGGCATTGACGTGACCTATGACGTTTATGATAGCAATGAAATTCTGGATGCTGCCCTGCTCGCCGGACGCTCTGGCTACGATGTGGTCGTGCCCTCTACCTACTACTTTACCCGTCAGGTGAAAGCGGGCGTTTTCCAGCCGCTCAACCATGAGCTACTGCCCAATTTAGACAACCTCAACCCCGAGCTGATGGCGAATCTGGAAACCATCGACGCCGGTAGTGAATACTCGGTTCCCTATATGTGGGGCACTAACGGGGTGGGTTACAACGTGGAGCGTGTCAAAGAGATTTTAGGTGACGACGCCCCGGTGGATAGCTGGGCACTGCTGTTTGATCCTGAAATCACCGCGGCATTGAGCGAAGCGGGCTGCGGCCTGTCGATGCTGGACTCTGCCGATGAAATGCTCTCGCCCGCCATGGCGTACCTGGGTTTTGACCCCTTGAGTGAAAATCTGGACGATATTGAGGCGGCTGGCGAACTGATAGCCGACGTTCGTGACGACATGACCTATTTTCACTCTTCCCGCTATGTGTCCGATCTGGCCAACGGTGATATCTGCGTGGCCGCCGGCTACTCCGGTGATATTTTCCAGGCTGCCGAGCGTGCCGAAGAAGCAGAGCGTGATTTCACCATCGCTTATAGCATTCCTAAAGAGGGCGCCGCGCTCTGGTTTGATATGATGGCGGTCCCTGCCGATGCCCCGAACAGTGAAAATGCTCACGCCTTCATCAACTTTATCCTCGACCCTGAAATCGCCGCAGAAATTACCGAGTACGTGCGTTATGCCAACCCTAACGCGGCGGCCGATGAGTACCTCTCTGAAGAAATCATCAATGACCCGGCTATTTACCCGGAAACCGAGGTCATGCAAAACCTATACGTGCAGGCTGAAAAGCCTCAAGATGTGCTGCGTGCACGTACGCGCATTTGGAACCGCGTAAAGTCAGGTCGTTAAACCGACATTTATCCGACGGCGAGCCAGGGAGTAATGCTCTATGGCTCGCCGCTCGTCTTTTTTAATGCCCGGATAGCCGGGCCTTTTGATGGGAGTGGCGAATGGTCACTACGCCCCTGTCGAACGAGCCTTCATCTGCTTCGCCAACCACGCCTTCTTCGTCGCGCCCTCAGGGTAAAACCCCGCGGTTTGCTGAAGATGTGGTGCTGGAAGTTAAACGCTTAAGTAAGCGGTTTGACGATGCCCTGGCGGTGGATGATGTCAACTTGCAGGTTAAACGCGGCGAAATTTTCGCGTTATTAGGTGGTTCTGGTTCAGGCAAATCAACCCTGCTGCGCATGCTGGCGGGCTTTGAAACGCCCACTGAAGGGCGTATTTTACTGGACGGTGTCAACATCACCGCCATCCCGCCGCACAAGCGGCCTATTAACATGATGTTTCAATCATATGCCCTGTTTCCGCATATGACGGTGGCCCAGAACATCGCTTTTGGCTTAAAGCAGGACAAGCTTCCCAAAGGCGATATCGAAGCTCGCGTTGCGCAAATGCTGAAGCTCGTGCACATGGAGCGCTTTGCCAAACGCAAACCCCATCAGCTCTCCGGTGGTCAACGCCAGCGCGTAGCGCTGGCGCGTTCGCTGGCCAAGCGGCCCAAGCTGCTGCTATTAGACGAGCCCATGGGAGCACTGGATAAAAAGCTGCGCACGGAAATGCAGCTGGAGGTGGTCGAGATCATTGAGCAAGTGGGTGTTACCTGCATTATGGTCACTCATGATCAGGAAGAGGCCATGACCATGGCTGACCGCGTGGCGATCATGGCCGATGGTTGGATCGAGCAGATAGGTTCCCCCATCGATATTTACGAAAGCCCGGTAAGCCGCATGGTGGCCGAATTCGTCGGTACGGTGAATCTGTTTGAAGGGGAGATCATTGAAGACGCTGCTGATCACTGTCGCATCGTCGCCCCAGCGCTTGAGCGGCCTATCTACATTGACCACGGTATTACCACTCAGGCGTCGAATCGGTGGGTTTGGGTCGCGCTACGTCCTGAGAAAATTTGGCTAACGCGGGAAAAGCCCACAACCGAATGTAACTGGGCGGAAGGAAAAGTAGATGATATTGCCTACTTAGGTGGTTTCTCGCTGTACTACGTGCGCACGCAGTCGGGTCAGATGATCAAGGTCAGTATGGCCAATACAGAGCGTCGCGGTGATCGGCCTACCTGGGAAGACAGCGTGTATGTCTACTGGGAAGATCACAGCACCATTGTTTTGAACCGCTAGCGTCTCAGCACGCACCAGTGGCGCATTCAATACTGCGAGGAGAGTACCTTTAATGAAGCTAACTCGGTCTTCAGCACTGCTCAAACGCCTGCAGATAGGGCGGCGGGCGGTAATCGCGTTTCCGCTCGTGTGGCTGACGCTGTTTTTTTACTGCCCTTTGCGCTGGTACTCAAAATCAGCCTCTCCGAGGCGGCGATTGCCATTCCCCCCTATGGCCCGCTGCTTGAGTATGCTGATCAGACGCTGCATGTATTTCTTAATGTAGGCAACTATCTCTACCTACTGTCCGATTCCCTCTATATTGCCGCTTACTGGGGGTCGGTAAAAACGGCGTTCATAGCAACGTTGGTCTGTTTACTGTTGGGTTACCCGATGGCTTACGCCATGGCGAGAGCGCCGGCACGCTGGCAGCTACTGTTGCTACTGCTGGTGATGCTGCCTTCCTGGACATCGTTTTTGATCCGTGTCTACGCCTGGATGGGGATACTCAGTAACAGCGGACTCATCAATAACCTGTTGATGGGATTAGGCCTTATCGATTCACCGCTGCGCATGATGAATACCCAGTTCGCGGTCACCATTGGCATTGTTTATGCCTATTTGCCGTTTATGGTGTTACCGCTTTATGCCCATCTAACCCGCCTTGATAACGCACTGTTGGAGGCAGCCTCAGATCTTGGTTCACGCAAAATTAACACGTTTATAAAAGTCACCCTGCCGCTCTCTATTGGCGGTATTGTGGCGGGCTCGATGTTGGTATTTATTCCAGCGGTAGGCGAGTTTGTCATCCCTGAACTGCTTGGCGGCCCCGATACGCTAATGATCGGCAAGGTGCTGTGGGAAGAGTTCTTCCTCAACCGCGACTGGCCCGTAGCGTCGGCGCTGGCCATGGTGATGCTGCTGCTGTTATTGGTGCCGATTGTCTGGTTTCATCGTTACCAGTCCAGGGAGCTTAAATAATGCGCATGCGGAGGCCTGCTTTCTCAACGGTCATGCTGGTGCTTGGCCTGCTATTTCTGTATCTCCCCATGTTTGTGCTGGTGGTGTATTCGTTTAACGCTTCAAAATTGGTCACGGTGTGGGCGGGCTTTTCCACCCAGTGGTACGGGGAGCTGTTCCGCGATCAGCAGATTTTATCAGCGGTGTGGACGAGCCTGCGAATCGCTTTCTTTGCCGCCAGTATGGCGGTGTGCTTGGGTACCGTGGCTGCGTTTGTAATGACTCGCTATGGCCATTTTCGTGGCAAAACAGCGCTCTCCAGTATGGTGACGGCCCCCCTGGTGATGCCTGAGGTGATCACCGGGCTATCACTACTGTTGCTCTTTGTGCAAATGGCGCAGATTACCGGCTGGCCAGCCGACCGCGGCATGGCGACCATCTGGATTGCCCACACCACCTTCTGTAGTGCTTACGTAGCGGTCGTGGTCGCTGCGCGGTTGCGCGAAGTGGATCACTCCATTGAAGAGGCGGCCATGGATCTAGGCTCACCCCCGGTGAAAACCTTTTTTTCAATCACGCTGCCGATTATCACCCCGGCACTGGCAGCAGGTTGGCTGCTGGCATTCACGCTATCTCTGGATGACTTAGTGATTGCCAGTTTTGTTT
>AXCI01004066.1_pt1 | contig 14742 bp, 13 predicted proteins | sample 182571 | NCBI WGS metagenome assembly AXCI01 (sample SAMN02359225, study PRJNA218796) | groundwater metagenome | isolation source: Mt. Simon Sandstone pore water sample D5872 at 1.8km depth, Illinois-Basin... | place: USA: Decatur, Illinois | collected 2009-05 | reverse complement strand
ATGTTGTGTTGATACGCATGGATCAGCTCAGCCATTTCTGGTGAAAGCTGGTTTGCGGGCCTTGGTCTGCTGCTATCAAGAGATAGGATCGAGGCGAACACCTCACAGAGTGCTAAAAATGAATTCACCCATGAAATAGCTGCTTCCACTCGCTTACATTGAGCCGTTGAGCACAAGAAAGAAATAAACAAGGAGAATACAAAACGTTGGCGGGAGAACCGTAGACCAAGGGAGTCATTATCCCCTGTTTGTGAAATAGACAAATGTAGAAGTGGTGGGCCCAGTAGGACTTGAACCTACGACCAAGGGATTATGAGTGCAACCAAACAAACTTTGGGATCGCGCCTGCAATGCGGAAACCAAGAATTATCAATACGTTATCTTTTCCAGGGATTACATTACTCACATGTCTTTCATCCTGTTAGCAGCCAGATGACAACCAGGCGGCGACCATATATCTGTGATATTGGCCTACCCTAAGAACATGAAGGACAACATAACACTTGCTGAAAAGGCCGCATTGAAAACACTGACCCACCAATTAAAGGAGGAAGTTTCTGGATGAGCATTTTTGACGAACTCCAAACATCGCTGCAGGAAGCCGTTGAGATTAATCAGGGCAACACTGAGGCTAGCCGCACAGCACGCCATGAAGTAGCCGATGTAAAAGCCATTCGTACCAAGCTCAATGTTTCTCAGGCGGAATTTGCCAGCGCAATGGGAACCAGCGTGGATACGATCAAAAGCTGGGAAGGCAAACGTAATAATCCTACGGGGCTAGCCGCTAAGGTACTGGCGACGATTCGGAATAACCCAGACTTTTTCAATGAAATTGCTTCACACTAACACCTACTTTCCTGACATAAGAATAATGGTAATTTGACGTGAGTGTGAAAAGCGCATTCTTAGACGCGCACTCCCGGAAAAATTGCGCCATCACCTGAAGCCCTTGAATCCGCATGCGAATGCAATGGCCTTGTTCAGCCAGCTACATACTACTGTCAACCACCGTAAGGTTGTCTTGGTCTGCGCAACAATATCTTCTTCATTAACTAAGACCCTCTCCTAGGGAATCTGCGCAGTCAACGAATCGGAGGCGTCCAATAGCCTGCTCGTCACAGAGTCAACAGCCGTTGCACAGATCTCGTTACGGTTGTACCAGACCCTAACGAGTTTAATGGCGTACAGTTACCACACCAGCCCGAGCCAACTCGGTGAATCGCATTACCTTTTCTTCAACTGTTCATTTTATTTCAGCTTAAAACCGAGAGGTTGCCTGAAGTTTACTATCTGGATTGAGTATTGCACGAGGGGCTTTCATCATGGCCTGAAACTCCAAAGCGAAGACTTGAATGCAAAATCACAGGCCAGCGGGCAATAGAGTGATCAAGCACACTCATAAGACCGGCGCAAACAAATAGGCCGCTCGAGCCGCCACCCGATGCCAAAGCGGCTTATCGCTGATCTCTTCTGGCTGCATCTGCCGTGCCCGCGCGAAATCCGCCTTGAACATCGCATCAACCTCGGCGGCAAAGTCGGCGTCCATCACCATCGCCGTCACCTCGAAGTTGAGTCGAAAGGAGCGGTTGTCGAGGTTAACGGTACCCACTGCCGCACCGATTTCGTCAACCAAAAAGGCTTTGCCATGTAAGAAGCCCCCCTCGTAGCGATAGACCTCGACCCCCGCCTCGAGAAGCGAATCGAGAAAGGCATAGGCCGCAAAGTAGGTTAGAAGGTTATCTGGACGTTCGGGAATCAGGATTTTCACCTCTACTCCGCTTAACGAGGCTAGTTTAAGCATCGCCAGCACCCCCTCATCTGGCACAAAGTAGGGACTGGATATCCAGATACGCTCTTGCGCGGCGTGAATTGCCTGTTGAATCATCAGACTAGCCGTCTCAAATCGGTCTGCGGGCCCACTCGGAAGAATGAGCACCGGTGTACCATGGCCGCTTGGAATTAGCGGTGACCAGGGAAGCTCGGGGATTTCCTCAGTCGCCCAGTGCCAATCTTCAAGAAACACCAGCTGCAGCGCCAAGGCCGCAGGCCCCTCAATCATTAGGTGGGTATCACGCCACGGGCCAATTCGTGGGTGGCCTTCCAAGTATTCATCGCCAACATTGAATCCACCGACCCAAGCTCTTTCCCCATCGGCCACCATTATCTTGCGATGGTTGCGAAAGTTGAGCTGGAAGCGATTACCTGTCCCCCGCGTAGAATGAAAGCGATGTACTCGAACACCCGCCTCTTCCAGCGTCTGGAGATAGTGGCTCGGCAACGCATAACTTCCAATTTCATCGTATAGAAAGAAGACCTCCACGCCCTGCCTAGCCTTCTCAATCAGCCGTGCCTGCAGCGCCAATCCCACTGCATCAGCCCGAACGATATAAAACTGCACAAGCAGATAGCGCTCAGCAGCATCAATACCGGCAAACAAGCTCTCGAAGGTCTGCTCACCGTCGATCAGCAGTTCCACCCGGTTGCCACCTAGAAACGGCAGCTTGGCCAGCTGTTCGACACCCACCAGATGCTTGTCAGCGTGTTCATCCGAAACCCCATGAGCCCGCAGCTCGGCCAGTTTTTCAGCAAGCGCCTGCCCCAACACCGAGTTCTCGTCGCGTCGTGCAGAGACATAGCCCTGGAATTTCGTGCGGCCGAACACCCAGTAGGCTGGCACCGCCACATAGGGCAATGTGTTTAGTGAAACGATCCAGGCCACAGCTCCCTGAGAGGTACGGCTCGACATCATCGCATCCAGTGACGACACAAACCCAACCAGATGAGCAACTCCCACCACGAGCAGTAAACGACGCCAGAATCGACGTCGCCTGGAGGGCAGCGTTACTGCCCCCGGCTTTTCCCTTTCATCGCTCATGCTCCCCCTAAACCACCTTTTCTTCGCTGTAAAATCAGTTTTATCATTGCCGCAACCTGAACGGTAAAGACAATACTCACGAGCCCTACAAACCAGAACCGAAACCAATTGGGCCCAGACACCCCACTCTGGAAAACTAGATTCCTGAGACTCAGCTCATAATGTAGGAAGAGAAAGTAGATTCCATGAAGAGCAACTAGATAGAAAACCACATAGGCATAATTTTGAAGATGCTTCCATGTTGAGCTTCCCAGGAAGCGCATGGCCTTGTCGGATGATATGGCAAACAGGACGAGCCCAAAAAAGAGGGCGACTAACCCGACCATATTCGCAAGCCCGAACCCCGGATCCACAAGAACCGGGCCTGAAAGCCCCGCCAAAGGCAGCTCCTGATAGCCTAAAAATCCACGAATCGACCACCGTGCCCAGCCATCCCACACTAGAAAAGCATGCACAGAGGCAAAGATCGCAAACCAGATCCCGAAGGCTCGCCGCCAATTGACAAGAAAGCTCAATTGCCTAGGCCATATTTTCACCACAGGGCCTATCACCATGGTGACAAATAACAGGATAAAAGCAGCATCGCCTAAAGCACGCCAAGTGCGCATCTCAGCGTCCCACTCCATTCGGCTCAACCAAAAAAGATAAGCTGTCATGGCACCAATCAGTACAACAACGAAATGTCTTCCAATTCTATGACGCCTAGTCGACATACTGACTTTTTTAGCTATAACGTGATGGTTCATATTTTTTCATACCTAGACACCACTTCATCGCAAGGCTAACCCTATTTCACATATGATTAATATCGACTTTATTCGGGTGCCTGGGAAGCTTGGCTGACTTTTCTCAGCATCCCAAACACCCTTATGAAAGCGTTAAAGACCCACCTCATAAAGCAATATCAAGGGTTGTGCTTGTTCTTCTAGAAGCTCATCCTGAGTTGGCGTATCGATGGGCACTACTTGACCGTCGGATCTCTCCAGCAGTTCTTGGAGTTGTGCATAATTTACCGATTGATCCAAGATGTACTGATTGAGCTTCGGCTGCATCTCAAGCAGTGCTTGTCTGCCGTGGTTCTGATTTTCAAGAAACTGATATACCTGCACGAACGCAGTGCCATCGTCCCAGCCGACCTTGACGGGCTGATCGACGATATTAACCTGAGTGCCTAAAGGCACAGCACCGAATATTGCTTTAACATCTTCCGGAAACATGCGTATGCAGCCACGGCTGGCGCGCATGCCAATGCCGTCCGGATCATTGGTACCGTGAATTAGATAACCAGGAATATCGAGCAGGATGGCATGCTTGCCGAGCGGGTTATCGGGACCCGGCGGCACCACTGAGGGTGCCGGTTCGCCTCGCGCCGCCGCTTCTTCACGCATGGAACGTGGCGGATACCAGGCAGGATCCTCAAGCCGCATGGTAGTGGTGGTAATTCCCAGTGGGGTGTTATAGCCATCTCGACCGATACCGATCGGATAGGTCTCGACTCGCGGCACCTCACCTTCGCCTATCTCCGGAAAATAGTAGAGACGTAACTCGGCGATGTTAATTACAATGCCAGTCCTCTCGGCATCGGGCAGGATATACTGGGCTGGCACGAGCACTTCTGTTCCGACGCCCGGCACCCAAAGACTGACGTTCGGATTAGCCCGACGGATTTCCTCGTAGCCCAGGTTATGGGTACGGGCGATATCGAGGAGCGTATCCGCCTCGTTGTCTACCACTACCTTATAGGCCTCACCAATCAGGTCACCGTACTCAGGCAACCTGTAGTGGCCCTGCGGCCACTCCCCCACGTCTTCAGCAAGCACAGGCGAAGTGCTCAGCAGCGTAGCGATAAGCAACGCCCCTAGCCCCGTTTTAATAATAATGGCAGTAATGGTGTTGGAGTGCCCAAGCGATAGTATCATTGTGTCCTCCTCTCTCGGCGGCGCAGATATAAACCGGGTTGGCTATGATTATCCACCGGTTGTTGGCGCGACCAGGTGATCAGCGCCATGCCGACCAGTATCATAGGGGCAGTCAGCAGCATTCCCATGGTGACCCAGCCAAACGCGAGGAAGCCGATGTGTTCATCCGGCAACCTCACGAATTCAACTGTGAAGCGAAACACGCCGTACAGCAGCAAAAAAAGACCAGAGATCAGACCTCGCCGCCTCGGTTCAGCGGAAAGCCACCACAGCAGCACGAACAGCACCACCCCTTCCAGGGCGAATTCATAAAGCGCAGAGGGGTGTCGTGGCTCTGGGCCCATGTGGGGAAACGGCATCGCCCAGGGCAGGTTGCTGACGCGCCCCGGCAGCTCGTGATTGATGAAATTGCCGATTCGCCCTGCACCAAGACCGATCGGCACCAGTGGTGCGATGAAGTCGGTTAGGGCAAAGAAGCCGAGCCGATGCTTTCGCGCAAACCATAGCGTCGCCGCCAGCACCCCGAGCAGTCCACCATGAAAGCTCATACCGCCTTCCCAAACTTTGAACAGCCATAAGGGGTTGGCCATAAACTGTTCTATTCCATAGAACAGGACATAGCCCAACCGGCCACCAACCACTACGCCTACCGCGGAGTAAAAGATCAGGTCGCTAATGTCATCGTGGGTTAGCTTAAGCCGATTAGCTCTAAGGCGCCCAAGCCACCAGGCGGCGCCGAAGCCCACCACATACATCAGGCCATACCAGTGAATCGCGAACGGGCCGAGGCTGATGGCCACTGGATCAATCTGGGGATATTGCAACATGTGGTATCTCCCAATTCATTAGAGGTGCGACCAATCGCGCCCACCGTTATTACTGATCAGCAGTTGATTGAGGTCATCAACCGCCACCAAACGCTGGGAGTCGTGCGGATCCAGCGCCAGATGCATCAGATAGCGCTCTTCCCAGCTACGCTTGACTACCTCCCAATCCCGGTTGCCCTCCCCAACTCTCAGCAAGCCTACCCCTATCATGAAGGCGTAAAGCTCTCCTTGGCTGGCCACCACCAGGCTCGTAGGGCGACGCTCAGGGTATACTTGTCGCCATCGTTCGCCTCCGTCAGGACTCATCAATAGCCCGGTTTGGGTGGCGGCATAGAGTTGTTCGGGATCACGGCTCGAGGCAGCCAGTGAAATCAGCCCGGCCGGCGCCTGGGCGCGAATCTGCCAATTGGCTCCACCATCCTGGCTGACTTGGAGCTGGCCACCATTAGCCCCATAGAGCACGTCGGGACTGGCCTCACTGATGGTCATCTGATGAAAGTCCACCGGGCCATCAACGCCGATAGCTAATTGTGACCAGCTGCGGCCTGAATCCCGGGACTTAACCACGCCGAGGTTGCCTCCCCTGGCCGGGTGGCCGCTGGCAAAGAAGGTCTCGGCTTCTTCCGGGTGAGGAGCAAAACCCATGAAGTCATGGGTCTCCTCCGAGACCCGGCGGGCCATTCCATCACTACCAACGGCATAGAAGCCATGATGGGTGGCCAACCATAGTCGTTCGCTATCCGCTCGATCGACGGCCAGGCCGTGAATATGGGTCTGCTCTCGCAGTTGCTCAAGACTGATACTACTCGGTTCTCGGGAGCAACCTGAAAGCAAGGTAAGCAGGAAGGCCACGGCGAGTGGCCAGCGATAATAGGTCATGACATCACGTCCTTATCAGTCGTCAGGTGGACAAGCACCACGCAAAGCCAACGCGCAACGCCAAAGCAAAACAAGGCAAGGCAAGGCAAGGCAAGGCAAGCTCAACTCACACGGATCGTTGCCATCATGCCTAGCTCTTCGTGTTCGATGATGTGGCAGTGGAACAGCCAATCGCCGGGCTTGAGGAACACCATGCGCAGCCTGAGACGCTGATAAGGAGCCAGGTTGACGGTGTCCTTCCAGGCCAGCCAGGGCGCGTCTCGCCATTCCCTGTCAGCATCGCGGGTAGCGATCACCTGAAAGTGGGTGCCATGCACATGGAAGGGGTGATCCATATGGGAGTTATTGAAGACTTCCCACTCCTCTACCTCGCCAACCTGCCCCTCAAACAGGACGTCGTTCATGGCAAAGGCACGGCCGTTGATCAGAAAATCCACCTTGGGTCGAACCGCTCTATCATCGTCGCTAGCGTGACTCGCCCCATGCCCCGGCCCATGGGTTCCGTGATGGCTGTCACTGCCGCCGTGGCCGGCATGCGGATCGCCATTCACCGCACCGTGATTGTCATGGTCTGGCATCACCTCGGTCAGTTCCACTTGACGTCTCACCACTGGTTCGCCCAGGGGTTCGATATGGGACAAGGGGTCAGGTAACGCGACGGCGGGGTATACGCCAGTATTTAGGGTATGAATCGATAATAGCGAAGCAATCTCGTCCAGATGTGCCGGCTTAGCCCCCATCCAACCACGTGTATAGGGATGACTCGCCAGCTCAAAACTCCTTTCAGATTTCTCGCTGATGCGTACTAGCAGATCGACCCGCTCACCCGGGGTGAGCAGCAACTCTTCGAGTGGTTGTGGTCGCTCGATCAGCCCGCCATCGGTACCGATCAGGGTCAACTCGTGATCTTCCAAGCGTAAACGCAAGTACCGGCCAGCACAGGCGTTGACCAGCCGCAGCCGCAGAGTAGTGCCCGGCGCCACATCAAGACGTGGCTCGCGTTGGCCGTTGACCAACAGAAGCTCCCCCTCGCGTCCATTCATCCAATCTTCGCTGGTATGGGGCGCCACTTCGCCATTCATATTCAGGCGCAGGTCGCTGACCACTAGCAAATGCTCTTCCACCTCCGCGGGCAACACGCCTAATCGGGGCCTGACCAACAATGCACCCGCTAAACCATGAGCTACCTGACGCGCAGTACCTTCATGTGGGTGGGGGTGAAACCAGTGTAACCCTGCACTCCCCCTATGAAAAACATAACGATAATGTCGTGACTCTCCTGGTAATACGGCTTCCCAGGGTGCCCCATCTTGCGACTGGGGCACCGGTACCCCATGCCAGTGCAGCGTCGTTTCCTGCTCAAGCTCATTTATCAGCGTAATGTCTAACTCATCCCCCTCGCGCACCTCAATCAATGGCAACACTTTACCGTTGTAGAGCCACAACTTTGCCTCCAGCCCATCGCTCACTGGCAGCGCATGGGCAGCGGGGGTTAACACACTTTGAAAGCGCCCAACCTGATCACTCAAGTTTGCAATCCGAGGCAATGGTTGAAGGGGTTGTCCTGCAGGGATGCTAGCGTTATCTAGCAGAGCTGTTGGTGACGCCTGTGTATGCCGTCCGGCCAAAGCGTGAACCAATAGGCCAGACCCAGATAGGGCAATACCACCCAGGGTGGTGTAGCGAAGAAATTCGCGACGTTTCATGGCTATTCCTCGTGATTAAAATCATCATCTTGGCCCGCCATAGGCGAGCTGAACGTTCAGCGATGAAGGTTTAAACGCGAGGAGGGCGATCAAAGAGCGCGCGCGGAGCTGGCGACCAGTTGACCAGATAACGAGGCAAGGTCGACGTGGCGGAGGTTGCGTCTTCGATAAGCAACGCGAGATTTACCGCACACTGAGCACAGGGCATACAGCACTCTGCCATATGGGAGGCATCGTGGTCGCCAATGCTGACCGACCCAACAACTTCGATCGCTCCACTGGCTAGATCAATGTCAGTGAACAGACAAGGTTCATCTTCATGATGATCCATCGCCACGACTATCAATGGCTGCGCCAAGGCAAGGCTTATCAGCAAACAAAGCAGCCATTTAAAAGTGGAGCAATTCATGACAAAGAAGTAATCACTATCGAGTGGAGGATATTAAGAGTATTTCATGGCTTCACAGACACACGCAACCCAAGTGCAGCAGGCAGGTTGCCGAATTACCAAAATTGATACAGGTCAACAAACTGCCTACTTTCACGCCCTGAGATGCCTTAGGCATGCCTGAATGCCATATTGAGAATTGACCTAGGTGCTACACATAGCCTCAACACTTCAGGCATCGGCCTTTGATATAGGCCTGTCGCTAAGGAGAACGACCATGGATATTCGCAAGCACACTCTCGCCTTCGGACTCACCCTGGCCCTCGCAGCCAGTGGTACCGGCATTGCTTTCGCCCAGGGAATGATGGGTGACCAAGCGGGCCAGGGACGCTCCATGATGGAGGGCGGCATGGGTTCCGGCATGATGGGCGGCGGCCAAGGCGGAATGGGGCCCGGCATGATGGGGGAAATGATGGGCGGCGGCATGATGCCCTGCCCGATGATGGGCGGCGCCGGCATGGACATGATGTTGATGCTCGATGATGATCAACGCAGCGAGATGCGTGAGCTGATGCAGGAGCACCGACCTGCCCAGTTCGAACGCATGGGGCGGATGATGAACCTACGCGACGACCTGATGGCGGAGATGCACGGCGATCGCCCAGACCCTGATGAGGTTCAGGCGCTACACGGACAGATGGCCGAGTTGCACGGTGAGATGATGGCCGAGATGGTGCGCATGCGAAATGCCATGCATGACCTGATGAGCGACGAGCAGCGCCAACAGCTTGAGCAGGCCACACCCGAGGGCGGCGTCGATCCTGACGACCATGACGCCCACCACTGACCGAGATGTCACTGCGTAGGCATTAGGACGGACGGCCAACCCTGGCCGTTCTCTCATCAACTCCAGCAGGAGGTACACGATGTCCGATTCGACCCCGAACACAATCACCCTGACGGTGCCCGGCATGGGCAGCGACCACTGCGCCGGCATTGTGCGCAAAACGCTCGAACGCCTTGATGGCGTGGGCGTGATTCAGACCAATATTGCCAATCACCATGTCAGTGTGACCATCAAGGCAAGCGGGCCCGACGGCGACACCTTGAAGAAAGCCGTCGAAGGAGCAGGCTATGACGTGGCTGCCGTGCAGAGTGATCAGGAGGACGCCGAGAGCGACTCCGAGATCGAGGAGGCCTATCTAAGTCAGGCTCGCAGGCGACTGATCATCGCCGCGATACCCACCACCCTGATCATGCTGCTAATGATTCCGCACATGTTCTGGCAGCCAATTCCCGGCTATCTGGCCATCGTGGCACTGCTAGCCTTCCCGGTGGTATTCCTCTATGGCGGGGCAGCCACCCACAAGTCGACCTGGCGCTCGTTGAAAAACGGAACCTTTAATATGGATGTGCTGATCTCCATGGGCAGCCTGCCGCCCTACCTGATTGGCCTGGTCGGCTTTTTCTACACCATGACCTCGTTCATTGAGATGGCTGCCACCATCATGACCTTCCACTTGCTGGGCCGTTATTTGGAGGCACTAGCCAAAGGGCGCGCCTCCCAGGCTATTCGTCGCCTGATGACGCTGGGCGCCAAGACAGCGCGGGTGGAGCGCGACGGCGAGGAAATTGAAGTGCCGGTGAAAGAGCTCACGCCCGGTGACATCATGATCGTGCGCCCCGGCGATAAAATCCCCACCGACGGCGAAGTGGTCGAGGGTGAGAGCCATCTCGACGAGTCCCTCGCTACCGGCGAGTCGATACCGGTCTACAAGAGCACCGGCGACAGCGTGATCGGCGCCACCATCAACAAGGAGGGCCGATTGCGGGTCAAGGCGACCCGCGTCGGCGCCGATACTTTTCTCTCCCAAGTGGTGCGTCTGATCGACCAGGCTCAGGGCTCACGGGTGCCAATCCAAGAATTCGCCGACCGTATGACCGGCCGCTTCGTGCCAGCGGTACTGGCTATTTCACTGGCTAGCCTGATTGCATGGGCGCTGTTTCCAGACGTCCTGCGGCCGATTCTGGACTGGGGCGCGACCTTCCTGCCTTGGGTGAATCCAGATGCCAGCACACCAACGCTAGCCCTGATTGCCGCCGTCGCCGTGCTTGTCATCGCCTGTCCCTGCGCCCTCGGCCTAGCCACCCCCACCGCGCTGATGGTGGGTTCCGGTATCGGTGCCGAGCGCGGCATCCTGATCCGCTCCGGCGAAGCGATCCAGACCTTCAAGGACGTCAAAGTGATGGTGCTCGACAAGACCGGCACCATTACCCGCGGCGAGCCGAAGCTCACCGATGCCGTCACCGCCGAAGGAGTCGAGGAAACGCGCCTGCTGACCCTCGCCGCGAGCGTGGAGAACGCCTCGGAGCACCCCATCGCCCGGGCCATCGTGGATGGTGCCAAGGAACGCGATGTGAAGCCCGGTGAAGTCAGCGATTTTCGCTCCACCGGAGCGCGGGGCGTCTCGGGCAAGGTGGGCGATGAAACCGTGCTGATCGGCAATCGTCGACTGCTGGAAGAGGAAGGCGTGACAGGCCTTGAGGCTCTTGATGACGCCATGGCAGAGCTCGAGGGCAAGGGGCGCACCGTTGTGATCGTCGCCGCCGACGGTCAGGCCCTGGGCCTGGTGGCAGTGGCCGATACCCTCAAGGAAAAATCCGTAGAGGCCATCCGCGGCATGCATGACCTGGGCCTGCACGTGGTGATGATCACCGGCGACAACGAGCGCGCCGCCCGTGCCGTAGCAGACGAGGTGGGCATCGACGAGGTTCAGGCCGGGGTGTTGCCGGAAGGTAAGGTCGATGCCATCCGTAAACTTCAGGAGAAACATGGCAACCACGTGGCCATGGTCGGCGATGGCATCAATGATGCCGCGGCGTTGAAGCAAGCCAACGTTGGCATAGCCATCGGCGCGGGGGCAGATGTGGCCATTGAGGCCGCCGATGTGACCCTGGTGCGCGGCGAACTGACCGCCGTGGTGGATGCCATGCACCTATCTCGCGCCACCTTCGGCAAAATCGTCCAAAACCTGATCTGGGCCAGCGCTTATAACGTGGCAGCCATTCCCATCGCCGCGATTGGTCTGCTGCACCCGATGATCGGCGTCATCGCCATGACCGCAAGCTCTCTCTCCGTCATTGGCAACTCGCTGCTACTCAAGCGGCGCTTCGCCACAAACAACCCACAAGGAGACGCCAAATGAACCGCATTCACCACTGGATGATGACTGCTTGCTTAGTAATTATGGGCGTGGCCATGTTCTTTCTAATGTGGCGCGGCCAGTCACTGGGCACTGGGGCCTGGCTGTTGCTTCCCCTGACACTCTGTCTTGGCATGCATTTCCTCATGCATCGCCATTTCGGTCATCATCAAAGAAATAAGGATGAGAAGTGAGCCAGCGTCATTGCGTTCATGAAATCGATGTCTTCGGCATCAAATATACCCGGCTTATTCATGAGGCAGGCCTGAAAACGAAGATAGCGGATGGTATTCTCTATAAAAATCAGTGCATTCCGCCAAGAATCTGATTCAAGAGGACCATCCGCTATGGGTGAAAGCATATCTCCCTGGATTCCGACCTGCAACGGATCTATACGCGTTGAGCTCGACGGCCAACGCACCACCAGCGACAGCGGCGCTTTGCTGCTGCGTGAAGCCCTCGACAACAGCGGCGTGATCGACGCGCTGGAGGATAACTTGGTCGATAGACGCAACCCACTACGTATCCGTCACTCCCTGGCCAGTCAGCTGCGAACGCTGGTGCTGCAGCGCGCGATGGGCTGGATCGACCTCAGCGATACCGACACGCTGCGCCGTGACCCGCTCTGGCAACTGGCCTGCAGCGATGCGCGCGGCATGACGCCATTGGCTCAAGATCGGCCCTCTCAAGCCACATTATCGCGGCTGCTGGCATGTCTCGGGCGTAGCGACAACATCGATGCCGTACACGAAGGCCTGCTGCGACTGGTGGTCTGGCGTCTGACCTCGCTGGAGAAGGGCAAACGCCCTCATCAGCTGACACTGGACATCGATGGTCTGCCGATTGAGGCTCACGGCCACCAGGGCGGCTCGGCCTTTCATGGTCATTACGGTGCCCGCATCTACTCGCCGCTGGTCGCATCGTTGGCGGAGACCGGCGACATGGTGGGCGGCTTGCTGCGGGAGGGCAATGCCGGCCCAGCCGAGGATGCCGACACCAGGATCCCTCATCTAGTACGGCGACTCAACGAGAGCACCGGTGCCCAGGTGCGAGTGCGCATCGACGCTGGCTTCACTGACAATGCGACATTGGAGGCCTTGGAAGAGCGCGACATCGAGTACCTGGGTCGGCTGCGTAGCCATACAGGTCTGCAGAAGCTGGCAGCGCCCTATCTCAAGCGACCGAGTGGCCGACCACCTGAGCAGCCTCGTGAATGGTGCCATGACCTGGCGTACCAAGCCGGCACCTGGCCGACGCCAAGGCGCGTGGTACTGGTGGTCCAAGAACGTCCCGATGACCTACTGCTGCATGCCTTCTTCCTGGTCACCAATCTCAGCCAGTTCGACTGGCCGCCGGAGAAGGTTCTGGCGCTCTACCGTAAGCGCGGTAGTGCCGAGGCGCACATGGGCGAGGTGAAATCAGCACTCGACGTGCATCTCTCCTCGACCGACCGCGGCGCTTCCACCGTTCAAGAGGTGATGGCCCGCAACGAAGTGAGTCTGCTACTGAGTCTCTACGCCTACCAGGTCTTGCATGGACTGTGCTGCCTCCTGGAGCGGCAAACCCACCAAGGCTGGAGCCTGAGCCGGATGCGCGAGCAAGTGCTCAAGATCGCGTCCACTATCTCGCTACACGCCCGGCGCATCACTGTTCACCTTGGCGATGCCGCTGACAAATGGTGGCCCACCTTGCTTAAGGGGCTACCGAAGCTGACCGCACTGAGCTGATACACGGTTGATATCACAACCGATCCAAGCGCAAGGCGGCCATCACGATGGCTGGCGATCACGGCTGCCCTGCCTGATGGCCGGAATCGATTACTGAAGGTTATATAGCAACAAAGAAACCGTACTGTTTGGGTATATATCGGCAGGTACTCACACCGCAAATACGGCTGCTGGGAGTCGGTGCCAGCAACCTGGGGCTTCGCGATGCTCAATCAGCACACTCATGAATAAGGCGGGATAAGTGCTACGCAAGTCTGGTTGAATTAACTGAATACAACCTGGATATAGTCCAGTTAATTATCTGACCCAGATTATGCTTTGGTGTAAGAGAGGTAGGCTTAACCTACCAACATGCGTAATGGCATCCACAGACCCATGGCGATCATTACCAGATTTTCAGTTAACGATACAAAGCCCAGCGGCACATTACTGTTTCCGCCGACGCAGGCACACTTCAGCTCCCGCTTGTCGATATACACGGCTTTAAATACAGAGACGGCACCTACCGTACCAACAAATAGGGCAAGCGGCGCGGCAAACCAGGTTAATGCCCCGGCCAGCATGAGCAGGCCAGCTAGTGTTTCGGCGTAGGGGTAAACGTAGCTGTAGGGCACATAGCGCTGAGCCAGCAAATCGTAGTTCAAAAACATATTGCTGAAACTTTCGACATCCTGCAGTTTTTGTAGGCCCAGCAGCACCATCGCCGTGGCCACTGCATATTCCGGCATACGCGCTGTGAGTAACGAACCCTGTACGGCCCAGCTAATCGATAGACCTATTAGCAGTGCGACGGCAAAAATCGCCAGCACGGGCCGATAAGTCTTTTCTTTTGAATTGGAAACGCTCATTCCCAAATGTTTGCGTAATTCTTCATAGCCTCCAATGCGGCTATCACCGATGTACACTTGGGGCGTAGTGTCGACGTTTTCTTGAGCCTTGAACGCGTCTATCTCATCACGGGAGGTTAACGTGTGATCGTCAACTTCAAAGCCTTTACGCTTGAGTAGATCAAGCGTTTTCAAACCGAACGGGCACATATGCTCGGCGGTTTTCATCCGGTAAACCCGTGCAGAGGTAGTGGGTGCTGACCTTGGCATTGTGCCTCCTTTGCTAAAAAAGTAATGTTAACTAAAAGCATAGAACCTATGTGCCACACACAGGCAAGCACACCCTACTCTTTTATTTTAATATTCTAGCTACGGTTACAAATAGGCTTAT
>AXCI01003731.1_pt1 | contig 14796 bp, 14 predicted proteins | sample 182571 | NCBI WGS metagenome assembly AXCI01 (sample SAMN02359225, study PRJNA218796) | groundwater metagenome | isolation source: Mt. Simon Sandstone pore water sample D5872 at 1.8km depth, Illinois-Basin... | place: USA: Decatur, Illinois | collected 2009-05 | reverse complement strand
GGGTTCGTCAATCACATGAGCGTTAACACGTCTTAAAGCAAAAAGAGGGTCGAGAGCACAGGGAAGAGAATTAAAAGTGTCAAGCGAAGCAAGTCAGACACGACAAAGGGAGCGACGCCTTTGAATATCTCCCCAAGCCCCACGTGCGGTGCCATCGCTTTAATCACAAACACGTTCATCCCCACCGGCGGGGTCATCAGTCCCAGCTCAACGGTCAGTACGGTCAAAATACCGAACCATACTGGGTCGATGCCCATCGCCTGGATGATCGGATATACCACCGGCACGGTGATCACCAGCATGGCGATGGAGTCCATAAACATACCCAGCACAAAGTAGAGCGCCAAAATGCACAGCACTACGACGATGGGGGTTAGATCCATGCCGTAGAGCAGATCGGTAATCGAAAACGAAATACGCGACACTGAGATGAAATAACCGAGCGTTTCCGCTCCCACCAGCATGAAGAACACTACGGCAGAGAGCGCCAATGTCTCTTGTACGCTGTGCCATAGCTGCGCTCCGCGCATGCCTTTTACCAGGGCGTAAATCAGCGTGGCAAACGCCCCTACACTAGCTCCTTCTGTTGGCGTAAAGGCACCAAAATAAATACCTAAAATCATCACCAGGAAAACGCCAAAGAACGGCACTAAACCGGTCAGCGAGAGCAGCTTCTCTTTCCAGGCAGTGGGTTCACCCGCCACGGCAAGGGAAGGGCGCAGATACATCACTACCGTAATGGTCAGTGAATACATCACCAGCCCCAGCAGACCGGGAATCAGCCCCGCCATGAACATATCGCCCACGGACTGTTCGGTAAGAATGGCGTAGATAAGCAGCGCGATACTGGGCGGAATCATAATGCCCAGCGTCCCGCCTGCCGCAAGCGCCCCTGTGGCTAAGCCACGGTGATAGCCATAGCGCTCCATCTCCGGCAACGCCACCCGGGTCATGGTGCTCGCCGTGGCTAACGAAGAGCCGGAAATAGCGGAGAAGATACCGCAAGAGCCCACGGCCGCAATCGCCAGGCCGCCCTTCCAGCCACCGCAAATAATCCGGGTTGAATCAAACAGCTTACCGGCCATGCCCGAATGGGCCGCCAGCACGCCCATTAAGATAAACATGGGCACGGCGCTAAAACTGTAGTTAGAGAGCACTTCTACCGGTACGGTTTTTAACTGCGCTACCGCCGCGTCCCAACTAATGATTTGCGCAAACCCGACCACCCCCACAATGAGCATGGTTAAAGCGACCGGTACGCGCAGAATCATCAGTACCAGTAAAAGCCCTAAGCCAAGGGCACCAATCGCTTCACTCCCCATGGGGCGCCTCCTCACCGGTGGCATAGATCATGCCCAGCAAGGCATGAATCAAGCTGCGTATCCCCAACAGTAAGCTGAGTACAGCGGCTAGCTGAAAAATGGGCCCCATGGGTAGGCGAAGGTCTTGAGTGATTTCACCGTGCCGAGTCGCCGCTGCCGCCGAATCTAACAACCCGACAAATAGAATTAATCCCAGCGCCATAAAGCCAAGCATAAAGAAGCCCTGCAGGCGATTTTTTATCCCTTGCGGCAAGCCATGAGAGAACGCCTCTACTACCACTTGGCTTTTCTCCACATTAGCGGCCATGGCGGCCAATAGCGCAAACAGCATCAAATAGCTGACCAGCTCTACGCTACCGGAAACGCGTAGCGCAATCGCGCCTTCCGTAAGACGCGATAGATAGCGTGTACTTACATCGGCAATGGTCACTGCCAGCAGGCCAATCAGTGCGATGCCAGCCACCAAGCGACAAATGAGGGCCAGCCAGTGGCTGGCCTTGTAGAGAGCTTGTTGAGAGCGGAGAGTTGACCTCATAAAACCTTGTTCCTATTGGGTACCACAAGACTCACTGGCGGCCAGGGCTGCTTGATAGACATCTCGCGCCTGATTCAAACCGCGCTCTTCCAGCTGTGTTAGGTAGTTTTCGATCCCCGTCTCGAGCGGCGCTTGCCAGTCAGGATGTTGAAGCGGGTTTTCGATTTCACGGATGGTATGACCAGCGTCGACCGCTTCCTGCTTACCCTCCACATCTAAACGATCAAACACGGCACCGGCGTTTTCAGCCCACTTCATGCCTGAGTTATTATCGATGATCGCTTGCTGTTCAGGCGTCAAATTATCGTACGAACGCTGATTCATGGTGGCGACAAAGATCAGCGTATAGAACGGCACTTCAGTGTGATAACTGACTAGCTCATTAACGCGGAACCCTTTGAGACCTTCCCAGGGGAAACTAAGACCATCGATAACGCCACGCTGCATGGAGGTGTAAATATCAGGCGCAGGCATCCCTACTGGGCTTGCGCCCATATTTTCCAGCATCTCGCCCGCTACAGCGGTAGGACGGCGAATACGTAGCCCTTCCAAATCGGCTGGGGTTTGCACATCGGTGTCGATGGTGTGAATGCCACCGGGGCCCGTGGTAAACATAAACAGCGGGCGGGTATCTTCGTATTCGCTATCCAAATGGCCGTCGTCATAGAGCGTTTGCAGTACGCAAGCACCTTGCGTTGCCGTTGAAGCGACGCCGGGCAACTCGACAATTTGCGACAGCGGGAAACGGCCAGCCGTGTAACCCTGGGCAGTGGCGCCAATGTCGGCAATACCGTTGGCGGCGGCTTCATAAATGGAATCCGGTTTGGCTAAGGTACCGGCGGGGAACATTTGAATGGTGAGATCGCCATTGGACTCTTCTGCGATGGTATCGGCCCAGGCTTGCAAAACATCTTGGTTGACGCCGGAAGGGCCAGGCCAAAAATGGGCCATACGCAGCGTGGTCTCTGCCTGTACCGAACTGATGCTAAGTCCCGCAATAGCGGTTGCCAATACGCACCGAGAGAGGGTTATTTTCATGAGGACTCCAGGACTTTTGTAAGATTATTATAAGTTCGCATAACGAATACTAGTTCGTTCTAAAAGGCCAGATTAGTCCACTCTAGCCCGCAGAGCTAATCGACATTCGTCTATGGTGAGTCGGCAACAGAGCCTGTCTACTTTAAAGCGACGGTGCACAACCCGTGCTACGAAGAGCATGGGTGTCTGGTAAAGCACATTGGCAGGATAAAGTTGGACTTTTCCAACATCCATACTCGACCATGGTCTTAGCTCAATAAAAAAGCGCTGCCCAGAAGTGAGCAGCGCTTTTTGTTCTCGCTTAACCTTGGCAAAGCAGATCAAAAATCAAAAAACACCGTCTCGCCCTCGCCCTGCAGGCGGATATCAAAGCGATAACGCACCTTACCTTCCACCTCTTCACGCTTGGCGATCAGCGTTTGGCGGCGTGCCGGTGACTCAATGCGCGTGAGCACCGGGCACTGGGCGTTCGCTTTTGCTTCATCATCGAAGTAGAGCCGTGTTTGCAGGTGGATGTTCACACCCCGGGCAAACAGCGTCAGGTTAATGTGCGGCGCCATTGGTTGGCCGCTGGGGTGTTTTACCGCACCGGGCTTGATGGTGGTCAACGACCACTCGCTGCCGTGGTCAAAGGTCGTCGCGGTACGCCCGAAGCTATTGAACGACTTGCCAAGATCGTAATCTGCCTGATAGTCACCGTTAGCATCGGCCTGCCACGCTTCAATAAACGCATCGCGCACCAGGTCACCATTGCCGTCGATAACGGTGCCGACGACTTCGATATGCTCGCCCTCGGCGTCGGGCTTGGCCATCTCGTTCCAGATCTCTTCATCCCGTACCGGGTTGCCCGCCGCCGCGAGGGCCAGGCCAATATGCACGTAGGGGCCAGCGGTTTGCGAGGCGGTTTCCCTTAGCATCAGGGCGCTGGTCGGCTGGCTGTTAGGCTGATTCATGTGGTATCCCCTGCCCTTATGGGTGTTCGGCTATTGGTTCTCAAAGTAGGTCTGCAGCTCACCGCGTACCACCACATCAAAACGATAGGCGAGGCAGTCCATCGGCTTGCTATGGGCCATATCGAGCCGCCCAATCATGGTCTCGACCGCAAGCGGGTCTTTCAGCGTATGCACGATGGGGCAGAGAGGAATCAGCGGATCGCCCTCAAAATACATCTGGGTGATTAGCCGGGTAGAGATCGAAGGGCCAGTCACCGAGACGTGTATATGCGCGGGCCGCCAGCTGTTCATATCGTTGGGCCACGGGTAGGGGCCAGGCTTTATGGTACGGAAACGGTACATACCCTGTTCATCGGTTAGGCAGCGCCCTACCCCGCCGAAGCTAGGGTCTAGCGGCGCCAGATACCGATCGTTTTTGTGGCGGTAGCGACCACCTGCATTGGCCTGCCACATCTCCACCAGGGTGTGCGGTATCGGTTTACCAAACTGATCCACTACCCGGCCAAACATCATAATCCGCTCGCCCTGGGGGAGCACGCCCTGGCCTGGTTCCTGGCGGAAGTTCAGCAGCAGATCGTTATCGTGGGGCCCCATGCGCAGGTGGCTGAAATCAGGGCCAGTCAGTTCGGAGACGGTGGGTTGCTGCATGCTCACCAGCGCCTGCTGGGGCGAACGCGCCACCGAAGTTTTGTAACCCGGCGCATAGGCAGGGGGATGCCCGTTGCGGTCGCGGGCCACAAAGCGTTTATTGTCGTGGGTCATCGCCCTTACCTCTCATCAAGTATGTTGATTCGCTACTCACCCCAGCCCAACTCCTTAGCGAGGGCAAAAGCGTGATTGGCCGCGGGTACACCGCCATAAATCGCCACGTGCATCAATACTTGGCGCAGCTCGGCTTCCGTTAGGCCAATACGTTGGGCGGTTTTTAAGTGCAGCGTTAGCTCTTCACGGCCGAGCGCAGCGAGAATGCCGGTGGTAATCATGCTGCGTTCGCGGCGGGTTAGGTCGTCGTTGCTCCACAGCTCGCCCCAGGCCAAGCGGGTGATCATCTGCTGGAAGGGCGCATCCAGGCTGTTGGCGTTGGCGGTAGAGCGTGCCACATGCTCTGCGCCTAACACCTGCTTGCGGGTTTCCAGGCCGGTGGCGTACGCCACACCATGGTTGGCCACATCGCCCAGATCCGTTGCCAGCACGGCGAGGAGCTTTTGCGCGAACAGCGTCGCGGCTTCTACCGAGGGTACATGGCCGACGCCGTCAAAAATCTCCAGCGGTGCGTCGTCGAGCTCCGCTGCCAGGGCTTCCAGCGTCGCGGGCGGCGTGGCCATATCGTCACTGCCGCCAAACAGCTGTACCCTGACCTTATGAAGGGCGCTCTTACCCGAGAGCCTTCCAGTGAAGGTATCGCGGCCAAGCATTTCGCACAGCTGGGCGTAGGACTCATCGTCGCCACGGCCCATTTGTACGCACCAGCCCGCTTTCAACGCCGGGCTTGCCTCAAAGGCAGCCGAGGCAAACCAGCGCGGCACGATCTCTTCAGACATTGCCGCCAAGCCTTCCTGACGCACGCGCCCTGCGCGGGTGTTCCAGAGATCCGGGTTGCCGATCACCGCGCCAGTATTGGTCAGCGTAGCGGAGAGCAGGCGGTCGCCATGCTCGGCAATCAACTGCTGGCCGACGACACCGCCGATGGACGTACCGGCAAAGTGAAAGCGCTCAGCGCCCGCCAGTTCTGCTAATGCCAGCGCCTCAGCGGCCAGATCAGCGGGCGTGATTTGTGTACCACTGACCGCTTGGCTAGCCCCATGGCCGGGCAGATCCCAGGTCAGCACCCGGTAGCGGGGCAGCAGCGCGGGAATAATGTCGTCCCACACCGCTTGGCTCATGCCCAGCGGATGCGCCAGCACGATCAGTGGATTCACTTCTGCGCCGAGCAGCCTATAGGCCACGCTGCGGCCGTTGATGCTATGAAATGCCATGACGGTCTCCGTTAAACGCGTTCAATCAACGTCGCAATACCCTGACCCACGCCCACGCACATGGCGCACAGCGCATAGCGCTTGCCACTGTTTTGCAGCTCATGGGCGGCGGTCATTAACAGGCGGGCGCCGGACATACCCAGCGGGTGCCCCAGGGCGATCGCGCCGCCGTTGGGGTTTACCCGGGGGTCGTCATCTTTAAGGCCCAGGTCGCGCATACAGGCTAACGCCTGGGCGGCGAACGCTTCGTTGAACTCAAACACATCGATCTCATCCATCGAGATACCGGTGCGCTTAAGTAGTTTCTGCACGGCCGGTACCGGGCCATAGCCCATAATCCGCGGCTCTACGCCCGCCGTGGCCATGCCGATGATTTTCGCCATCGGCGTCAGGCCATGCTGTTTGACCGCTGCCTCGCTGGCCACCAGCATCGCCGCCGCCCCGTCGTTGACGCCCGACGCATTGCCTGCGGTCACGCTGCCGCCGTCACGGAAAGGGGTGGGCAACGCTGCCAGTTTCTCCAGGGTAGTTTCCCGCGGGTGCTCATCCTGATCAAAGATCAGCGGTTCCTGCTTGCGGCGCGGGATCTCAATGGCGGTGATCTCCTGGGCAAAGCGCCCCGCCTGTTGAGCGGCAGCGGCCTTCTGCTGGGAGCGCAGGGCAAAGGCGTCCTGATCTTCACGGGAGATAGTGAACTGCTCGGCGACGTTCTCGGCGGTTTCCGGCATGGAGTCGATGCCGAACGCTTGCTTCATCAGCGGGTTGACCAAGCGCCAGCCAATGGTGGTGTCTTCGAGTTTTTGAGTGCGGGCGAAGGCACTATCGGCCTTGCCCATCACGTAGGGTGCGCGGGACATGGACTCCACGCCGCCGGCCAGCGCCAGCGCCATTTCACCCGCTTTAATGGCGCGAAACGCGGTACCCACCGCGTCCATCCCCGAGCCGCACAGGCGATTCATGGTGGTGCCGGGCACCGAGGTAGGAAGACCCGCCAGCAGCGACGACATCCGCGCCACGTTGCGGTTATCTTCCCCGGCCTGGTTGGCGCAGCCCATAAAGACTTCTTCAATGGCAGCAGGGTCGAGGTTCGGCGCCTCCGCCAGCACGGCTTTAAAAATCGTCGCCGCAAAATCATCCGGGCGAACGCTGGCCAGGGTGCCACCAAAGCGGCCCACGGCCGTGCGGCGGGGATGACATAGGAAAACGTCTTGCATCACAACATCGCTCATCAATAGCTCCTTATTCGCCTGTGTGGGCCCGTTCGGTGCGCGCTTTGAGCTCACGTAAAATCGTCAGCTCGTTTTCGCTGGGCTCAGGGGTGCTCTCAAGCTGCTCGGCAAAGCGCACTTCCCAGCCGGTGGCATCAATCACGTCGTCACGGGTGACGCCGGGGTGAAGCGAGACGACGACAAGCTCTTTGGTCTCCGGGTCGGGTTTCATCACGCACAGGTCGGTAATCACCCGGGTGGGGCCCTTACCGATATTAGGCACGTTGTCCCGCCCTTTGCCGTCACGGCCAAAGCCAAGGGTAGTAACAAAGTCGACATCTTTGACAAAGGCACGCTTGGAGTGTTTCAGGGTGATAAACACTTCACCCGCGTTGGTGGCGATTTCCGGCGCCCCGCCGCCGCCCGGCAGGCGCACCTTGGGCGCCTTGTAATCACCGATCAGCGTGGTGTTCAGGTTAGCAAAGCGGTCGATTTGCGCGGTGCCCAAAAAGCCCACGTCCACTTTTCCGCCCTGGAGCCAGTAGCGGAACATCTCCGGTACCGCCACGGTGGTCAGCGCTGATTCGCACAGTTCGCCGTCACCGATGGAAAGCGGCAGCGTATCGGGCTTGGTCTGCAGCGTGCCGGACTCATAAATCAGCACCACATCAGGGGCGTGAGTAAGTCGCGCCAAATTGGCGGCTTCCGAGGGCAGCCCGATGCCCACAAAGCAGGTCATGCCGTTTTCCAGCGCCCGCGCAGCGGTCACCGACATCATTTCAGAAGAGGTATATTCCAGACTCATTAGGCTTTCTCCCCTGCATGATGTTGGGCAACGTTAAAGACGTTGTCGTCGAGCCACTGGGTAAAGGTGTCGCGATCGCGAGCGATGGCATCCCACTCTTTATAGAAGCGATTGCTGCGGCCGTAATAGCCGTGGGTATAGGAGGGCAGCGCGCCCTTCTCGGCCACTGCAATGGCGCTGATAGCCCAGCTGGGAATCACACAGGCGTTGGGGTGGGTATTGAGGTCATCGACGATCTCCTCCACAGTGACGATGCTGTGCTTGGCCGCCAGTACCGCCTCTTTCTGCACCCCAACGATACCCTCTACCAGCACGTTGCCCTGACGATCCGCCCGCTGGGCGTGAATGATCGAGACGTCCGGGCGCACTGAGGGCACAGCGGCTAAGCGCTCCCCGCTAAACGGGCACTCGATGAATTTGATTTGATCGTTGACGCTGGGCAGCTCGCTGCCGATGTAGCCACGAAAAACCGCCAGCGGTAACCCCGCGGCGCCCGCTTCAAAGGCGCAGGCCATGGCCGCGTGGCTGTGTTCAAGAATCTCGATCTGGCGCGGCCAGCCCTTCTCAACCGCATCGCGCAGGCGGTGCAGCGAGCCCACACCGGGGTTACCGCCCCAAGAGAAGATCACCTTTTTAGCGCAGCCCGCGCCAATCATCTGGTCGTAGATGATATCGGGGGTCATGCGGATCAGCGTCAGGTCGCGCTTTTTCTGGCGGATCACTTCGTGACCGGCGGCAAATGGAATCAGGTGGGTAAAGCCTTCCATGGCCACGGTAGCGCCGTCGTGGACGTAGCGCGCTACCGCGTCATGCAAGCTGAGAAACTCGGCCATGATGGGTGCCTCTTAGCGGGTCGTTGGCGTATTGATGAGTGGATTACTGGCAAAATGTTCGCCTTGCGAACATAGATCCTCTATACGAACAACTTACTGCTGAACGCTAATGGGGTCAAACCCGACAGCGCCCGGCAGGCGCCCCACGACACTTATGACCCTATCCATAGCTGAACTTAACGCTTTGTTTTTAAATAGGCTTATTGGGCTTCAAGCCATTTTTTGGTACGTCGAACCTGAGCAGTGCTGCTACCAAGGTATAAAGCGGGGTCGCAGGCATTACGCAGCGCATCGGTGTCTACGGCCCCTTTCACATCAGGATGCTCGGCAAGCACCTCTGAATAGGGGCGCGCTTCCCGGCGTGAGGTTTCTGCCGCTTCCGCGCTAACCGCTTTGGCTTTTTCCACGCCTAACGTAGGCGTCAATAATCGCGCGACGGGCTCGGCCATAATGCCGCCGCCGGTGGCTGCCAGATTGCGCGCCATATTGTCGGGGTACACCTCGAGTCCCTCCAGCAGCACGGCCACTTGCTCTAGCGCCCCCTCTACCAGCAGAGCGCTCTCCATGAGCGGCGCCCACTCCGCGTGCCACTCGCCCAATCCACGCTCTAGGGGTTGGGCGGCTGCATTGATCAACACGCTGGTGTGGCCATGCACTTGCCGCGCCGCACCACGAATCAGCGCACTGCGTACCGGGTTACGCTTATGGGGCATGGAGGAGGACTCACCCATGCCGGGTGCCGAGGGCTCCGCGACTTCGCCGACTTCGGTTTGGGTGAGCAGCGAGACATCCAGGGCGATTTTTTCAGCCGAACCGACGACGGCATCTAATGCCGTACCGAGAGCATGAATGGGGTAGCGGTCGGTGTGCCAGGGCAGTACCGGCACCGCTAGGCCTAGCCGCTCGGCCAGGGCATCCATCCACTCAAGCCCGAGATTATCCCACCCCGAGTGCACCCCCACCGCGCCACCAAACTGCACGGGAAGCTCAACAGCGCTTAAGCGGCGGCGCGCCTGCTCCAGGCCGATGGCCCAGTGAGCCACCTTCACCCCAAAGGTGATCGGCAGCGCCTGCTGCATCAGGGTACGCCCCACCATGGGCGTCTCGATATGCGTCTCCATCAGCGCCGTCGCGGCCGAGCGGCAGCGCAAGAGCAGCTCATCGAGTGCGGCCAAGCGGGGCTTGAGCAGCAGCATCAGCGCGGAGTCGACCACGTCCTGGCTAGTCGCGCCTTGGTGCCAGTAGCGTTTGAATTCTTCGGCAAGCAGCGCACGGCCCTGTTTTACGAAGGGAATCGCCACATTGCCACCGCTGGCGATACCCTCGGCGATCTCAGCAACAGAAAAATGGGTGTGCTCAAGCTGCTCTCGCATTTGTTGGCTAGCGCCGCTAGGCAGTGCGCCACTGGCTTCCTGAACCTCGGCCAAAGCCAACTCAAAGGTCAGCATGGCACGTACCATGGCGGCATCGCCGCACTCAGCGACGCCGCGCTGGCTCATAAAGGGGTGTTTTAAAAATCCAGTCGGCATGGGTACTCAGCCTCCTATTAACGTTGCTCATTAACGTTGTTCAAACAAGCAAAGTAGCTCAAAACAGCACGGTTCAGAAAATAAGGGTGACCGCTGTCCGCCATTCGAACTAACGCTAACAACGCCTGGAATTATGCCTGGGACAGCGTTGCGTCAGTGACCACATAGCGCAGCACCATCTCAGTCACATGATCCTCTAATTTGCGCTGGTTCTCTGGTGCGGCTTGGTGCCAATCGAAAATCCGCGAAAAGGTGTGCTGGTTTGAGACATTGAAAAACGACAGCGCGCTAATCAGCCAGTGCAGCTCCCGCGGATCCAGGCCTGGGCGAAAACAGTTAGCTTCTACACCGCGCGCATACACATTAGTGAGCACATCGATCACCCCGGCATTGAGTGATTGGATCAACGCTGACTGGGTTATAAAGCGGCCATGGTGAATATTTTCGATCATGACCAGGCGAATAAAGTCAGGGTTTTTGGTGTGATGACAAAAGGTAAACCGCACCAGTCGGCTCAGCGCCTCTAGCGGGGCCAGGTGGTCAAGGTCCAGCTCGGCCTCCTGCAGGCGCACTTTCTGGTAGGCGGCTTCCAGGGTGTGCAGGTAGAGCGTCTCTTTATCACTAAAGTAGTAGTAAATCATGCGTTTGGAGGCGCGTGTCTTCTCAGCGATCTCATCGATCCGGGCCCCGGAGAGACCTTTTTCGGAAAATTCGCGGGTAGCCACCGCAAGAATATCGGCGCGCACGGATTCAGGATCATTTTTACGCCGTCGCCGCGCGGCAGGCGGGCTGGCCTTGGTCGAAGGGGCTGTCATAGAGCGTGCCTTTTATTGTCATGGTCGTCTTTGGTCTAGTATGCCACAGCTTGACTGAACGTACCATTTCGTACATTGTTGCTCGGGAAAGGATAGAAGTGCCAAGCACGCCAAGGCTGAAGGCTTCTTCCCCCCATGACCACGGCCCGACAAGAGGACAACAACAATGTCTCTACACCCACAGTTTGCACGCAAACAAATGCCCATGAAGCGCACGCTAGCGATGGCTGTTGCCGCCGCCACGCTGATGGCGGCGGCAAACGCCTCCGCCCAGACGTTACGCTTCGCCCACGTTGACCCGGATGACTGGACTACCTCAAAAAAAGGCGCCGCTGGTCAGGTATTTAAAAACCTGGTGGAAGCCGAAACGGATCTCACCGTGGAGCTCTACCCCGCGGGCTCGCTAGGCGGTGAAACCGAGCTGATTGAAGGCGCTCAGGATGGCACCGTCAGCATTGCGATGGTCTCCGGTGCCTACGCCAATTTCTGCCCGGCCGTCGCGGTAACGGATATCCCATACACCTTCCCGTCAGCGCCAGTGGCGTGGCAAGTGATGGACGGCGAGTTTGGTACCGCACTTGCCGAGCACTGCTTGCAACAGACCGGTCTGCGCACGCTGGCTTACGGCGAAACGGGCTTTCGCCACTTTACCAACTCCGTGCGTCCGATCCACTCGCCGGAAGATATGAAGGGGCTGAAGTTCCGCGTCCAGACTATTCCGCTCTACCTGGAAATGGTCAGTGCGTTGGGCGGTGAACCTCAGGGCATTGCTTGGGGTGAAGTACCGACGGCGCTTGCCACCGGCGTCGTCGATGGCCAGGAGAACCCCATCTCGGTGATCTATGGCAATAACTTCTATGAGTTTCAGGATTACCTAACCCTGGATCGCCACGTTTATGGCGTCGACCACCTGCTAATTAACGATGAGATATTCCAGTCGCTCACCGAAGAGGAGCAAGCGGCGGTTAAGCGCGCCGCCGTGGTGGCGGGTACTACCGGCCGTGCCATCCAGCAGTTCAACTCGGCAGAGGGGATTACCAAACTGGAAGCAGAGGGCATGGAGATCACCCAGCCTACCGCTGAACAGATGGAGGCCTTCCGTGAAGCCGCCCAGCCGCCGGTTCAGGCGTATTTGAGCGAAGAGCTTGGCGATGATGCCGAGTGGATCGAGCGCCTCTCTTCCGCTGTGGAAGAGGTTTCCGCACGCTTCTAAGCCCACCAGAAAAAAGCGCTTTGCGAGTGGGCCTTCGATGGCCCACTCGTGTACCTGCGTGCCTGACTATCGATTGAAGGTGCTCTTATGTCTGCTCTTCTCGTCCGGATACACCGCGGCCTGATCCTGTTCAATGGCAGCTTGGCCGGGCTTGCCATGGTGTTGATTTTCCTGTTGGTGGCGGGCAACGCCTTTGCGCGCTACACCTATGGCGGCTCCATTACCTGGGGAGAAGACACCGCCATCTATTTGATGATTTACGGCCTGATGTTTGGCATGTCCTGGGCTTACCTCCAGGACAAGCACATCGGCTTTGACCTTATTCGTCGTTTGCTGCCGCCGCGCTGGGTGCGCTGGCAAGCCGTAGCTGTCGACCTGATAGTGCTAGTAGTGGGCATTGGCTTGATGGTGTCAGCCGTTGAATTTATCGCCTCCCGCGGAGGCCGCACCTCGTCGAGTACGGGGATGCCGATGTGGCTGTTTCAAGCCTCCATGCTGATTGGCGGCGGGTTGCTCAGCCTCTCTGCCCTGGTGATGGGTGCTCAGCGTTTGAGCAAGCCCCCCCATGAGGAGGCCTCCTCATGATCTTTATACTGCTCTTAGCCCTTGTGCTGCTCGGCGTACCGTTTGCCTTTGCCATTCTGGGAACGCTAACGGTGCTCATGAGCACCGGCGATTTGCCCTACCACATTCGTATTGTGTCGCAGCAGTTTTTCGGCGGCATGGAGTCTTTTCCGCTGCTGGCGATCCCGTTGTTCATTCTGGCCGGCGAGCTGATGAACGAAGCGGGTATCACCCATCGCATTATTAACCTGGCCACCGCCATTGTCGGCCGCCTGAAAGCCGGGCTGGCACACGTCAATATCTGGGCATCGGTGATTTTTGCCGGGCTTTCCGGTTCAGCGATTGCCGATACCTCTGCGCTAGGGCGGGTGTTTATACCGTCAATGGAGAAAGAGGGCTACCCCCGGGATTTTGCCGCGGCACTCACCGCTGCCTCGTCGGTGATTGGCCCGATTATTCCACCCAGTATTCCGGTGATTATCTATGCACTGACGGTGTCGGGTGTATCGGTACCGGGACTGTTTTTGGCGGGTATCGTGCCGGGCTTTTTGCTGGCAATGGGGCTCTCCATCTACGTCTACTTTTTTGCCGGTGACCTGGGCGCCACGCAGTCAAAACAGCAGTCGCGCCGCCACGCGCTACTCCACGGCCTGCTGCCCGCCCTCATGCCGGTGTTTGTGGTCGGGGCGATTCTTGCCGGGATCGTCACGCCCACCGAGGCGGCGGCCTTTGCCGTGGTCTACGCGCTGATTCTGGGCGTGGTGCTCTACCGCAATATCAAACTGATCAACCTGCCCGGCATCTTCGCCCGCGCTATGCGCGATAGCGCCGTGATTATGGTCATTATGGGCGCCGTTGCGGCGGCCAACTGGGTATTAACCTTCGAGCGCGTGCCCAACATGCTCACCGAGTGGGCGCTGATGAGCATCGACACCCAGTGGACCTTCCTGATTGCCGTCATTCTGCTGCTGTTGGTGGTGGGGCTGTTCTTGGAAGGCATCGCGGCCATTTTGGTACTGGTGCCGATCCTTCACCCCATTGCCATGGCGCTGGGTATCGACCCACTGCACTTCGGCATCGTGGTGATCTTCAACCTGATGATGGGCCTGATTACGCCGCCCATGGGGCTCTGCCTGTTTGTCGCCGACTCCGTCTCTGGGGTGGGCATGGGGCCGATTATCCGCCGCATTCTGCCGATGCTGGGCGTGCAGTTTTTGATCCTGCTGCTGATTACCTTCGTCCCCGCGCTGGTCACCTTCCTGCCGCGCCTGGCGGGTTACTGATGCTACTCAATGTAAGGAGCGTGATGCCATGTACTCATCCATCGCCACGGTTTGCCTAAGCGGCTCGCTGGAAGAGAAGGTAGACGCCATCGCTCAAGCCGGCTTTGAGGGGCTTGAGCTGTTTGAAAACGACTTAACCGCCTTCACCGGTACCCCGCGGGAGGCGGGTGAGCTGATTCGCTCCCGCGGCCTTAAGCTGGTCACACTGCAGCCGTTTCGCGATTTCGAAGGCCTGCAGGGGCGCGCGCGGGAGCGGGCCTTTGACCGCGCCGAGCACAAGTTTGACCTGATGGAGGAGCTGGGTACGGACCTGCTTATGGCGTGTAGTACCGTCCACCCCGACTCACTACCGGGGTTAAGCCGCGCCGCCGATGACTACTATGAGCTCGGCGAGCGCGCCGCGCGGCGACACCTGCGCGTGGCCTATGAGGCGCTGGCCTGGGGTCGGCATATTCATGACTACCGCGACAGCTGGGAAGTGGTGCGCCGCGCCGCCCACCCCAATGTCGGCCTGGTACTGGATACCTTCCATATCTTCTCCCGCCAGACGGAGCTGGGCACCATCGGCCGCATTCCGGGGGATCGCATCTTCCTGGTACAGACCGCCGATGCGCCGCGCCTCTCCATGGATCACCTGTCGTGGAGCCGCCACTACCGCTGCTTCCCCGGCCAGGGCGAGCTGCAGATGGATAAGTTCATGGCCATGCTGGATGAGACCCGTT
>AXCI01003233.1_pt1 | contig 14923 bp, 9 predicted proteins | sample 182571 | NCBI WGS metagenome assembly AXCI01 (sample SAMN02359225, study PRJNA218796) | groundwater metagenome | isolation source: Mt. Simon Sandstone pore water sample D5872 at 1.8km depth, Illinois-Basin... | place: USA: Decatur, Illinois | collected 2009-05 | reverse complement strand
TTCCAACGGCGCAAACGCCTGTTTGTAGCGCATCTTACGGCACTCTTCGATCCAATACCCTAAATATAGATGCGGCAGCGCTTTTTCTCGACTGAGCTCTATCAGTTGGAGAATCGCAAAGGTGCCTAGTGAGCGCTTATCCAGTTCATCGCTAACGGCAAAGAAGGTGTAGATGGCGGAAAGACCGTGCTCAAGTTGATCAAAGGCAGCTACGCCGACGAGCTCGTCATTAAGGTACATTTCCATAAGATGAGCATAAGGCTCATCAAGGGTGAGGAAAGTGCGATACTGTTCACGGCTGGGGGGATACATATCGCCGTCAGCATGACGCTGACGAATATAGTCAGCGTAAAGCGAGTAGTGGCTTGATGCATAATAAGCGGGCATAACACGAATAGTAATATCGGCATTGCGCCGCCAGATCTTTCGCTGAGTACGGTTGGCGGTAAACTGGTCAACCGGTATACGCACTGATCGACAGGCGTTGCACCCTTCACAGTGAGGGCGATAAAGATGACGCCCGCTACGGCGAAACCCTAGCAGTGCCAGAGAGTCATAGACACCGGGCACGGGTGACTCCTGCGGGTCGAGAAACAGCGTCGTCGCCTCTTTGCCGGGTAAATAACTGCAGGCATGGGGCACGGTCAGGAAGAAGCGCAAATCCCGCACCGGGCGACGCGGTGTGTTACTACTCACGGCTTGCCTCCTTTTTATAAATGCTCAAAACAGAGCGAGTTCATCTCTGATGGTGAGTCTCAGTAGCAATCGCTTTTAGCCATAGCGACGCAGGAACAGTGGGTGTCTCGACAGCGGATGAGGTTAACGTAAACGCCTTATCGGGTAACCAGTTTTTAAGATAGTTGATGAATGCCTCGCGAGCGACTGTAATAGCGCCCAAGCTTGCCAGGTGAGGCGTATGCATTTGGCAGTCGATGAGCTTGCCGCCATGCTCGCGCATGGCTCGGGCGAGGTGTGCCAGTGCTACCTTGGAAGCATCTGGCGCGCGGGAGAACATGGATTCACCAAAAACACCGGGCCCATGGCGATTCCATACAGGCCGCCGACTAACTGGCCGTGTTGATGGACTTCAATGCTATGAGCAATGCCCAAGGCGTGCAGTAGGCTGTAGGCGTCGCGCATTTCGGTAGTGATCCAGGTGCCGCCGTCTTCGTCGCGTGGGGCGGCACAAGCCTCAATAACCTGATCGAAGTGTTGATCCAGGGTGATATGAAAGCCACCATGGCGTAATCGTTTGGTTAAGCTACGGCGCTGCTTAAATTGCTCAGGTAGGAGTATCATGCGCGGGTCTGGACTCCACCATAAAATGGGGTCGTCGTCGCTGAACCATGGAAATATTCCCTGCCGGTAGGCTTCTATTAGCCAGCCAGGTGAGAGTTCTCCTCCGGCAGCCAGTAAGCCGTTGGGGGAGTCCAGGGCTGTAGAGGTAGTTGGAAAGTTAGGATGTGGCGAGGAAAGCCAAGGTAGCATTACTTGCTCCTATTGCTACGTTTTTACTACGTTCATGTTCGTCGTTCGTATATGACGGTCTTGTACTGGGCGCTTAGCTAGAGGCTCTGTGACCGCGGAAGGATGCTCGGTATCATGCAAACTCGCAAGTGGATTAAAGACGCCATTGAGGTGTAAAGGGAGAGTCGCTTGAAAGTGAATAAAGCAGTAAACAAGCGAACGCAGCGTAGCGCGCGTCAAACACCATCATCGGCTTCATCTGCGCGTGTAAATGCCGCAAAAGATAAGGCTCGTCGTTTTGGCCTGCGCTTACAAGGCTCCGTGCGCGAAGGCGTGGTAGTCATACTGCTGGCGCTGTGTGTGTTTTTATTATTAGCGCTATTTAGTTACCAAGCCTCTGATCCAGGCTGGTCTTACCAGGGGCCAGAAACAGACATCCGTAACTGGATGGGGCAAGTGGGTGCCTGGTTAGCTGATGTTCTCTATTCATTATTAGGCGCCAGTGCGTTGTGGTGGCCAGGAATGTTTGGTTTCGCCGCCTGGTGGCTGATTCGTTCGCGTCAAGTACGTTTTGAACTCGACCCGGTGGCGATTGCCGTCCATGCGGGTGGGCTAGTACTGCTTATTTTTGGCACCACCATGTTGGGTGCGCTGCACTTCTACCATCCTGATAGCATGCTGCCCTACGCTTCTGGCGGTATCTTGGGAGAGGGGTTGGTTGGTGCGTTAAGGCCTTTAGTCGGTAGTGGCGGCGTTGGATTAATCGCTGCTGCGCTGATTTTAAGTGGTTTTCCGCTATTCAGCGGTATGTCGTGGCTTCAGGTAGCGGATGAACTCGGCAAGCGGCTATGTCGCCTGGGTGGCTGGCTATCCGCGCGTCGGCAGGCTAGCCGCATGCGCGCAGCGCAACGTGCAGCCGCAAAACCCGCGCTCGCACCCAAGCCTCAGGTGAAGCCGCAGGTAGAGCCACCCCTCGCTAAGCGAGAGACACCGCCTAATGACGTTAAGCCTGCCGAGGCGACACCCGCTGAGGCTAAGCCAGCAGCTGAATCGGTGGGTAAAAGCAGCAGTGGTCGGGAGCGGCGTGAGCCGGGTTTCTCTATGCCACTTTCCAATAGCGCCATTGATAACTCAGTTAATGGTGGAGCGGGCCGCGAAACTACCGATACCTCGATCCCTTGGGAAGCCGCAGCCTTTTCAAGTAATAAGCATGTACCAGCTAAAACACCTGCACCTACTGCGGAACCAATAGAGGCGGCGCCAATAGATGAGGCTGCTGAAGAGTTAGAAGCACCCCAAGCGCCGCGAGAAAATGCCTTTGTACGCGCTAGCACGCCGGGAGCGCCACCAGAGCCGGTTGAGTCCGTAGAGCCCAAGGAAAACGACGTTTCCTTCCCGCTGCGCGCCTCGCGTCAGGAAGAGGCTCCCGCGCCTGCCGCCAGCAACTACTTTGTTGGTGAAGACGCACCTGGTGAGAAAGAGCATGATCAGAATGCGAAGGTTGAGCCTAACCACGCCGATGACGAGCCACGTGTTAGCGAGTCAAGGATCGAGCAGCCTACCCCCACAGCGTGGAACAGTGAGCGTATCTCTGCGGCTGAGCCTGGAAGAACGCCTGAGCGTGTGGCTGAGGTCGTTCCAGAGCCCGTGTGGGACGATGAAGAGATGGATGACGAGGAGATGGACGATGACACGATGGACAGCGCATCGCATACGCCACCCTCGCCGCCTCCAGCCGCACGTCGTGAGCCCACATTCGCGCCTGAGGCGACCACGCCAGAGCCAGATGAAGGCCCCGCGCTCTGGACCGTGGAGCATTTACAAAGCCAGCGTCCCGCTTTTGAGACGATGGACGAGCCCGAAGGCGATGTGCCGAGCCTGCAGCTACTAACGCCTGCAGAACCTCACCAGCCGAACTACACCGACCAGCAGTTGGCAGATATGGCTGAACTGCTCGAAGTGCGGCTGCGTGAATATGGCGTTAAGGCTGAAGTGGTCGATACCTGGCCTGGGCCGGTCATTACTCGCTTTGAGATTAAACCCGCAGCGGGCGTCAAGGTCTCTAAAATCAGCAATCTTGCCAAAGATTTGGCGCGCTCGCTGATGGTGAAGAGCGTGCGCGTGGTTGAGGTCATCCCAGGGCGCCCCACGGTAGGGATTGAAATACCGAATCCTAATCGGGCCATGATTCGCCTGCGCGAAGTCATCGACTCCGACCGCTATCAGCAGGAGACCTCACCGCTGACCATGGCGCTAGGCCAGGATATTGGTGGCAGCCCGGTGGTGGCCAACCTGGGCAAAATGCCCCACTTGTTAGTCGCTGGTACCACTGGGTCAGGTAAGTCGGTGGGTGTTAACGCCATGCTGATCTCGATGCTGCTCAAGGCTAAGCCTAGCGAGCTGAAGCTCATAATGGTCGACCCCAAAATGTTGGAGTTGTCAGTCTATGACGGCATTCCTCATTTGCTGGCGCCAGTGGTTACTGATATGAAAGAGGCGGCCAATAGCCTGCGCTGGTGTGTGGCAGAAATGGAGCGCCGCTATAAGCTGATGGCCGCCATGGGCGTGCGTAACATTGCGGGCTTTAATGGACGGCTGGATGAGGCCGAACGCGCCGGTGCCCAGGTAGCAGACCCGCTATGGGAACCGCAGCCATGGGAAGTGCACCAGCCTCACCCCGTGCTGGAGAAGTTGCCCTACATCGTGGTGGTGATCGACGAATTTGCCGATATGTTTATGATCGTCGGCAAAAAGGTCGAAGAGCTGATTGCGCGCTTGGCGCAAAAGGCACGTGCTGCGGGTATCCATCTGATTTTGGCGACTCAGCGCCCCTCGGTAGACGTCGTGACAGGGTTGATCAAAGCCAACATCCCTTCGCGGATGGCATTTCAGGTCTCATCGCGGATCGATTCGCGCACCATTCTTGATCAAGGCGGTGCTGAAAGCCTGCTAGGCCATGGCGATATGCTCTATTTACCCGCTGGCTCTGGGCCGCCTAACCGTATCCACGGTGCCTTCGTGGATGACGATGAAGTGCACCGGGTGGTCGATGACTGGAAGCGCCGCGGTGCGCCTGAATATATCGAAGAGATCCTGTCTGGTGGCGTCTCCGCTGATGCCTTGACCGGTCTTGAGGCGGAAGGTGGCGATAGTGATGATGCAGAGCAGGATGCGCTCTATGACGAAGCTGTCCAGTTTGTCACTGAAACGCGCAAAGCCTCGATCTCAGCCGTTCAGCGTCGCTTTAAGATCGGCTACAACCGGGCAGCTCGTTTGGTGGAGGCCATGGAGGGTGCTGGTGTGGTGACCTCAATGGGCTCTAACGGCGCACGAGAAGTGCTTGCGCCGCCTCCAGTAGGCCATTAATGGCCCACAATTATGCAATAAGCGTGAAAGCCGCGCTGCGGGTGAAACCCTGCGGCGTTATTCTCGTCTGACTATTATATTTCTGAGTTATACATGGACGGTTAAGCCGACCTTACTGCTTTATTATTGAGCACTCATGTTTGAACAACAGTTTTGAGCAACCATTATTTGGCAACGGTTGCCTAGGGAGATCACATGCGCGATACGCAATCAAAACGAACGTCATCACTGGGCGCTTCACCCCTGGCATTGGCGGCAAGTGCCTTGGGTCTAACCTTTGGTGCACCCGCCTGGGCGGATGATGCAGCCGAGCGTTTGACAGAGCGACTGGATCCGCTTGAGCGTTATCAAGCCAATTTTGAGCAGCAGATTTTAGATGGCAGCGGCGATCGTCTCCAAAGCGCGCGCGGTGAAATGTGGCTGTCCCGCCCCGGTATGCTGCGTTGGGAAGTGGAAGCGCCGTATTCTCAAACCGTGGTCTCCGACGGTGAAGATGTGTATATGTACGATCCTGACCTTGAGCAAGTCACCGTTCAAGAGATGGATGATAGGGTTACCCATACCCCTGCGCTACTGCTGTCGGGAAGCGTGGACGAGTTAACCGAGAGCTATGAGGTTTTCTACGAGCAGGACGGGGGAGAAGACGTCTTTACCCTAGTGCCTATCTCTGCCGATACGCTTTTTGAAGAGCTGAGCATGGTCTTTGACGGCGAAACGCTGAGTGAATTGTGGATGATGGACAGCACCGGTCAGCGCACCGCGATTACCTTTAGCAATATTACCCTCAATGGCAATATTGCCCGGGACATGTTCGATTTCGAGATCCCTGAAGGCACGGATGTTATCCGTGAAGAGCTTTAAGGGTGAAGCGTGAATGGTAAGATGTGAGGGGTAAGTCGTTAAAGATAAGTAGTTGCTGGAGAGTGGCAGTTAAACCTGCCACTGATTTAACCATCAGGCGCCTTAGGGCGCCTGATCTGTTTCCTGGTCACGGCTTTCCCGCCACGCCATAATTTCCCCAAAGCGTTTCTCCTGCCCAAAAGGGCTTGGCTTGAAGAAGGTGGCTTTAGGCAGCTCTTCAGGCCAGCAGTCGTGAGCACTACCCGCTGGGTAGCCATCTGGCTCGTTGTGAGCATAGCGATAGCCCTCACCATGGCCCAACTGCTCCATCAGCTTGGTCGGCGCATTGCGAAGATATGTCGGCACCTCCACCTGGGGCTGCTGGCGCACGTACTGTTTAGCCTCGCTCCAGGCGCGATCAATACGGTTACTTTTTGGCGCTACGGCCAAATGAATCGCTGCATGGGCAATCGCCCGCTGACCTTCGTAATCACCCAAGCGCAGGTAGGCATCCCAAGCGGCAATCACTAATGGGAGCGCGCGGGGATCGGCATTGCCGACATCCTCTGAGGCAATGGCGGTTAATCTGCGCACCACATCCAGGGGGTCGCCGCCGCCCTGCATAAAGCGCGCCATATACAGCAGCGCGGCATTGGGGCGAGAAGAGCGTATCGATTTATGAATCGCCGAGAGCAGATCGTAATAGGCGTCGCCCTGTTTATCGAAGGCGCTGGCCTGATGGCCAATCACATCGGCTAACACTTCCTTATGCAGCACCTCACGGCCGTTTTCTTGGGTAGCGAAATCACACGCGGTTTCTAATAGCCCCAGCGCTCGGCGGGCATCGCCTGCACTGGCGTGGGCGAGGGCGGTTAATACCTCGTCACCAACCTGGATGTCACGCTTGCCCAAACCGCGCGCTTCATCGCTAAGCGCTTGACGCATCACCGTGATCAGCTCCTCCTGGGTAAGCGATTTCAGGACGTAGACCCGCGCGCGGGAGAGCAGCGCCGAATTGACCTCAAAGGAGGGGTTTTCGGTGGTAGCACCAATCAGCGTTAACAGCCCCGACTCGACGTGCGGCAGCAGGGCGTCCTGCTGGCTCTTGTTGAGACGATGAATCTCATCTAAAAAGAGAATGACCGTAGAGGACATCTGCTGGGCACGCTCTACCACGGCGCGAATCTCTTTTACGCCGGCCATCACCGCACTGAGGTGTTCCAAGTGGGCCTGGGAGGCCCGGGCCAATAGCTCAGCCAGTGTGGTTTTGCCAACCCCCGGTGGCCCCCATAAAATCATGGAGCGTACAACGCCGGACTCCGCCATGCGGCGAAGGGGTTTATCAGGCCCCACCAATGCCTGCTGGCCCACGTAATCTTCCAATTGGCGTGGGCGCATACGAAAGGCTAACGGGGCATCGTCGGAAGGTACCGCTTGGGCGCTATCAAAAAGATCCATGTAAACATCCGTTGTAAATCGAGACGTTGAGCAACAAAGCACCAACAAGTCACGGTGGTAAACCACACCTTAGCGAACTACCTTTGGCGTAACCTATCAGAAAGATACACTTGCTAGGATAACGCTAGAAGGGCATTGTTTATGATAACCCCACGCGCTTATGATCGCATGCCGTCCAGCACTCAGGCCCGGCGGTAGGCATGACACAATAAAGGAGACAGTTCGATGTTAAACCAACTGCGTCTAGATCATGCCAACATGGCGAGGCTACTCCACGTACTGCAGCTTAAGCAGAAAACCCTCGTCTTGGGAGAGCGGCCCAATTTTCAGCTCATGCGTGAAGTGGTCGATTATATTTTGTCCTACATGGATGGCTTTGCTGCACCGCTAGAGCGTGTCTGCGTTGAGCGCCTGCATACCTTGGCACCTGAGCACGTCGCGCTGACCGAACAAATGGCCAACGATTACCGTGAGCTAAAGCCACGTTTGCAGCGCCTGTCTAACGATATCGATATGATCTTGATGGATAACATCCTGCCAATGGATCGCTTTGCCGAAGATCTAAAAGATTATTTAGAGGCGCATCGGGCGTACCTTCGTCACGAACGTGAGGGGTTATTCCCGCTGATTGATGAACACTTTAGCCAGGAAGATATGGAAGAGCTGCGCCTGGCACTTCCCGAAGGCGCCGAGAAAGAGTTGGAGCGCCTTCAGGATGCTTATCCTGAACTCTACGCAGAGCTGCGCGGGGCTGATGTGCCCGCCGTATAGTCGTTCGTGAACAGCGACCCATAACAGTGTAGGCAATCGATAAAATCATCGGCGGGGCATGCTAAACTAGCGGCCCCGTTTTTGCTGGGCAATAGTTCATCCATCGACCAGCTCGGTGCTGATTAATCAAGCAGGACAGTGATGCAGAGAGCCATACAAGGCCCCGTGTTAATTTTTGATTCCGGCGTCGGCGGCCTGTCTGTGGCGCAGTCGCTGCGTCAACACTACCCTGAAGCTGCCCTGTGCTACGCCTGCGATAATGCTTGGTTACCTTATGGGCTGCGTGAAGACTCCGTTTTATCAGAGCGTATCGTGGCGGTATGTCGCGCCGCCGTTGAAGTTTGCCAGCCTAGCGTATTGGTCGTTGCCTGCAATACCGCCAGCACCCTGGCGCTGGAGAATTTACGCCAGCAGTTAGCGATTCCTGTGGTGGGCACGGTGCCCGCTATCAAACCTGCTGCAGCGCTAAGCCAGACACGCCACATCGGGCTGCTCGCAACTAAAGCCACTGTAGGCAGACCTTACACTCAGCGCTTGATTGATAGCTTTGCCAGCGACTGTATCATCACCCGCGTTGCGGCTGATGCCTTGGTCGTTGAAGCGGAAGCGTACTTGGCGGGTATCACGCCGGACACCCATCGCATGCAGGCGGCGCTTGCACCGTTGTGGCAAGCCGTTACCCCTTCGCCTTTTCAACCTTTGTCTGCTCAACCTTTGTCTGCTCAACCTTTGTCTGCTGACCGTCAGGCGCTGGATACTGTAGTGCTTGGCTGTACCCATTTTCCATTGTTGAAGCCTTGGCTGGTGCAGCTTGCTCCCCGGCCTCTGCATTGGATTGATTCCGGTGACGCCATTGCTCGACGGGTTGCGCAAGTAGTGGATGAGCTTTACAGCGAGCATCCCGATGGTCGCTGTTTTACGACGGCGCCCGCCGCGAATCTGACCGCTGGTTTAGCGCGCTACGGATTCAAAGCACCCCAGTGGCTAAGCGTGAGTTGACGAACACTATTCGCCGTTACTATTTCTGAGCCCATATTTCGAACCCCTTATTTCTGAATCTATTCAAGTCAAGAGGAGCAGCTTTGGCTATCCCCGTCGTAGAACCTGAACGTTATGCCGAGCAGTTAGCCGCCAAGCGCGACTATCTGGAGAGTACCTTTGCGCCTTTCCGGCCACCTGCGCTTGAAGTGTTTGAATCGCCGCCGGGCTACTACCGCCAGCGCTGCGAGTTTCGCATATGGCACGAAGAGGATGATCTCTTCTATGCCATGTTTGAGGTAGACCCTGAGAACCCAAAGAACAAGCAAGTGATTCGGCTAGACCAGTATGCGGTGGCCAGCGAGCGCATTAACCAGCTTATGCCGCAACTGCGCGAGGCATGTCTGAAGTCTGACGAGCTACGCCAAAAGCTGTTTCAGGTCGAGTTTTTAACCACGCTGTCAGGCGAGGCGCTGGTAACGCTGATTTACCACCGCCCGCTTGGCGATGAGTGGGAGCGCCAAGCCCGCGCACTGGAATCCGAACTGGGTATCATGATTATTGGCCGTTCACGTAAGCAGCGCATCGTATTGACCCGTGATCACGTCTGGGAGCGCCTTGAGGTGGATGGCCGCACGCTGCACTATCAGCAGGTCGAAAACAGCTTCACCCAGCCCAATGCGCATATCTGTCAAAAAATGCTTAGCTGGGCGCGTGAAGTCACCACTGGCCAGCAAGAGAGTGGCGAAAAGAGCGATCTGGTCGAGCTCTACTGTGGTAACGGCAATTTTACCATTGCCCTAGCCGATAACTTCCGCCGCGTGTTAGCGACAGAGATTTCCCGCACGTCGGTGGCCAGTGCCAACGTGAACCTGGAAGCCAATGGCGTCACGAACGCGCAGATTGGTCGCATGTCGGCAGAGGAGTTCTCGCTGGCACTGAAAGGCGAAAAAGCCGGGCGCCGCGTGGCGGAAATGGCCTTGGAAGAGTACGAATTTTCTACCGTGCTGGTGGATCCTCCCCGCGCCGGGCTAGATGAACAGAGCTGTGAACAGCTCAGCGAGTATGACCAGATCGTCTATATTTCATGCAACCCGGCCACATTGGCTGAAAACTTGACCATACTGACCAAAACTCATCGAATAGAGCGCTTTGCGCTATTTGACCAGTTTCCGTTTACTGATCATGTTGAGTGTGGCGTGTTATTACAGCGGCATGCGGGTTAATCAGCATAAAACCTAATGCGTAAATGGCATGTGCCATGAATAACTCGTCAGGTGATTAGGGACGCGACGATAGGTAGCGTAAGCTAGGCGCTATGTTGGCCTAAAGGCCTATTGTCCTTCGTTTTTTGGCCGATTAATGGCCTAGGCAAGTCGAGGTGATGGATGCACTACGTTGCGATTGAAGAGAGTCGTCAGGATCTTTTGAAGCAGCTTCAGGAACGATTATACGCGCGCCTGGAGCCTGCTCGAGCCGCGACAATTGACGCCTTTGCTCGACACTTTTATGCCACCGTGCCGGTGGAAGACCTCGTGGATCGTCGCTTGGATGATCTGTACGGCGCAACCCTGTCGATCTGGCAGTTCTTGCAGCACCACGACCCGAAAAGCCCTAAAGTACGCGTTTTTAATCCAGATTTTGAAGAGCACGGCTGGCAGTCAACGCATACGTTTGTTGCCGTTCTCCACGAAGATATGCCGTTTTTGGTCGATTCGGTGCGTATCGAGCTCAACCGTCGCGGCTTGACGGTACACGCGATTCAAAACGCCGTTCTGGCAGTTGCTCGTGATGACCGCCACCAGTTACAGGCGCAGACCTCACCGCGAGATGAGAACGCGCCGGAAGCCCGTGAGTCGCTGATTGTCATTGAAGTCGATCGCCACACCGATGTTGCGTTGCTTGAGAAAATCGAAAGCAACCTCAATGACGTACTTCGCGACGTGCGCACTGCGGTGGGCGATTATGATGCCATGTGCGCGCAAATTACCGCGTCGATCCAAGAGCTTGAAAAAATTGCCCACCACAGATCGACCCAGACGATCACGAAGAGGCGATTGCCTTTCTAGAGTGGCTGCTCAAAGATAACTTTACGTTCCTGGGCTACGACGAATACCTGCTAGACGGCGGCGAATTACAGCGCGATGCGGATAGCGTACTGGGCGTGTTCCGTCTGGATCAGCCACGCTACTGCGAGCGTATTCGCACCGAAGAGGGCGTGGACGAGCACAATGACTATGTGCTTGTGCCGCAGCTACTGTCGTTTGCCAAGAGTGCTCATCACTCCCGGGTTCACCGTCCTACCTACCCTGACTACATCACCGTTGATCGCTACGACGACGACGGCAATGTGATTGGCGAGCGTCGCTTCTTTGGCCTGTTTACCTCGACGGTATACAACGAATCGCCACGCAATATTCCGCTGCTGCGCCGCAAGCTAAAAGCCGTGATGGATATCGCTGGGTTTAATCCCCAGGGCCACAACGGTAAGCAGTTGCTCCAGGTGCTTGAAGTATACCCCCGCGATGATCTTTTTCAGATCGATACCGAGTCGCTGGCCAGTACCTCGCTGGGCATTCTGAATATCCGAGAGCGCCGCCAGGTGCGGCTGTTTATCCGCGCGGATATTAGCGGCAAGTTTTACTCCTGCTTGGTGTTCGTCCCCCGCGACGTGTTCTCTACGGACCTGCGTCAGCGGATTCAAAACGTACTGTGTGATGAGTTAGACGCCCACTTTGGCGACTTCAACACCTATTTATCCGAGTCGGTGCTGGCGCGTATTCAACTGATTCTGCGCTTTAATGGCGATGGGCCCAGCGACTACGATCTCAAGCGCTTGGAGAGCAAGGTGTCGCGGCTGGCGCGCAGCTGGCGAGATGAGCTGCAGAGCGCCATGATCGAAGGTTTTGGTGAAGAGCGCGCCAATAGTCTGATGGATCACTTCCGTGAGGCCTTCTCTGCCAGCTATCGGGAAGACTTCTCCGCTCGCACCGCGGTGTTTGATGTTCAGCATTTGCTAACACTGAACAACGGCGACGACTTATCGCTGTCGCTCTACCGCCCGCTGGAAGAGCAGGGCGGTGGTGTGAACCTGAAGTTATTCCACCGCGAGTCGCAGATTCCCCTCTCCGACGTGCTGCCGATGATGGAAAACCTTGGCCTGCGCGTGATTGGCGAGCGGCCCTACGACATCGTCGCGCCTGAACAGCGTTATTGGATTCACGATTTCGAGCTTGAGCATAGCGGCAGGGATGTCAGCCTGGGCGATATGCGTGATGTGTTCACGGAAGCCTTTAAGCGTATTTGGACGGGCGAAGCTGACAATGACGCCTTCAACCGTCTGATTATCGGTGCAGGGCTGGATTGGCGCGAAGTGGCGATGCTGCGCGGCTATGCCCGCTATCTGAAACAGATCCGCTTTGGCATGTCCCAGGACTATATCGCTGCCACCCTGGCCAACTACCCGGCGATTACCCGCGAGTTGGTCGAGCTCTTCCGTTTACGCTTTGAGCCCGAGCAGCAAGATCACGCCACCGATGAGTGTATTGCCAGCCTAAACGAGCGCCTGGAAGGCGTTGCCAGCCTCAATGACGACCAGTTACTGCGTCGCTTTATGGAGCTGATTCTCGCCACGCTGCGTACTAACTACTATCAGCTCGGCGAGGGTGGGCGTTTTAAAGACTATATCGCTTACAAGCTCGAGCCTTCCAAAGTCACCGGTATGCCCAAGCCGCGGCCAATGTTCGAGATTTTTGTCTGCTCGCCGCGAGTCGAGGGCGTGCACCTACGTGGCGGTAAAGTCGCCCGGGGTGGCTTGCGCTGGTCGGACCGATTTGAAGATTACCGCACCGAAGTGCTGGGGCTGGTGAAAGCTCAGCAGGTTAAGAATGCCGTTATCGTGCCGGTTGGCGCCAAAGGCGGTTTTGTCTGTAAACGCATGCCGGAAAATGCCAGCCGCGACGTCGTGCAGAAAGAAGGCATCGCCTGCTATCAAATCTTTATCCGCGCGCTGCTGGATGTTACCGACAATCTGGTAGGTAGCGATGTGGTGCCGCCAGAAAATGTTGTTCGTCATGATGAAGACGATGCCTATCTGGTCGTGGCAGCCGATAAAGGCACTGCCACCTTCTCGGATATTGCCAACGAAATCTCCATTGAGTATGGCCACTGGCTAGGCGATGCGTTTGCCTCTGGTGGTGCCAATGGCTATGACCATAAGAAAATGGGCATCACTGCCCGCGGTGCCTGGGAGTCGGTGAAACGCCACTTCAAAAACCTTGATGTGGATACCCAGCGCGACCTGTTTAGCGTGGTGGGGGTCGGCGATATGGCCGGCGATGTCTTTGGTAACGGCATGCTGCTCTCTGACAAGATTCAGCTAGTGGGCGCCTTCAACCATCTGCATATCTTTGTAGACCCTAATCCCGATGCGGAGTCCTCCTTTGCCGAGCGCAAACGGCTGTTTGAGCAGCCACGCTCCAGTTGGGAAGACTACAGCCAGGAGTTGATCTCCGCCGGTGGTGGCATCTTTAGCCGTAGCGCGAAATCGATAAACATCACCCCGGAGATGCAGCAGGTATTCGGTATCACGGAGGAGCGCCTGTCGCCCAATGAACTGATCCGCGCCATGCTCAAATCCAAGGTGGATTTGATCTGGAATGGCGGTATCGGTACCTACGTGAAAGGCTCCGACGAAACTGACGCCGATGTAGGTGATAAAGCCAACGATACCCTGCGCATCAACGGCAATGACTTGAATTGCCGTGTGGTCGGCGAGGGCGGCAACCTCGGCTTGACCCAGCGCGGACGTATGGAAGCCGCCGCCAAGGGTGTGCGCGTTTACACCGACTTCATTGATAACGCCGGTGGGGTGAACTGCTCTGATCACGAGGTCAATATCAAGATATTGATCGATGAAGTGGTCAAACGCGGCGATATGACCGACAAACAGCGCAATCAGCTGTTGGCGGAAATGACCGATGAGGTGGGCGATCTGGTCATTCTGGATAACTATCGCCAGAGCCAGGCGCTGGACCTGTCAGCCATTCTTTCCAATCAGTCGATGGGGCCGTACCGCCGCTTTATCAGCGAGTTGGAGGCCGCAGGGCAAATCGATCGCGAGCTTGAGTTTCTGCCTACCGATGAGGTGTTAAAAGAGCGCGCGAGTAATGGTCAATCGATGCGCCTGCCAGAGCTCTCGGTGCTGATTTCCTACGCCAAGAGCACCCTGAAAGGCGATTTGATCACCTCTGATGTGCCGGATGATCACTATATTCACCGCCATCTGGAGCGCCTGTTCCCGGCAGTGTTGGTCGAGCGCTTTAAAGATGAGATGTACGAGCACCGCTTGAAGCGTGAGATCGTGGCGACCCAGGTTGCCAATGATCTGGTCGACCATATGGGTATCGTCTTTGTCCGTCGCCTAATGGACTCCACGGGGGCGGGGCGTGCCGACATCGCACGAGCTTATATTGTGGCCCGTGATAGCTTTAATCTGCCTACCTTATGGGCGCAAATTGAAGCCCTCGACAATCAGGTGCCCAACCGTATTCAGTACTCGATGATGCTCGACCTGATGCGCCTGATTCGCCGTGCCACGCGCTGGTTTGTGCGTCAGCATTTAGGCCTTTCGACGCAAGACACCATCGAGTACTTCGCTCCTCGCTTGGCGCAGTTACAGGAAGGCATCGGTGAACTTCTCAGTGGTGAAGAGCTGAGCGCCTGGAACGAGCGTCGTGACGAGCTGTTGGAGGCGGGCGTGCCGGATGCCTTAGCATCCACCGTGGCGGCGTCATCAAGCCTTTACGCGGGGCTGGGTATTATCCAGGCGGCACGCCTCACCAACGAGAAACCTCAGCGGGTGGCGGAAGTGCTGTATGAAATTGGCAGCCGCTTGGAACTGCCGTGGATGATTCAGCAGGTAACCCAGCTGGAAGTGCGCGATGCTTGGCAAGCGCAGGCGCGGGGAAACCTTCCGTGATGATATCGAGCGCCAGCAGCTGGCCCTGACCACCAGCGTGCTGAAGCTCGATGCAGGAAGCCG